>Ga0307511_10005645_pt1 | contig 12700 bp, 10 predicted proteins | sample 13_EM_MG_FD_200266 | JGI IMG/M metagenome (GOLD analysis project Ga0307511, IMG submission 200266) | Populus trichocarpa ectomycorrhiza microbial communities from riparian zone in the Pacific Northwest, United States - 13_EM | ecosystem: Host-associated > Plants > Roots > Unclassified | place...
TCGAACGCCCAGCAGGCCGCCGAGGTGGCCCGCTTCGCGGACGGCGTGATCGTCGGCTCGGCCTTCGTCAAGGGGATGCTGGACGCGCCGGACGACGCGGCCGGCGTAGAGGCGGTCCGCGCCCTCGCGGCCGACCTTGCGAAGGGCGTGCGCGGACAGGCGTAACAGAACGCCAGGCGTGACGGAGCAACCGGCATAACAGAACAACGGGTCCCTCGTATGGGTGGACCTGGGACCGGGGAGGCGCGCTGCGCCTCCCCGGTTCGTTCTGCGGGGTGTGAGCGAGAAGAACCGTGACGGAAAACGCACCGCCCGCGAGCGGCTGGCGGTCGAGCGTGAGAAGCAGAAGACCGCGGAGAGGCGGCGGCGCACGCTGATCGTGGCCGCCAGCGTCGTCTGCGTGCTGGGTCTTGCATCGGTGGTCGGCGTCCTCGCCGCGAACCACGGCAAGGACGACAGCGGCAGCAGCAAGGCGGGCCCGGTCGTGGCACCCTCCGGGGCGACCGGCAAGGACAGCCTGGCGATCCAGGTCGGCAAGGACAGCGCCAAGCCGACGCTCACGGTGTGGGAGGACTTCCGCTGCCCGGCCTGCCAGGCCTTCGAGACGGCGTACCGCCCGACGCTCCACGAACTGACCGACTCCGGGCAGCTCAAGGTGCAGTACCACCTGGTCACGATCATCGACGGCAACCTCGGCGGCACCGGCTCCAAGCGCGCGGCCAACGCCGCGGCCTGCGCCCAGGACGCCGGAAAGTTCCGCGACTTCCACGACGTGCTGTACGAGAACCAGCCCAAGGAGACGGACGACGCCTTCTCCAGCAACGCCAAGCTGATCGAGCTGGCGGGCAAGGTGAAGGGTCTCGACACGCCCGCCTTCCAGAAGTGCGTCAACAGCGGTACGCACGACAGCTGGGTCACCAAGTCCGCCGCCGCGTTCCAGGCCGGCGGATTCACCGGCACCCCGACCGTCCTCTTCGACGGCAAGAACATCTACGCGGACCAGACGATGACCCCGGCGAAGCTGAAGCAGCTGGTCCAGGCGGCGAACAAGGGGTAGCGCGGGGTAAGCGGGCGGGCCGGTTTTCACACCGGCCCGTTATGGAGCCGTAGCCGGGCCGCTTGCCGAGGTCGCGGTCCGGCACGGTAGCGTCGACCCTGCCATGGAACTTGCCTACATTCCCAGCCCGTCGCGCGGGGTCATCCACCTCGGCCCCATTCCGCTGCGCGGCTACGCGTTCTGCATCATCATCGGCGTCTTCGTCGCCGTCTGGCTCGGCAACAAACGCTGGGTCGCCCGCGGCGGCAAGGTCGGGACGGTGGCCGACATCGCTGTCTGGGCCGTGCCGTTCGGCCTCGTCGGCGGTCGCCTCTACCACGTGATCACGGACTACGAGCTGTACTTCAGCGAGGGCCGCGACTGGGTGGACGCCTTCAAGGTGTGGCAGGGCGGCCTCGGCATCTGGGGCGCGATCGCGCTCGGTGCGGTGGGCGCGTGGATCGGCTGCCGCCGCCGTGGCATCCCGCTGCCCGCCTGGGCCGACGCCCTCGCCCCCGGCATCGCCTTCGCCCAGGCCATCGGCCGCTGGGGCAACTGGTTCAACCAGGAGCTCTACGGCCGCGAGACGCACCTCCCCTGGGCACTCCACATCACGTCCTCGACGGACGGCCGTGTCCCGGGCTACTACCACCCGACCTTCCTGTACGAGTCCCTGTGGTGCATCGGCGTCGGCTTCCTCGTCATCTGGGCCGACCGCCGCTTCAAGCTGGGCCACGGCCGTGCCTTCGCGCTGTACGTCGCCTCGTACTGCGTGGGCCGCGGCTGGATCGAGTACATGCGCGTCGACGACGCCCACCACTTCCTGGGCCTGCGGTTGAACGACTGGACCGCGATGATCGTCTTCCTCCTCGCGGTGACCTACTTCGTCATCTCGGCGAAGAAGCGCCCGGGCCGCGAAGAGGTCGTCGAACCGGATGTCTCCGACGGCGGAACCGACGGGGACGACGAGCCCACGGCGAAGGAAGAGCCGGAGACCGACGAGCCCGAAGCGACGGAGGCCAAGGAAGACGCCCCCGAGGCCGAGGCCGTGGACATGAAGAAGGACGAGCCCGAGTCGGCGAAGAAGAGCTGACGGCTGGTTCTACGACGACGAGGGCGCCCTGTGATCGACAGGGCGCCCTCGTCGTATGTCAGGTCCGGCGTGCCAACGCCAGCGTGCGCTGCGCAGCCGCCACCACCGCCGCGTCGATGAACTGCCCATCCGGAAGAGCTTGGGCGCCCTCCTCCCGCATGGCTGCCTTGACGATCGTCTCGGCCTGTTCGAGTTCGTGGTCGGTCGGGAGGAAGGCGCTCTCGATCACCGGGAGTTGACGGGGGTGGATCGCTGCCCGCCCGAGGAAGCCGAGGGCGCGGCCGTGGGCGCAGGAGGCCGCCAGGCCTTCCAGGTCGCGGATGTCCGGGTGGACGGACTGGGGCGGCGGGGCCAGCCCTGCCGCCCGGGCGGCCACGATCACCCGCGAGCGCGACCAGTCGAGCCCCGAGTCGTCGCGTACGCCCAGGTCGGCCCGTAGATCCGCCTCGCCGAGCGCGATGCCGTGCAGGGCGGGGTGGGCGGTGGCGACGGCGAAGGCCCGCTCGATGCCGAGGGCCGTCTCCAGGACGGCGTACAGGGGGAGGCCGTCCGTCTTTTCCGCTACGGCTACGACCTCCTCGGCGGACGTCACCTTCGGGAGCCGTAGGCCGGACACACCCGGGAGGGGGGCGAGTGCCCGGAGGTCGTCCGCCGCCCACGGGCTGTCCAGGGCGTTCACCCGGACGTGGACTTTGAGTTGAGGCTCCGAGAGAAGTTCCGCCGTCGCCGTGCGGGCGTAGTCCTTGCGGTCCGGGGCGACCGCGTCCTCCAGGTCGATCACGACCACGTCGGCGCCGGCGGCGAGGGCCTTGGCGACGACCGGGGGGCGGTCGCCGGGGACGTAGAGCCAGGTCAGGGGGTGCGGGGTCACAGGGCGCCCGCCTGGCGGAGTGAGGTCAACTCGGCTTCTGTCAGGCCGAGTTCGGTCAGGACCGCGTCCGTGTCGGCGCCGTGGGGGCGGCCGGGCCAGCGGATGGCGCCCGGGGTGGCGGAGAGGCGGAAGAGGACGTTCTGCATGCGGAGGGGGCCGAGTTCGGGGTCGTCGACCGTGGTGATGGTGTCGAGGGCCTGGTACTGGGGGTCTGTCATCACGTTCCGTACGTCCTGGATGGGGGCCACGGCTGCCTCCGCCTTCTCGAAGGCGGCCAGGACCTCGGTGCGCGTGCGCTGCGCGATCCAGTCGCCGACCGCCGCGTCGAGGACGTCGGCGTGCTTGGCCCGGTCCGCGCCGGTCGCGAACCACGGTTCGTCGATCAGTTCCGGGTGGCCGACCAGGCGCATCACGCGCTCGGCGATCGACTGGGCCGAGGTCGAGACGGCGACCCAACTGCCGTCCGCCGTGCGGTAGGTGTTGCGCGGGGCGTTGTTCTGTGAGCGGTTGCCGGTGCGCGGCTGGACGTGGCCGAGCTGGTCGTACCAGAGGGGCTGGGGGCCGAGGGCGGTCAGGATGGGTTCGATGATCGCCATGTCCACCACCTGGCCCTCGCCGGTGCGGTCTCGGGCCGCCAGGGCCGTCATCACCGCGTACGCCGTCGCCAGCCCGGCGATCGAGTCGGCGAGGCCGAACGGCGGGAGCGTCGGGGGCGCGTCCGGTTCGCCGGTGATCGCGGCGAAGCCGCTCATCGCCTCGGCGAGGGTGCCGAAGCCGGGGCGGTGGGCGTAGGGCCCGAACTGGCCGAACGCGGTGACCCGGGCGAGGACCAACTGCGGGTTGGCGGCGGCGAGTTCGACCCAGCCCAGGTCCCATTTCTCCAGGGTGCCGGGGCGGAAGTTCTCGATGATCACGTCGGCGGTGGCGGCGAGGCGGAGGAGGGTGTCGCGTCCGCCCGGCTTCGACAGGTCGAGGGTGATCGTGCGCTTGTTGCGGCCGAGGAGTTTCCACCACAGGCCGACGCCGTCCTTCGAGGGGCCGTGGCCCCGGCACGGATCGGGCTTCGTCGGGTGCTCGACCTTGATGACCTCGGCGCCGAAGTCGCCGAGCATGGTGGCGGCGAGGGGGCCGGCGAAGAGCGTGGCGAGGTCGAGAACGCGCAGGCCGGACAGGGGAGTTGTGGTCGGCTCGGTCATGAGGCGTACTGCTTGTCGATCTCCGCGCGGTACGGCATCGACGCCGTCGCACCCGGCCGTTGCACGGAAAGTGCTGCCGCCGCTGCCGCCCATCCCAGCGCGTCGCGCGTCGGGCGGCCCTCGGCGAGGGCCACCGCCAGCGCGCCGACGAAGGTGTCGCCCGCGCCGGTCGAGTCCACGGCGGTCACCTGGGGTGCGGGGACGGTGAAGGGCTCCGCGCCCCGGGCCGCGTACAGGCTGCCCGCCGCGCCCAGGGTGACGATCACCTCGGGTACTTGGTCGAGCAGGGCCGCCGCTGCCTTGCGCGGGTCGGTGTGTCCGGTGAGGGCGGTGGCCTCGTGCTCGTTGGGCACCAACAAGTCCACGGCCGCCAGGAGTTCGGGCGGGAGGGGTTGCGCGGGGGCGGGGGTGAGGATCGTCCGGACGCCGTGGCGGCGGGCCGCCTCCGCGCCCGCGACGACTGCCGCGAGGGGGATCTCCAGTTGGAGGAGCAGGGCGTCGGCGGAGGCGATGAGGGCCTCGTCGCCGAAGGCGAGGTGGTCGACGGTGCCGTTGGCGGCGGGGATCACGACGATCGCGTTGCCGCCCTCGTCGTCCACGACGATGTGCGCGGTGCCGGACGCGCCCTCGACGGTGCGCAGGTGGTCGGTGTCGACACCGGAGTGCTCGAACGTGGAACGGAGTTGGGCGCCGTAGGTGTCGTCGCCGACCGCTCCGATGATGGTGACGTCGGCGCCCGCGTGGGCCGCGGCGATCGCCTGGTTGGCGCCCTTGCCGCCGGGGATCGTACGGAACTCCCGTCCCGTCACGGTCTCTCCGCGCTGTGGGGCCTTCGTGACGTAGGCGACGAGATCCATGTTGGTGCTGCCGAGCACGGCGATGAGGGTCATGGGCGGGCGGTCTCCTGGTGGGTGAGCCGGGCGAGGGTGTCGAAGCCGATGCCGTTGAAGTCGCCTACGGAGGTGGCGAGTCGGTTCTTGAGAGGGGTTGTCCAACGGTCGGGGAGCGCGGCGGGGGTGCCGGCGAGGAGGGCGGAGATGGAGCCGACCGTCGCGCCGTTGGAGTCGGTGTCCCAACCACCTGACACCGCACGGCAGATGGAGCCGGTGAAGTCGCCGTCCGCGTGGGTGAGGGCGGCGGTGATCAGGGCGGTGTTGGGGATCGCGTGGACCCAGTGGTGGGTGCGTGCGTGGGTGGCGTGGAGTTCGTCCACCACGGAGTCGAAGTCCCGGTGTTTCCGGGCTAGTTGGAGGGCGTGGTGGATGGCCTTGGCGAGGCGGGAGGCGGGCGGTACGACCGTGAGTCCCGTGCGCAGGCAGGTGTGGATGTCCTGGGTGCCGGTGGCCGCGGTGGCGATGACGGCCGCCGTGAACATCGCCGCGTAGACGCCGTTCGCGGTGTGGGTGAGGGTGGCGTCGCGGTGGGCCTGTTCGGCTGCCGCGCCCGGGTCTCCGGGGTTGGTCCAGCCGTGGAAGTCGGCGCGGATCAGGGCGCCGATCCATTCGCGGAACGGGTTGCGGTGGCGGGCCGTTCGCGGGGGTTCCAGGCCGGAGAGCAGATTGCGGTAGGCGATGCGTTCGGCGGTGAAGGTGCGGCCTGCGGGGAGTTCGTCGAGCCAGAGCTTCGCCACGTCGGCGGTGGTGAAGTCCTTGCCGTGGCGCTGCAGCAACAGGAGGTTCAACAGGGGGTAGTTGAGGTCGTCGTCCTCGGGCATGCCGTCGATGTTCTCGGCGAGGGAGGTGGGGGCGGAGCGGCGGTTCCAGGGGTGGGCGGCGAGGAGTTCGGCGGGGACGCCCCGGGCGGTGAAGTAGGTGTTCAGGGGCCAGTTGCCGGTGGCTTGGGCGAGTTGGCGGATGCCGTCGAGGGGGAGTTTCTCGACCGGTTTGCCGAGGAGACAGCCGACGGCCCGGCCCAGCCAGGCGGCCTGGAGGGTGGCCGGGCGGGGTGGGGAAGTGGCCTGTGGGGCAGGCCAGTTGGGGCACAGGGCCTTGATCCTCGCCAGGTCCGTCGGCTCCTGGTCCGCCAACCTGCTGGGCAGGTCGGCCAGTTCGTCCAGCAGGTCTTCCGCGAGCAACCGGAGGTAACGGGAGGCGGGTCGGTCCGACGCGCCCGCCCGGGCCGGTGCCTCCGCACCGCCCGCCGCCCGCCAGCGCGCCGCGATCGCCGACGGCTCGCGTCCGTCCTGGACGGCCTGGCGGAGTTCGTGGCCGAGCAGGTCCTCCGGCTGGACCCAGGTCAGTCGGAGCACCGGAGCCCTCCGATCTCGGTGAACGCGGCCTCGTGGGCCCGGCGTCGGCGGACGTCCTGGGCGAAGACCTCCCTTGTCACCCGGGCGAGCGTGGTCGCCGGTTCCCAGAGGTCCAGTCGGCTGGCCTCGGCGACCGTCTTCGACCAGTCCTGCGGAACCGGCGAACCGAGAGCGCCGGCCACCGCGCCCGCCATCGTCGCGATCGAGTCGCAGTCCCGGCCGTAGTTCACCGAACCCAGCACCGCGTGGCGGTAGTCGCCGCCGGAGACCACCAACATGCCCAGCGCGACGGGGAGTTCCTCGATCGCGCGGGTGCGGGAGGGGCGGCGGGCGTCCAGGGAGGGGGCGCGGTAGTCGGGGCCCACCGTGTCGTACGGCGCGATGGCCTCCCGCAGCGGAGCGAGCGCCGACTCGAAGTCCGAGTAACGGGCGGCCACTTCACACACCCGCTCGACGGCGGTGCGCGTGCCGTCCTTCGCCAGGGCGAGGCAGGCGGTCACCACCGAGTCGGGGGTCGCGCCCGGTACGCAGGCCGCGGCGACGGCCGCCGCGAAGACACCGGCCGCCTCACGGCCGTACGACGACTGGTGCGCGCCCGCGATGTCCAGCGCCTCGGCGTAAGCGCCCGCCGGATCGGCCGCGTTGACCAGGCCGACCGGTGCCATGTACATCGCGGCACCGCAGTTGACGATGTTGCCGACGCCGGCCTCCCGGGGGTCGACATGGCCGTAGTGGAGACGGGTCGCGAGCCACTTCTCGGCGAGGAAGATCCGCTGGAGCGGGATGGCGTCCGTCTCCAACTCCGGGATCCAGCGCGGGTTCGTCATCAGATCGGGGACCAGGTGGTCGGCGATCGCGTACGCGTCGAGGTGGTCGCGGACGGTCGCGTAGACCCGTACCAGCGCGTGGGTCATCAAGGTGTCGTCGGTGACGTGGCCGTCGCCCTTGTGGTACGGCGCGATGGGGCGGGCGGTGCGCCATGCGTCGCCGTTCCAGGGGCCGACGATGCCGTGGACGCGACCGCCGTGGCGCTCCAGGATCTGGTCGGGGGAGTAGCCCTCGACGGGACCGCCGAGGGCGTCGCCGACCGCGGCACCGACGAGGGCTCCGGTGATCTTCTCGTCAAGGCTGCTTTCTGGTTCTTTGGGCGTCATGCACCGAATCATCCTCCTGGTGGGGGCGGTTGTGTGGCTTCCAGGAGTTCGGCGAGTTCTACGAGGTCGGTGCCGGTGAGACGGGGGAGGGCGCAGCCGGAGAGAGTGCGGCAGGCGTCCCGCCAGGTGGACGGGATCGCTCGTCCGCCGCTCAACGCGCCGGTCAGGGCGCCCGCGAGGGCGGGCGCGGAGTCCGCGACGCGGGAGAGGCAGGCCGCGGCGGGGACCGCTTCCGCGATACGGCCGCGGGACGCGGTGGCGAGAGCGAGGGCGACCGGGACGGTTTCGGCGGCGGCGATGCCGTAGCTGTAGACGTGGTCGACGATCTGGTGTTCCAGGAGGGGGATCAGGGCGAACGCGTTGTCGCTGTCCTGTGCCAACTTCAGGGCGTGGCGGGCGTTGCGGCCGATCTCGGTGGCCTCGGGGAGTTCGGCGAGGGCGGCTGCGACGCATTCGTCCACGTCCGCGCCGACGAGCGCGAGTGCGAGGGCCGCCGCCATGGCTCTGGCGCCGTGGACTCCGTCGCCGTCCTGGGTGTAGCGGGCGTCGAACTCGGCGAGGGCGGCCGCGCGTTGGGGGTCGCCGGGGTGCGCTACGGCGAGGACGCAGGCCCTGATGCAGGCCGCGTCGTCGAAGTAGTGGGGGTTGTCGTGGCCGGTGGCGGGTGGGCGGAGGCCGGCGGCGAGGTTGCCGAGGCCGGCTCTTACGGAGATGCGGGCGCGGAGGGGGAGTACGGCGGACTCGACCTCCGGGGCGCGGTCTGCTGCGGCGGCCACTTCGCTGGCTACGGCGTTCCAGCTGAGGTCGATCGAAGCGCGCGTCCGGCGTTCTCTGCTGAGGTCGCCGAGGACGGTGTCGTCGCCGGCTCGTAGTACGGCTTCTGCGGCGAACGCTGCCCACTCGGCGTCGTCGGAGGGGCCGAGGCGCAGGGGCTCGGGGGGTTGGTTGAGGGCGATGGGGACGGGGAGTGTCGTGGTCGCGTTCTGTTCGGCGAAGGTGTCCAGCTCGCGGGTCAGTCGGCGGGTCCACTCCGGCATCCTGGCGGCGCGGTGCCTCGCTGCGGGCCAACCGGCGGCATCCCCTGCGGCGAGCCCGAGCAGCAGCCCCTCGATCCGACACGCCTCGGCTCCGCCACCGGCCTTTGTTTTCCCACCCGCACCGCCCGTACAACTTTCGTCGTCGGGTGCGGGTGGCCCTTGTGGGGCGGATTCGCCGTTGGCGGCTGCGGGTTGGTGGGGGGTGGGGTGGGGTGGGCGGTTGATGGTGGCGGGTGCGGGTGGTCCTTGTGGGGTGGGTTCGCCGTTGGCGGGTGGGGGTTCGTGGGGTGTGCGGGGTTCGTCGTCGGGTGCGGGTGGTCCCGATGGGGCGGGGTCTTCGTCTGTCGCTGTGGGGTCGTGAAGCACGGGTGCGGGTGCCGGTGGTCCCGGCGGGGTGGAATCGCCGTCCGCTGCTGCCGGTTCCACCGGGTGCAGCGGGGTGTTCGCGTCGTCCGCGGTCAGCCCTCCGCCGTGGGTTGGTCTCATGGCTGCACCTCGTCCTCGTCCGCCGCCGGTACGTACGCCCCCTGATCCCGTCGCACCGCGCCCCACTTGCCGCCGTCGCCCGGGATCAGCAACTCCGCGATGTCCAGCACATGGTGGCCGGCCATCGCCGGCAGGCAGCTGCCGCGGGCCGGGCCGATCGCCGATGCCCAGTCGGCGGGGATCGACGAAGTGCCTCGTGTCGCTCCCGCCAGCGCTCCCGCCACCGCCGCCGTCGTATCCGCGTCGCGGCCCATGTTGACCGCCGTGAGGACGGAGTCCACGAAGTCGCCGTCCGCCGCCGCGTACGCGCCGAAGGCGAGGGCGACCGCCTCGGGGGCGAGGTCGGTCCAGGGGTAGCCGCCGATGACGACCGCGGAGCGGACCGCGCGTTCGCCGCGGTGGGCGACTGCCACCGCGCGGCGCAGGGAGCGGGCCGTCCAGGAGTCGTCGGGGACCACGGCCAGGGCTGATGCGACCACCGCGATCGTCGGCGCTCCCGCCATCGCCGCCGCTACGCCGGCCGCGACCGCCTGGCCGCCGTAGATGCCCTCGCCGTCGTGGCTCACCGAACCGTCGATCGCGACCAGGCGGGCCGCCTCGGCGGGGCGGCCCGCCGCGAAGACGCCGAAGGGGGCCGCCCGCATGGCCAGGCCGTCGCTCCAGGCGTGGCGGTGCTGGGCGGAGATGGGGGCGGCGAGGCCCCGGCGGAGGTTCTCCAGGGTGCCGCGTTCGCTGAAGCCCGCGCCCCGGAACGGGCCCTCGTCCCGGTCCGCGATCCACTCGTGCCAGGCCGCCTCCACATGGGAGGGGGTGAGGGCCGAACCGTGCCGGGCGAGGAGCAGGCCGGAGAAGATCGCGTACTCGGTGTCGTCCGTGCCCGCAGGGTTCTCCGCCACGTATCCCTCGATGCGGCCCCAGCGGGCGCGGATCTCGGAGGGCTTCATGTTCTCCGCCGGTGCGCCGAGGGCGTCCCCGACCGCCAGGCCCAGCAGCGCGCCGCGTGCCCGTTCGCGGAGTTCGGTGGCGTTCTTGGGCGCCGGGACCGGGGGAATGCAGGCGATCGATGCCATACGCGGCCTCTCCCTACGGGGTTCCCTCAGAGCGCCTCAGGGCGCGGAACCCTTTGCGGATGTCTCCCACGGGAGGCCTTCGGCAGAGCCTGACGGAGTGCAGCATCACCCGGTCGACATTTGATGGGCTAGTGGCTCGGATGAGCCTTCGAAGGTAAACCCGCAGGTTAGCCCAGCCTTTCCTTGCTGGTGGCCATGAAATGAAAGGCGTATGTTCAGCGTTGTCGAAGAGTAGAACTAGTCTAAACTTAGCCTTACCTTAGCCCCTGGGGGATCACCGCATGGCCATCATCGAGACCGAGGCGACGCTCCACGAGGCGCACCGCGACAACCACACCCACCGCGATGTGAACGGCGGCTGGCTGCGCCCCGCGGTGTTCGGCGCCATGGACGGTCTCGTCTCCAACCTCGCCTTGATGACCGGTGTCGTCGGCGGTGCCGTCAGTCATCAGACCGTTGTCATCACCGGGCTGGCAGGGCTCGCCGCCGGTGCCTTCTCCATGGCGGCCGGCGAGTACACCTCCGTCGCCTCCCAGCGCGAGCTGGTCGAGGCCGAACTCGACGTCGAGCGCCGGGAGTTGCGCAAGCACCCGGAGGACGAGGAGAGCGAGCTCGCCGCCCTCTACGAGAGCCGCGGGGTCGAGGCCGGACTGGCCCGCGAAGTCGCCCGGCAGCTTTCGCGCGATCCCGAGCAGGCCCTGGAGATACACGCCCGGGAGGAGCTGGGGATCGATCCGGGCGATCTGCCCTCGCCGCTCGTCGCCGCCGTGTCGTCCTTCGGGTCGTTCGCGCTGGGCGCGCTGCTTCCCGTACTGCCGTTCCTGCTCGGGGCGACCGCGCTGTGGCCGGCGCTGCTGCTCGCGTTCGTCGGGCTGTTCGGCTGTGGTGCGGTGGTGGCCCGGGTGACCGCGCGGACCTGGTGGTTCAGCGGGCTGCGGCAGCTCGCGCTGGGCGGTGCGGCGGCCGGTGTGACGTACGCCCTGGGCACCCTGTTCGGAACGGTCGTAGGATAGCTCGACGCGCACTTATGCGGCGGTCCGCATAAGTAGCCGTTACTCGCTGGTTTCGAACGCTTAACCACTGGGCATGAGCCGTAAGCGCTGCAGGCAACGACGCCTGGGGCGCACCCGCGGGATGGGCGACGACGCTCCCTCTGCCCTGGTCCGGCGGACATCGATCTGTCCGCTTTGGTCCCTTTCATCTCCACCGCTGATGCGGTGCACCGCCGCCACCCCGCGGCGTCCGCATGCTGGAACGGAGTATCCGGTTCCCGAGAACCGTTCCATCATGTAACCTGCACGAAATTTTGCGCTTACCCGCAGAGGGCCAACGTCGTCCCTATGCCCATGCATATGCCACGACGACGACGGGAGAGCCGATGCGTACGCCGCGCCAGCCGTCCCAGCAGCCCGCGAATGGCCAGAACTGGTCCTTCATGGATGCTCGCCCTGCCGCGCAGGGTATGTACGACCCCCGCAACGAGCACGACGCCTGTGGCGTCGGCTTTGTGGCCACCCTCACCGGCGAGGCGAGCCACGCGCTGGTCGAGCAGGCGCTCACGGTGCTGCGCAACCTGGAGCACCGCGGTGCGACGGGTGCCGAGCCCGACTCCGGCGACGGCGCGGGCATCCTGTCCCAGGTGCCGGACGCCTTCTTCCGCGAGGTGGCCGGATTCGAACTGCCCGCCGCCGGTGGATACGCGGTCGGCATCGCCTTCCTGCCCCCGGACGGCGCGGACGCCGCCGTCTCACAGATCGAGACGGTCGCCGCCGAAGAGGGACTCACCGTCCTCGGCTGGCGTGAGGTTCCGACCGCGCCCGAACTCCTCGGTGCCACCGCCCGCTCCACCATGCCGCTCTTCCGGCAGGTCTTCGTGAGCGACGGCGAGACGCAGGGCATCGACCTCGACCGCAAGGCCTTCGCGCTGCGCAAGCGCGCCGAGCGTGAGGCCGGTGTCTACTTCCCGTCGCTCTCCGCGCGGACCATCGTCTACAAGGGCATGCTCACCACCGGTCAGCTGGAGCCCTTCTTCCCGGACCTGTCCGACCGGCGCTTCGCCTCCGCGATCTCGCTCGTGCACTCCCGGTTCTCCACGAACACCTTCCCGTCGTGGCCGCTCGCCCACCCGTACCGCTTCGTCGCGCACAACGGCGAGATCAACACGGTCAAGGGCAACCGCAACTGGATGGCGGCCCGCGAGTCCCAGATCGCCTCCGACCTCTTCGGCGACCAGGACAAGATCGACCGGATCTTCCCGATCTGCACGCCCGAGGCCTCCGACTCCGCGTCCTTCGACGAGGTGCTGGAGCTGCTCCACCTCGGTGGCCGGTCGCTGCCGCACTCCGTGCTGATGATGATCCCGGAGGCGTGGGAGAACCACGACTCCATGGACCCGGCCCGCCGCGCCTTCTACCAGTTCCACTCCACGATGATGGAGCCCTGGGACGGCCCGGCCTGTGTCACCTTCACCGACGGCACCCAGGTCGGCGCGGTCCTCGACCGCAACGGC
>Ga0307511_10005646_pt1 | contig 12700 bp, 15 predicted proteins | sample 13_EM_MG_FD_200266 | JGI IMG/M metagenome (GOLD analysis project Ga0307511, IMG submission 200266) | Populus trichocarpa ectomycorrhiza microbial communities from riparian zone in the Pacific Northwest, United States - 13_EM | ecosystem: Host-associated > Plants > Roots > Unclassified | place...
CCAAAATAAACCTCCCCCCCAGCCCACATCCTCCTCGGCCAGTCCCCACCCGGCCCCGGAGACTGCGTAGCATCTGATCCATCCGGCATGACATCCCGTTCATGGAGGAACAGCGGCGGGAAATATGCGAGGTAGAAGCCTGGGTCGAGTTCTCCTGAAGTCCGGATCGAGGATGGGGGGGGCTGGGTCGGGGTGAGGTATGGAGCGAGGGTGAGGGTGAGGAGGTGTGCGTTGGTGGGGGAGAGAATGTCGGGGAGTGGGCGGTATTGGTGACCGAGGAGGGGTCCTGGAATTGGGGTGGTGGTAGTGAGGTTACGATGGGCTGCTGTGGTGGGCCAATGGCCGACTCGGGGAGAGGTTATGCCAAATTGGCTGGCCCGCTGAATATGCGCTGGCCGAATGCACCGGCGTGGAAGGAAGCGGAATAGTGTCATTGCCCATACGATGAAGGTTTCTGCGGGAGCCCCCATGGCCACGTTGAAGGGAGAGCTTAGCCTACCAGAGCCCCTCTCAGGAACTCTTCTCAAAGGCTATATCAATATTACTTTTTCTAATTGAAAAACCCAAAATGATAGAGAAAAAAAAGCTGGATGTCCCAAAGTCACGAAATTACAAAACTTCATTTCACTCTTGATTTGGAATTGTAAAGTTTTGTTGAACAAGTAAGCAGGATCTTGGAAGAAAGGATTTGACCAGGATAGCCAACTCCAACTTCCTCACCACACTTCTTTCTCATTTTTTATTATAGTAAAAACTTATGCCATCAAACCCAATACGCTTTCATTTCCTACGCTGTTCATCCCATCCTACTGGTTGCAGGACTAAGTCAAAGCCACAAGAAAGGAACCTGCTGGAGATCACGCCCAGTACCCCATTCTTCCCATTCATGATAATTCTGCCTTCCACCCTGTCCGCCCCATCCCACCCATCCCCCTCTTTCATAGATGCTCCATCCATTTTCATAAGCTTTTTCATAAGCTTCCCCTTCTTCGTTCCCAACACCCACGCCACCAAACTCCCAACTCATCGTAGATATCCAAACCGCCAGTCATCAACGCCCGTCCCCTCCAGACACCCCCATCACGAAGATGAAAAAAATGAAAAAAGCTAAAACTCAAACCAATACCATCACCGAAACCTATCCCATCCGGCCAAACCCAGACCCAATAGATAGTGAGACCTAAGTTGATAGGACAAACCGTGTATCGAAATCCCGGGAAAAAAGGAAAAACCATCATCCCCATAAATCATATACGTAGGGTATGGGGCAAAAGGGAAAGAAAAAAAAGAGAAAGATTAAAAGGACGTATAATATAGTACCCCGGAAGGAAGCAAGGAATGACTATAGCCCAAGGAGCGTGAAATCTTCCAACACCAAGACCTGTAGTATATAAGGAAACCACCTGACACAGTCGAACACCGTGTACATGATCAAAGACATAAAAACACAACAGAAGGAGATGTAGAAATGAGAAAGCGTAACTCCGAAGCAAGTAAATGCTATGAGGAAAAAGACCTTGCTGATGGAAACAATGCCTACCCAACGGACCCTCCGCCCGCCACAAATGGAAAAAACGGAAAGGTAACTCCCAGTAAGAAGCGGAACAGAACAAAACAAGGAAAATTTGTCAACAGAAATAATAACTCCTTGTTTGCCGTACCGAAGATGCAGGTTGAAATTCCCAGCAAGATGTCAAGAGGTATAACGCTCAGGAGACAAAATAGTAAAGGAATTCGCGCCGGCACAAGAAGAAAGTGCGGAAAATCAGATAGGTGTAAATAGATCCCCGAAGATGGAAGAAAGGAGTAGAAATAAAGAAAGATGCGATCATCAGAGAGCGTGAGCCAAAACTTATGCACTCTATTTCGCACCAGGCAAGGAGCAGACTCGAATCGTAAAACATATTCCGTAGGAATTGTGCCGAATCAACGGATTTATCGAATGAAGGATCAATGTAAAGCAAGATCGTCATAAAAAGCCGCCGTTCGCCCCAGTTCCAAAAAGTAATACTGACTTTAGTCGTTGCCCATGCTACACCAGACCAAAAATAAGAGGTAAAAGAAAATCAGAATCCAGATAATCGATATAAAGAAAAAAAGGTCGAAGGAAATGATCGCCAGATGAGAGATTATTTCGACGGCTGGTCATACTATGACGCTGCAGCCGGAGTTGCAATGGCTCTATTTTCAAGGTTCAATACCCTTCGCAAATACAACTCCATCTCTGTGAGTTGAAGTACGGAATCATTCTTGGTGTCAGCCCTGCTAGGGTAGGTCGGATGGTTATAGTGATAATCTCTCGCTGGAGTTGGCGTCTGGGGAGCTTGATGGTAGCCAGAGTGATGATTCTTTGGACCCTTTGGAGGAGTCATGACAAAATGCGGATTGCGGTCCGAGCGGGGAGCTTGAGAAGGCGCCTTCTTAGTTGGGGTCTGAAATTGAGCACGAGGAGCGGTGTAGTTCCCATGTTGGGGAGGAGACGAACGTCGCTTGGCCGGGGTGAAGGGAGCCGTAGGTTGATTGACTGGACGCTCCGCCACTGCCTCAACGCCCACTGGTGACATCTGAGGCTGATTAAGGAACGACCTGAGTGCATCCGCTTGCCTTCGAGCTTCAATGTCTCCTGGTACCCTAGGAGCTTGAGGTGGTGCATGGAACAATGTTTGTGGAGGCATCTCCGACAGTGCTGGTGTCATCTTCTCGGTATCCATAGTGAAAACATCGGTGAAGCTGTTGTCCAAACTGTCCGGTGATTGGCGGCGGCGGGTCTCCGGAGATCCATGTGCCAACGTAGCCAGCATTGGCATTGAAGCCACCACGGACGCCCTCTTCGCCTTCTCTTCCTTATCGGCACGGAATAATTTTTGCAAGTGAGATTCAGGCTCCTCTAGGGACTGAGAAAGGGTCTCCTCGGACAACTCAAGCATTGCCTGAAGAGAAGTCCCGGTACTAGGAGTTGCAGGAACTGACTTTGAGAACCAGCTTGGCACCGGAAGGGAAGAAGGATTTGGTGATGAATGAAAGTTTGGGCCAGCATATGCCTTGGTCGGTGTGCTCATGCTGCCACGAGTTGGCGTTGGAGGGAATGCATTGGATTCGTCATTGCTTGAAGCGGTTGGAGAATCGTAGCCGTGATGGACATGGTGCACATCTGTGTTGACGTCACGGGGCCTTGGCTTAGGTTTCCTCTTGTTCTTCTTCGTGGATGTGTTTGGTGATTGCTGTTGTGCCTTTGGTGCTTGAGCTGGTGATTGAGGTGGAGTTACAACATTTCGCAAAGTTGACTGTGTGTTGTTGTACTGAGACTTTGATGGAGTTGTAACGTTGGCGTGAGATGTGCTCTTATTGGCGCGATGTCGTCCTCGGGATTTTGGAGCTGGTGATTCAGTAGTCGACATGGCTGAAAAGGGAGAAACTTAAAAAGCAGTGAAAAGGACGAGAGCGAGAATCAAGAACTGATAAAATCCACAGAGCAGTAGCTAGTTTTGCAAATATTGCTTGATGAAAGCGAAGATGGCCGAGAGATGGAAAAAACGTAGCCGGAGTCGGGTAGAGTGGGAGGTGAAATGCAGGATTTTCGTTGCGAAAACAGGGAGGAGTTTTTGTCCGATAGAAACGAGAATGCGATAAAATAGGGGGCGATACGGTCGGAAAAAGGTTATTTTGCTGCAGAGGGATTATATCACTGTTTCGAAGCTGGAGGTTGAACGCTGGATGTGAGTATTATTGGAGATGTCAAAAGAAATCATTGTCTAGCAGAACGGGGTGATGTGTAAGTGTGCGGTGAAAGATGAAAGGAAGGGAAAGAGGAGAAGGTGGATGTATGGGCTGGGCCAGGACTGATTGGGCAGGGAGGGCTGGCCGCCAATGACTGCGACCTCACTGCCTGCTTCTTGTCTCTGGGCGGCCTGGCAAAGTGCGGAAGAGTACAGGACAGCATGGGGCAAGGGGGCAGCGAGGGAGGGGAACCATACCATCGTGGGGACGGCGGGAGGGTGTGAAGGTGGGCGGGCGGCGCTAGCCCGGCTGGCAATTGGCAGAGACTGGTAGCAGGGAACACAAGCTGGTGTGCTAATTGGCTGATAGCTCTAGTCCTGGGTTATCAGTTTCGTAGCCCAGTCTGGCGTGCATCCACCATAAACTCTCTGGCGATGCTTGTCTGTGGCAGATGGGTAGGTACGATCGAGCATGCACGCACTGTTGAAATCATATTCGAGGGGGTGGCGATAGTGTCGAAGTGTGGAGAGAATACTTGGGTAGACTTTAAGGCAATCGGACACCATACTTTTGGGTCAATAGAGTTGCATTCTGCTATCCATGTTATTGACAAGATGGCCGTAGTCTCGAACCAGTCAAAAGTCCAAACACTCTTGGAGGGCAAATACTCTTGGAGGGCTGAAAGCGTTTCCGGCGATCCACTTTGCGTGGTAGTGATTGAAGATTTATTACGCTGCGAAAAGCAGGCTATGGTAATTGGCCATGGAGTGTCTGGCAAGGGGCGTGAGCCTCCTTGTGGTTAAACTGGAAGATATCAGGGCTAAAAGCTCCGCCTGTTCCAGAAACGTGCATCAACGAGTTAGCATGGATCGTCGAAACAAAAAGAAAGAACTCTGAAATGATGCCATTCGCATGAGTGAAAGCGTGGGACCAATAGCAATAGGTAGCTGATGCATACTCGGAGGCATTATGATGTATTGTCATGATCGAATGATGCGCCACTGATGCCAGAAATACACCAACCGTTATCAAATCGACCAGCAACTCTTATTTCTCCCCAGGCTTGAATATGTATGCACTGGTATCATGTACACAAGTATAATTGTAGAATAGAGCGGCTTACTGCGTATGCTTCGGTGGCACAAGTGCTGGCACTGCTGCTTTGCATGTTTGTTGTCCTGATTGTATATCTAAATGTACCCTACAAATAACCGTAAGTCACATGCACAACAGTTAAATAGTACAACAGTGAAGAACTCACCATGGTCCGGTCTCTACCGAGGGCCTTTACGGAATCTCATGCCCTGGAGCAGCAGTATATATTCCGAGGCATGCCTGTAACCAAGAATCTGATTCGCTGGCATCAAGTAGTCTGGTTGGCAGAAGCCTCTCGTAGGGTACAGGAGGTACTTAACCTGGAAATGCTTAATCAGAAGATGAATAGATATAGAGCTCGAAGAGGGCTAGTCTGATTGATAAGGGCCGTACAAAATTCTCTTTGATAAATAATGTACCGGTATTATAATATTCTGCAACCAGGCTAGCTACGAGAGCCAGACTAGATATTTCCTTGGGCCGGAAACTTATCAATAGGTAACGTAACTTATCGTAACTGACAAGTTGTGGCTTATCGTCACGGTAATCTACGGGACGTCATATCAAATTAGATGGTGAGATTTACACAATTAAACAAACATTCACTAAATATGACTGTGTATATTCTAGTGTAGGCTTGTTCTCGTTCCCGCCACTCTAACCTGATCTTGGCATCTCTGCGATTCTGGCGCTCCCAAATAATTAACGCGACAAAAAGAGTCTTGGCAAGCACCCCGAGACTTGAAACGAGACTACCGGTAAAATACACATAATTGTAATTAGCACCCCATCCCATTGGGATGCCCTATGAGCACCGAACCCCCGTTCCGGTCATACCCTTCAAGACCTTTGCTCACCAGGTAACTTTATAATCCCAGGTTCCTTGGCCCTAGTCCTTTATTCAAGTTACTTTAGACATAACTCATTGCCTACAAGCTTCTCAGCTTCTGATCCTTAATATTCTGTATCTGTCATATGTCACTAATCACATGAACATCTCTGTAACATCTACTGACCAGCAGATATAGCAACTTAGTCAATGATTCCACAGCCCCAGTTCAGTATGTATTTAATAGCCTTTCAAGGAGGGCGATCATTTTTCGGATCATGGTGTGTAATTCTTCTAAAACATTTGACAGCTCCTAGGGGTTTGCATTAACTCCACATTGGTAATAATGACTCCTAGGCAGCACTTGAGTGCTGTGTTATTGCTCGCAATCTCCTTCCCCCCTGTTATACGTTGGAAGTAGTCTGGCCGATGTCGATGTCGGTTGCCCGCCGACTGGTGTCACAATCCTGAGCGGTACATAAAGGAGGGATCGTGCGGCTCTTGCAGAACATCCTGTGATGTGATATACGATCATTTAAGATGGCCGTGGACCAGATCCCTGGTCACGTGCTCCTCTCGCTATTCCCAGGACGTTCGATCAAGAGTATGAGGGTGCAGAAAGCATGTTTTATATTTGATATAGGTAGGGTTATTGTAGGAAAGTGCACCCGAAGGAACCGGTGACACCTTGCCTTGGGGACTTTCCATTGTCTGTTTGCTGAAATAAGACTAGATTCTGCATGACACAGACGACAGGGCTAATTTTGACTTTCAGGATATAAACTACGATTTCGGGCTATCCACAGAAGGTGCCTTCTAGGTGATAGGTTGAGGCTGGACTTAGCTGCATGAGCGATACTTTCAAAGTCATCGACGGCCTAGTCTGGTTTCGACGACCAGGGACTCCGTATTCCATTTCAAGAAACTCTAGGCGGTTAAGCCCTTCCTGAGCCTCATTCTGTTCGTGAAGCTACGGTAGCCCCGAGATAAGGGTTATATGATTTCCTTGAAAGTCCTACGGCTTCGCACTGGGAATTAGCCAATGGTTGGCAGAAGAGTGTGCAAATACTTTCTAATGCCAGTGTCTGCTATGCCCCCTATATATGCCATCAGTATTTCTCAATATGGTTTTGTTTCTTGACTTGAAGGGGTATGAATATGTAGATGTTGGGAGAGCGTATTTATGTTTGAGGTTAAGCTACTTAATTTAAGTACTGTAGTATCGAGCAATAATGTTGATATCCTCAAGCTGGTTACTTACCCTGAAATATAACATAAGCAAACAGCTTTCACGTGAGGGGTCGACTCATGGATGCGTGTTCCAGGCTGACTCTATTGTCCATAAAAGCTGCCACATCTCAGCGTCTCAACAAACCAGGCTTCTCTAGAGGTAATACCAGTATAGAAAGGATAGAAACAACTGACAATTTCGAGAGCCGTAGCGGCTGTCGCCAAAGGTCCAGCACAAAAGGTTAACGTCAATCTTGGCGCCACCATCCACCCTCTTTGACTTTTCCTGCTGCAAAGTTTTTTGGGTACCCCACATTGAGGATTTGGCTCACACACTCACCTGGAAGCTTATTATTCCATCCTTCCCCCCTCTCTCCGTCGATACATTTAACTCCAGGTCTCTGCCTGCACGCGTGCGTTGTCTCATACGTGTTTGTAGGAGTGGTAGCTTCAGTTTGAATCCGGCCGGAACAATCAACGGCATCATCGCAGGGTCCATCACAAAATGTCCCAACCACAGGGAAATGAAGCGGAGAAGAATATCGAGACCTGGAAGGTACGTTAACAGTGCGTTTGGCACGCAACTTAGTCATTCACTGATGTATGCCTTCTAGGTCAAGAAATTGGTCAAACGGCTTGAAGCTGCTAGAGGAAATGGAACTAGCATGATTTCGCTGATTATTCGTATGAACATCAAGTCATGATGCAGGAAGCCCCCAAACTAATTTTTACCAGCTCCAAAGGATCAAATCTCCCGGGTGGCAAAGATGTTAGCTGAAGAATACGGTACCGCATCCAACATCAAGTCTCGTGTCAACAGGCAATCAGTGCTCAGTGCCATTACATCTACCCAGCAGCGTCTCAAGCTGTATCCACGAGTGCCACCAAATGGATTGGTTGTCTACTGTGGTGAAGTCATCACCGCTGAAGGAAAGGAGAGGAAGATCAACATTGACTTCGAGCCTTTCAAGCCCATCAATACCTCTCTATACATGTGTGATAACAAGTTCCATACTGAGGCTCTTTCCGAACTTCTTGAGAGTGACTCTAAGTTTGGGTTTATTATCATGGATGGTAACGGAGCACTTTTCGGTACCCTCAGCGGAAACACCAGGGAGGTCGTTCATAAGTTCAGCGTTGATCTGCCAAAGAAGCACGGTCGTGGTGGTCAGTCAGCGTTGCGTTTCGCACGCCTCCGAGAGGAAAAGCGTCACAACTATGTGCGCAAGGTTGCAGAATTGGCTGTTCAAAACTTCATCACAACTGATAAAGTGAACGTCTCTGGCCTTATCCTTGCTGGTTCTGCCGATTTCAAGACTGAACTCGGTCAGAGTGATATGTTCGATCAGCGATTGGCGGCGAAGATCATCAAGACTGTCGATGTTTCCTATGGAGGCGAGAACGGTTTCAACCAGGCAATTGAGTTGTCAGCAGAGACTTTGTCGAACGTCAAATTCGTTCAAGAGAAGAAGCTTATTGGGAAATACTTCGAGGAAATTTCCCAGGATACTGGAAGAGTTTGCTACGGTATTGAAGATACTCTGAAGGCTCTGGAACTTGGTGCTGTTGAAAGTAAGGAGACACTTTTCCATAAGACCATGCCAAGAATCATGCTAACATGTTAATACTAGTACTCATTGTCTTTGAGAATCTTGAAATTACTCGATGGACCCTCAAGAGTGCGAGTGGAGCTGAAGTTATTCTTCACACCACCAAGGCCCAAGAGAGCAACCGAGAGCTCTTTATGGACAAGGAAACTGGACAGGAGATGGAAGGCGAGCAAATGCCATTCCTTGAATGGTTGGCTGAGAAGTACAAGGATTTCGGTGCCACTCTTGAATTCGTCAGTGACAGATCTAGTGAGGGTAATCAATTCGTCAAAGGATTTGGTGGTATTGGTGCCATGCTCCGGTACAAGGTTAACTTTGAGCAATTGGCCGACGCCGATGACGAGGATGAGTATTACGATGGTAGGTGCATAGTCTGACTCACTAGCGCAACTAGGGTAGCTGACATGAGATTAGATTGACAATTCGGCTCCCTCGCAAACCACCGCGAGGATGTTCCAGACGCCGGTCTGAGGGCGCTCCTCCCTACCTCGCGGGGTCAAGAATACGGCGTCAAGAGTATTGTGACAATGGCGGCGGTTGCAGAAGTGAATTAGATGGTGGTGGTTGAGGTACGTAGGCCAATAGCCACCTCACATGAAATACTGGAGTGACTGATATCAAAGAAATGGTAACTAGGGATATGGGTTTAGCGGTCTGAGGATTTGAATTTGGAACGAAAATTTTGACGATCGAATGGGGACTGAATAGTAACACCTGGGGGCAACTCGGTGATTATTTGCTGGACGATGATATCTGAAAAAGAATGATGAATATTCTGTAGTTTGGCCTGACAGGCCCTGCTGCCATCATCTCCAGCATCTAGCAACCATCATGAGGAGCGCTTTACGCGTGATGGGCTTCCATAGTTGATGCTGTACCCTAAGATGTCTTGATACTCGCTGAGGCCTTCAATGGTCTCCCGGTCATTCTTTTACTTTGCTACATAGTTTACTACACCAGGCGATGATTTACTAGCACTTTCAGAATCTTTTATATAAGTAAATCGAACCAAACCCTTTGCTACCTCGCATATCACGTGATAGATAAGCTCTTATCGGTCCGAAGAAAAATATTCCTGCCCACGATCAGTGCCATATCTTCATTCTCACCAATCGAACGCAATGAGCATTGCGTCCTCAGCGCGGCACCTGCAAATTCTCTCACCAGCATATTCTCTGCGATCCCTACGCAAAGCAATACCGCACCAATCTCAATGGCATAACAGCTGGTTTGGGGCAGTGCGTCAGGACCAGAGAGGCCTAGCGACCGTCACAAATGAGAAACAGAGGTATATCCAGCTCCCGGGTCCCGAGATATCCAACTCTGTGATACATAACAATGTTAATTATCTACATTAAATTGCAAATATAGGCACTACGATGTCGTCGTCATTGGTGGCGGGCATGCCGGCTCTGAAGCCTGTGCAGCAGCAGCTCGGGCAGGAGCACGGACAGCATTGGTTACGCAGAAGATTGAAACTATAGGCACATGCTCATGTAACCCGAGCTTTGGAGGTATTGGGAAGGGGACAATGATCAAAGAAATTGATGCACTGGATGGGGTTTGTGGGAAAGTAGCGGATAAAGCTGGGATCCAATTTAGGGTGTTGAATAGGAGCAAAGGGCCGGCTGTCTGGGTAGGGATAACTCTCTTTCTTGAGGATGGGGAGTAGTGGAAGCTAAGTTATGGTAGGGGCCTAGGGCACAAATTGACAGAGTATTGTATAAACGGTACATGCAAGAGGAGCTCAACTCAATACCGAACCTAGAGATTGTGCAGGGAAGTGTAGCGGATATCATTGTCGATAGAGAAGCCTCAGGTGGGCAACCGACTGAAGAGGGTCATTATGGAAACATTAATGGGGTGCGTCTTGAGTCTGGCGAGATAATATCAACAAAACACATTGTCATCACTACCGGGACATTCCTTGGTGGGGAGATCCATATCGGGTTGGAAGCATACCCATCAGGCCGGATGGGCGAAGCAGCAACATTCGGGTTGAGCAAGTCATTAAGGGAAGCTGGATTTAGGTTGGGAAGATTGAAAACCGGGACACCCCCACGACTTGATGGACGGACGATAGATTATAGGAACCTTGCGCCCCAACCGGGTGATGACCCACCAATGCCGTTTAGCTTCATGAATGACAAAGTCCAGATTGAAGAGCAGCTCATGTGCCATAGCACGAACACCACTGCTGAAACACATGCCCTCCTGCGGAAGCACCTTCATGAGTCGATTCATATCAGGGAAACAATCAAAGGGCCGAGATACTGCCCTTCATTGGAGTCAAAGATCATTAGGTTCCATACGAAGGAGAGACATATGGTGTGGCTTGAGCCAGAGGGCATTAACGACCATGTTGTCTACCCTAACGGAATCTCTATGACTGTTCCGGCAGTTGTACAGGAGAAGCTTCTACGAACGATACCTGGGTTAGAAAACGTGACTATGCTCCAAGCAGGGTATGGTGTCGAATACGACTACATTGACCCGCGGGCCTTACGGGCCACCTTGGAGACAAAGATGATCAAAGGTCTCTGGCTAGCTGGGCAAATCAATGGCACAACCGGGTACGAAGAAGCCGCAGCGCAGGGAGTCATTGCAGGAATCAATGCAGGGCTATCATCCCAAGGGAAGCCACAAATGATAATTACCCGTAGCGATGCATATATCGGCGTGATGATTGACGATCTCATCACAAAGGGTGTCTCGGAGCCATACCGGATGTTCACCTCCCGCTCCGAATTCCGCATGTCTGCCCGAGCAGATAATGCCGATTTAAGACTTTCCCAGCTTGGTCGGATTCACGGTGTTGTAGGGAATAAGCGATGGAGACACTTCGAAAAAGAAAAGGAGCAGATGGATGAACTGAGGGGATTATTGGAGGGAAAGAAGCTTGGAAGTCATTATTGGATTAGGGAGGGGGTGCAAGTGAATCTTGATTCTGAGAAAAGGAGTGCGTTTGATATACTGAGGCTGAATGGGATGTCAGTGAAGAAACTGGCAGCTTATGTGGATGGAGTGAATAAATTCACTGAAAAGATTGCGAGGAGGATCGAGATTGAGGGTAAGTGCCTTATCTACCTCACTAGAGCTTAGAATTATTTACTGACAAGGTTGGGAATAGGTCAATATACGCCGTATATTGCCCGACAATCAGCTATGCTTAAAGCCTTCTTGAGAGATGAGAACCTTAGACTCCCCCACAGCATCGATTATAACCAAATCATTGGCCTTTCGTCCGAAGAGCGAGTCCTTTTGAACACCACTCGACCCGAATCAGTTGGGCAAGCAAGGCGGATTGAAGGAATAACTCCAAATGGGTGTATTAGGTTACTAGAGTATGTTGCTAAGAGGAAGCGGATAGCTGCTGTTACTGAGGCAGCTGCCGCCGAGGATGTGCCTGGGGAGAACCTGGTTGGGGGTGTGGTTTCTGACGTGGTGTAGCCAATATTCTACTCTATTTTGGACTAGTCTTTCTCACTTTACTTTCATTTTTTTGTACATGGGTGGGGGGGTTATGGCGTCTGTAGACAGGATTCATATAAACAAGTTCAATAGTTAGGTGGCAAATACTAAAAATGAAATACAGTACGTTCAGACATTCTTAGTACCTGCTTAAAAAAGTGCATGAAAATCTCGTGATATCGGGTAAGAAATTTCTGTGGCCCCAGACAACAACAGAGTCGGAAGTAAGTATTCTAATCTCGGAAGTGCCTAGTGTCGAGCAACTATTTTGCTTTATGATGTGCAAAAGATAGGGGAACAAAACGTGCCGAGATCAAGAGGTATCTTCATCCAAGCTAGATCTCTATGAGGCACCCTATGAGATACTTACATTCAAGTACCCGATGAACCGTAATAATAAGAAGTTCTGTCTTTAATTTGTATGTTAGTCTATCTAGTTGGCACCCTCGTAACCTGAACGGACCTCAGGCTAACTCCCATATATATTTAAAAAAAAAAAAAAAAAAAAAAAAGGCGAGATTTTTAAGCTTAACCATAAGACGGCTGCGAATTATGACCCGGCTACACTACCCGATTGGGCTGCCAGACCCCTGTTTATCCTGGCCGTGCCAACCAGACTAGTTTATCTCCGCTCCGCCAGTCGGATATCAGAGCTATGGTTTGTACTCGGGCCTTGTGTTGTCTCTTTGGAGGAAAGTCCTAGTTCGAGTCACAGCCGCCCCGCCAAGTTATGTATTTCCTTTGTTGG
>Ga0307511_10005648_pt1 | contig 12697 bp, 13 predicted proteins | sample 13_EM_MG_FD_200266 | JGI IMG/M metagenome (GOLD analysis project Ga0307511, IMG submission 200266) | Populus trichocarpa ectomycorrhiza microbial communities from riparian zone in the Pacific Northwest, United States - 13_EM | ecosystem: Host-associated > Plants > Roots > Unclassified | place...
CTGTCCGTATCCCACTTTGCCTGGTCCCCGAGCTGGTAATGGAATGTCGGTTGTGCGAAGGATCTGTTCTACCACAATCCAAACGTCACGATCGGAGGCTTGAATACCTACGAAGGTATGTTTCATCGCCTTCGGCGTTATATGCATCAATCTCGGCTCTAACTGTACAGTATGTTAAGTTAGGCTTTGTGTGTGTCACGGCGTGGAAAATACGAGAATTTCTCTGCCATCAGCTCCGCCTTCATCGACGTCCACCAAAAACTCAAACCCGGCCCGAATGAGCAACCGGCCGTCCCCCTCGCTATCTTCCCCACCCTTACGCAACACTTGCTATTTCACCGGCGCTGCCATCCAGTGGACCAGGGGGATGCCGGAGGCTACTTGCGTCGCATAAGACCTCAGAGCTCACGCCCTCAGTACTCGGCGTTTTGCCCTATGGGTCAATTCCAGTCCTCGTTGCATAATTTATAATCGTTGCCGCCTGTCAGGATTCGCGGCTCGGGGCTTCGGGGCCAAGTGATCCATTTGTCCAAATGAGGGAAAGTGGTTTCTCCTAAAGACGCGCGCTTCTTTGGTCAAAGGACGACAAAGGTCAACTGGGGCAGGATTCAGGCACTCCTGGCGATTGACCAGGTTTGGACTGATCGCACCACGCCACTCGCAAACGACCCAAAAGGCAGCACGCGCGAGCTCCCCTACAAACCTCATCCCCACCCCATCCCCCACTCGCGTTAGCCAATGCAAACGGGATCTATCTCTACGTAAGTGCCAGGCTTGTGCCTCATTCCCGTCGCACTTGCTGACCCAGGCCCGTAGAAACACTGCTGCAGCGATTAACAAACTACCAGAGGATTCTCTTCTAGAGGTGCTACGAATCATTCGCCCTGTTACCCCACCACGCCCCTCCTGCGGGGATGTCCTTTGCCAGACTCTAATCCTCGAGAGGCTCAGGGTGGTCTGTAAAAGGTGGAGGGATGTCATAGACTCCCAACCTTCGTTTTGGAACACCATCTTCCTCGCGATGGGGAACCCGGTGTCGATCGGACGCGCGTTGCGGTTCTTGCGACGGTCTGGGACGGCTCCGATATACATCCTCATTCGTGGTAGCCTTACGGATGCCCCATTCAATTCGGATCACTCGCGCGTTATGGACCTAACGAAGGCCCTTCGTCTAGCGTTACCGCGTATCGCATACCTGAATCTTTCAAACCCTGGCCCGGAGGTACGCCATCTCTTCTGGCCAACCGTCCAGCATACGGCCGCGCCGTCGTCCCCGCCCTCCACCGCCATGGGGAATCTTACCGACCTATCTTTCAACATGGAGAACCAAGATTACGCCTATGAACAGGTGATAGGGTTACTCAGTCGAGTCCCACACCTTCACACCCTATCACTCGGCAATTTCCTCAAAGAGGACCACTACGAGTCTTCAACAGCCTCACTCCCACACTTACAAGAGCTCCAGCTGCTTTCGTGCCGCTGGAGGATTCTTGACCTTCTCGAATTCCCCGTCCAGACAAAAATCAAGGTCCGATTTCCAGCCTGCTGTTCCAGCGAAGACACAGCGGACGAAATCATCAATAACTTCCTACCTCCTACATTTTCCCAGTCAACAACCATCTTCTTCACCCTTGTCAATCCCGGACCCCGGAGTTCAGCCTCTGAGCTCTGCATGGAACACGAAGATACCCCCACGGGCCGCCAAGCCCACATGCAACTTACCCATGGTGGAGGGAGCTCCTCCCGTGGCTTCATTTCTTCGTTTCGGCTCGCCACGCATGCGGTCAAGAAATTGGGATCCGTTAGCACCATCCACCTTGATGTTCAAGCTACCCCGTTTTATGGAAGCTTGGTGCAATGGATGGGCGGGTTCCCAGACCTCCGGGTTCTGGAGCTTGGTGGGGTACACATGTCCCAGGTCCTCATCGACCTTATCCTCCGGGGCCCAGATCCACTCCCTCAATTACAGCAAGTTGGTCTCAAGAATTGCCCAGAGTACACATCAATTCAAATTTGTCTTTCCTCATGGCTCGCTGCCCGAAAGGAAAAGCACCGCCCGGTCGAACTCGAACACCTGACCCCATATGAACGGCCATACACCGCTTGGTTGTAGTTTAATAGCTTGAATGTAAGAGTAGGTGAATAACGATAATCCGTGATGCATTCTGAAAGCCTTGTTCGGCCATTTTTCGTGAAACATCGCAGTCCCATGATGTAATCCATCCGGATAAACTGAATCAGCCACAGGATGGCCGACGATTTTTTACCCTGCTCAAATACTCGTTCGACCAATCGATCACGATTGACTCCGACGCTTTCGAGGACATCGACCCGGAGACCAAAGGGGCCGCATTCGTTGGATCTAAGACAGATCGTCCCCCTTCAGCTCACCAAGGGTTTTGGACGGGAGCGTAAGTGTATAAGCGATCCCCGTCTCCAGCAAGGAAGTTATAGATGTCGTCGTCCGCCCCCCCGTCCGGCCCCCACCATCTGCTCCCCGAGAGCACGTCCGAAATCCTCAGAAGAAGCGCACGCGTCGCGTCGTCGTTTCTGAGGACCCGGACCCGAACCAGCGCCCCGACTCGGAGGTCGAGGCCCAGACGATCGACGAGATCACCAAGGACAGCATCTCGAGGCCAGCCATCCTTTGCGCGAATCAAATGGCGACGAAACCCTTTTTGTGAAGTGTTTTCCCAAATGGATCGAGTTGCCTAAATCAAGAAATACTTACTAGAAGTGGGTGACCGTCCGTAGGAGCTGTCAGGACCCTGACCGCTGCGCCTGGTCTTGGATATTCACTCCAAGCCGCGCATCTGAAATCGTATCGTATCGCTGGGATCATTCCGTTCGAGGCCCAGGGACAGTCACCCAGCCATCCAATATACGCATTTACCAAACTGGGGGAATAAAGTTCGCGGATATGGCTGTATTGCCATAAACGGTGTACCGATTGAAAAGAGCTCTCGTTTTACTGCGTATATTGGCCATCACCCAGGATAGTAGACATCGCGGGAACGGAGTGTCGGCCACCACCGGCGATTTCTCAGCTGAGATGCCGTGCCGCTAGCGACGCGACCAGATCCAGTCCCCACACGCGGTGAACAAAGGAGAAAGTTTACAGAACCACAAGACAAATTTCCTTCTGTCACAAGCACAAGTCCGTATGCGGCAGTCTGATCCAATCTGATGCCCTTTTCCGTACCTGAGTGGCGTGGTCCCGGCCGGTTTCCGACGATTGGTCGGGCGGTTCCTTTCTGTTCAGTTTAGCCATATCATGGACCCAGGCAAGCCACAGATTACATCATTGGAAAGCTGAGAGATTGTGCCGGACACGGAGCACGAGCGTCACTTGGGTGTGCCGTCGTCACCTTTAAAAGGGTGGCACCTCGATGCTCCACCAAGGACAGGACACCCCGGCCGAAACTTCAGGCTCCGTCTTTACAATCGGTGAGCTTGCGCAACTGCACCCCCGATCTTAGAATAATTATAACTGACGTCCAGCAGGCATCATGAGCGCGATAACCCCCACCAAGAAGTTAGGGGCGAAGCCCTTTCCTGTCCAACGACGGGGGATTGAGCAACCGTCGATTGCAATCCTCCCACCCCATCAGGCGTGAGTTTGGTCTCCATGAGAAAGTTGTACCCCAGCCGCTGATTACTCTATGAAGCTGCTCGTCACCTGTGGAGAAATTGAATTATGACTGTCTCCTTCTCATATTCCGAGAGGTTCGCCCGCATATCACAAGCACCGTTGCCCCGCAGGGGGTCCGCAGCCGGAACCTCGCTCTCCTTCGACTTCTGGGGGTCTGCAGGAGTTGGAAAGGGGCGATCGAGTCCTGCCCAGACCTCTGGAACATCGTTTTTGTCTCCACATGTCGCCTGAGGAGCATCTCGTCTGCTCTGGTCTACTTGCGAAGATCAAGGCGGACACCCCTCTACATGTACATTTCTGGCGGCCTCTCGGACACACCGCCAGACAAGAGAGGGATCGTCACAGAGTTCATGAAAAGCCTAGAACTGGCCGCGACCCGCGTTGTATGCCTCAACCTCGTCAAACCGGACTCAAAATTAATGGGAGTCTGGTCAATCCCCACCACGTGTGTCCAGGAGGTCGTAATAGCAGGAGTGGTGGACAAAAACGCGTGCTTTCGAGGCGACATGTCTAACCTCCAGCGTATGATCGCCCCCCTCTCCCTACTCTCCCTGTTCCCTCCTCACGGAGCGCTCCAGAACCTCACAAGGCTTACGATCTACCAAAACGACGGACGCTACAGTTCTCGGCGCTTAACCGGGGTTCTTGCATGCTCTCCACAGCTTCGGACACTCAGGCTCAAGAACCTGACCATTCAAGAACACCCCGCTTCTGAAGTCACGCACACCGTTTCCCTCCCCCTCCTCAACCGCCTGGAGTTATTGGGGTGTAACCGAAAGGTTGCAGAGCTCCTTGAGCTACCCCAGAAGACGTCGATTGCGGTTTTTTTCCCAGACTTCTTGAACGACTGCCTGGTACCAGGGTCTGTCGAGCGCCTGGCGATCGCTTTCCTCCCACCATCTTTCCTCAAGTCGACGACGCTTTCCTTGAATATCGCTCCCCGGGGAGGTAAATGGACGGGTGTGGACTTGGGCATCCAGTGGAACGCAGATGGCCCCCATTGTAACGCCAGCGTCCAACTTGGCCAGAATTCTCATTCGGTGATCCGCAATGCTGCCTGTGTGCTGGCGTGCGAAATTGTTCGACAGCTACAATCCGTGGTCGATTTGAAAATCCGCATATCGGTCCCTAGCCTTCCTGTGAGGTTAACCCGCTACCTTGCTGAGTTACAGAAGCTCCGAACCCTCGAGGTCACCGGGGAATATATGTCGCAAGTTGTTGCTCACCTGGCATGTGTAGATCCGAACCTCCTCCCGGGCCTGCGGAGTGTGTGCCTCGGGCAGGACCTATCTCGACCGGCCTCACAAGCACTTGGGAGTTGGCTAGCTTCCCGGGAACGAGCGGGTGTGCCTGTCGAACGTGTTGTTATTCCAATTGATGTAGATGCAGCATGAGCTTATATTCGGTAAGCGTCCACCGTCTCATCATTCCGTTGTAACCCGCGAACTGATCGGACCGTCGCCTGACCAGTGTTGGTGGCGGACAAGAAGTCGTTCGGTGGGCGCTTGTAGCATTGCCTACTTACATACGTCTGTGGTATTACCGCATGTATATTATGTCCCACAGTACCGAAACCTGTTTTGGAAAGCTGTCTAACGCCCGGATACACTTAAGACTGCGACTCGGAACTTTAAGGACATCACAGAACAGTCTGTGAGTATTCACGAACGAATAACCACACCTCCCTGACTCCCCATCCCATAGAAATTACCCGAAACGAGGACCACCGAGCTGGAGGCTCTCGTGTCCAGGTACCAATCACGTCATGAGTGCATGCCTCGAGTATCCCTCCAGAGTGCTGATGAACGCGACGGATAAGGTCACGATGCCACGACGGCGTTGGAGTTAGATGTGCGCCTCGTTATTTACGCCACACGATTGCTTCGTCCTGACACTCTTTTGTTACCAGGAGGCTGCTGAGGCGGTCAGAGCAGAAATCCTACGTGCTGAAGGGTACGCCCAGACAGGTGAGAATCTGTGACGAAGTCATGGGAATCTTCGAGCGGATAGAATGGAAAACAGTGATGTATTCCGGCACATATCGGACGAATTGATAATGAACCCCCCTTCCCCCCGTTCTTCCTCAACACTTATCGCCTTTCAGGAATCTATTCAGGCGATTGTCATACGTTTGCAGAACTGTAACCCCCACTCCACCCCTTGACCGGACTGTCGATAGGTCCCCAGAGATAGTGGAACCGTTGATGACGCAGTTCGCGAAGGTGAGAAGGGTTTTCCAAAAACAAAAAACAAAACTCGAGCTGATGACGGCTGGATAGAGGGCAAGTTCGTGTTAATCCTCGTTCTCCTGTTGCTTGTTCCCATTCTCGTAAACGAATCCCTTGGAGATAGGTCGGGATTGGCTTGACTCTGACCACGGTACGACGGTGAGGCCAAAAGCGGAAGGGCGTCATTTGATACGCACGTCGGTTGGGCACATAAATCAAACGTGGCACTATCACATACGTCGCACAGCCGAAGACGTATTTGGATAGCCTAGGCCTGGTGACCGACTGTTTGCGGCGCACAGCCCTTGCAGGTTGTCTCTCCGTGCTTCAACACCCCTTCTCATTCTCAATACTCTTGATATACTATCCTTTACCACTTCCTCCTACACTCCCTGTTAGCGGTCGAGGTACCCTCCCACTAACGTTATGTTAGGTGTATCGCGGAGGGGACCAATCCCCACTAAGATTCAATTTGAAATCATGTGTGACCAAGGTCCGTTGCCGGTCCCGGGGGTAAGTATATGTGGATCGATAGGTAAATAGCGCCACCATCGTAAACGAAGTGGACAGCGCGTCCATCGTCATGGTCGATCCTGACCTCCGCTACCCGATAACCCCCACGGGCTGTCCGCGGTCCCCATCCCGTCACTCCCGCACGCCAAGCTCTTCGAGCACGATATCAACAAACCGATGATATTCTACGTCCCAATCGTCCTCGGAAGACGCGGAAGACTGGCGGAGATCTTCAGGGTAAGTTTGAGCCCAAACCGGACATTTGACCGCCTCACAAATATACTCCATAGGCTGCGAGGGGCATATTTACGAATGAAGTGGAGGATACCAAGCCTACTGTCACGCCCGAGTTTGTCATTGAATCCTACAACGACGGGAGACTCAAGGACCCCAGCAATTACCCAACCACGCAGCCGAGGAAGACACATAATAAGGGTGGACCGAGGGGGGTCCGGTCGCAGCCTTCAACAGGTGTTAGGAAACGGAGAGGTAGAGGGGGCGCAAGAGTTGCGAGCCTCCGCTCTAAACCCCACCCCAAGCCTCCTGGGGAGTCGAAGAAGTGGTCTGGAGCTTTAAATGTTTTGGTGAAGTCGGAGCTTGGGAGGAGGTTCTGGATTTTGGATTTGCAGTCGACATCTGGAGTCGCTGGGACCCGTCGACGGAGGGTGATGCGGCGCTTTGGAAGAGGATGGAGAGTACGGTATGTTCCCTGGTGTTCCCCTCAGGTTTTCGGGTGGGCTAATACATGTTCTCAGTGGCCTAGTTCCAGCGCCCCGTCGTGGGAGATCTACTGTGTGAGACACTGGTCTCGGTTTGAAGATTACTTTTCGAACCTTCGAGGACCGGTCTAGACTGGGTTCGGTCGGATTGGACGTTTAGTGGTCGGCCGTGCACATGTACATTACGGTATTCGATACTCTGAAACCCTGGCCAAATTCTTCAATGTTCATACCTGGAAGAACCAAGCGCCACCGTTTTGGTCGTTATCTACCTCGAGTGAGCGGGTGTCGAACAGTTGCGGCAATTTCAGCCGTGCATGAGTGGGTGTACATCAGGGGATGAACTTCGGGAGGCTTGTATCCTCACAGCCCGTGTCGCTCGTGGATTCGTCAAGTCTCGGAGGGCATTCGGAACACAGGACGCCCGCAACTCTTCTACCGTCTTGGACTTCTGCGTGATCGATGCTGATACAAAATTATACCAGTTTGGGCGGTTTGTTCGCTTGTCACTCCGCCTCACCTTTCTCCGGGCCGGGAGCTTCTAGAGTTCGATTGTAATACCGTGACTAGAACAGGAAGTATATACCGAAAAAACCATCTACAGCCGCATTCCCCCCTTGACTATCGCCAGGGGAGGGTGCCCCTCCCCTACACTGGCCGAGACCATCTACGATCGTTTGGAGAGTAAAGGAGAGTCAGCTGGTGGAGAATATTGCGGAAATAGAGCAAGGGTACGTACATCTGTTCCAGATGGCTCCAGCGAAGCCTGATCAGTGGAATGATCCCCAGTGTTCGTTACAAGTAGCGACCGCTCGGTCGGGACAGATGATCGAATGGGGCCGAGACGGCAATGGCCGGCCGGTGCCAAACCCCGATACCACTGGGAAAGGCCGGAAGCCAACTCTCCTCTACGCCCATTCCAGGATACACCGTGTCTGCCGGTCCCTGGGAAGCGTCCGTCACTGGGGAGCTCCAAGGCGTGTGTACAGGGCTCCCCTAATCCATCTTCCCGACTATCCACCGGCCGTGTTTCCTTCGACAACCCTCTTAGCCAGGCTCCGTCCTCGTGGCGTTCCATGTGCCCAAGCGGTAAACCGGTTTCTACAGTCTTTCGCCTTTAGCGTTACATGGCCACAACTGCTTGCTTGCTTGCCGGGTGGCCACTTGCCCTTTGTCTCGCGCTACCTTTGAACTTGGCCATTCAGCCTTCTCGTTCTCCGCCCGGTATAAGTGCGTCCAATTTCACCTTACCTCCACACCGTCCGTTTCTTCATGGATCCTGCCACCCCCACAGTTGTCAATGAACTTGCTAGATTCGACGTCGACCGAGAGGTAAGACATTTCCCCCCATTGGCGACTGTCATCATGCTCACCCAGCCTCCAGGTCCAGGCCAACGATCCCAGAAGGTTTCGTACCGATCCGACTGGGGGACACGCAGAACCAGACATACAAGATCATGGATGCGAGGTGCGTCTTCCACTTTGTCGTGACTTGTGTGATGGCTGACCGGACCATATGCGCACAGGTCGAGATGCAACTCATGAACAGCGTTGGGTCGTCCAAACTCGACCCCGTCGAGCCGTTCGAGCCAAGCGTTGCCACTGATCAAGACAATGCTCAAGCCATCCCCATCCGTTTCATGTCGGAGTTTACCCCCATTTCCAGCTTCGGCGAATCCTCCACTGAGGCGGTATTCGCAGATCTTGTTACGGCTGCTCCGAATGGAGTGCCATCCCACCTCAAGCCACTCAAGGTGGAGGGAGGAGTTTCCATTGGGTGGCCAATCTATTACTTCATCGTCATTTTGTTCGGCCTCTACCTCTACTTTGCTGCATCTACTCTCTACGTTTTTCTGTGTCGAACAGTCCTGTCCTAGTCTCCCTGATTTCCCCATCTTTCATGGACAATTGTCGCCGCCATTTGGGATTGATGATCCTTAGGTACCGTTGGATGTTCCGTGGGTAAGGGGCCAAACCACGAAAGTATTACCACGAGATGTGTATTTGTTACTACGAGATGTGTATGTTTATTACTACCAGACGTGCTTATCATGAGATGCGTTTCAGATAACTAGATAGTCTAGGCAATCAAACTAAGAGACGATACTTAAAATATCTCCAAAAGGATTCGTGGCTGAAATATGCGGCAGATATTCTCTGGCCGCCCTCCCACGGCTCTACGCTGTGTGAGAGGAGGCGACCCCTAAGGAAAATGAGATCTCCGGGAAGGTACCTGAGACGAAGCTTCAGATCATGAATATAAAGGCTCCCCCCGCGAGTGAAGTTTCCAGCGGCGTGAAGAGGAGTCCATTCTGCAGGAGGGTTTCGCGTATCTCGGTGCCAAGGTGTCTGTCGGTTAAACAGTATGACCCTCCCTTGCCAATACGAAGGGTCCAGGGTCCGAATGGCACGGAGGTAGTCCAGGTTTTCGGTCGCAACCGCCTGAAGCTGTTCGTATTGAAAGGCTGCTGCGGGATCGAGGATACTCAAGACGTTATTCAGCCGTTCTGTAATAAGTCTGAACCCGGATAGCGCCTTCATCGATGCGGCAAACTTCCGTCCACTTGCAAGGATAGATGAGGACGGGACAGGAACATCGTTCTAGCCAGAGACTTAGTCTCACGAACTGCGAACGCGGGCATAAGGGCTTACAGGGTGCCCAGTGGCGTGCCATCCGGTGACTACTTTGATTTGACCACAAACCTGGCCTTCCTCCCGACGGTAGCTGCTGTCCGTGTTTCTACCGTTCTTGTCTGCCCCATCTCCGGTGGTAGGCGGCATAGCTTTCGAGAGCTGTAGACACGTCTCGTTGAATATACTCTATCCCAAAGCTGGAATATGAGGCCCAGTGAGGAAAACAGAGAAAGTTACGAACCAGAGACTTCTCCCTCTGCCACCTGGGGATGTGGAGGACGATTGGATCGCCGTTTCCATCAACAGCAAGGCGTGGGAAGTCGTCCAGCCATTCGGTAACAGCCTCTGGCTCGCGGTTAGCGGGCTTGGGTGCATCACCGTAGGCAGCGTTAACCGACTGACGGAGATCAAAAGTAGGGAAGACGACTGAAAGGTGAGGCCCGTCGGTCAATAACTTAAACCCAGGGAAGTTCGAAGGCCGGAGCCAGACCTTTTCTCGCCGTCGCAGCGGAGATGGATTTCCGGTCCTGTCTGTAGAACCCCTGGAGGACCTTGACCTCAAAACCAGACGGTTGGTGTCTGGGTACAAATTATTCAAAAGGTGGCAGAGGCAGATTGACGGACTTACTGCCTCTTCTCCGGATTCGAACGCTTCTCCTCCCTCTCTGGCTTGGAGTCTGGTTCGTCCTCACTGAGGTCCGTTAGCGGCTCATCGTCCCCGCCGAAGACTAGTTCGTAAAGCTTCGCGAGAGTGTAGCCTTCTGTTTCTTGAACCTCGGAGTCCATAAGAGGTGAGGGGTGGAGATGGTGCTGAATGAACGCCGTTAAATATAATGCGAAAAGGAAAGAAGAGAAGAGAAGAGAAGAGAAAGGAAAAGGACGGAATTCACACGTGTTTCATGCCGTTCCCAGCACGCCGAACCTTACGCAAATAACTGTAAGCGAAATTCCACCCGCTGGTTCGCCCGGTGTGCAAGGGATCTGCAACCCAATTGAGCGTCTCGTTGAGTAAGTCATGAAATTAGCAGGATACGTACCGATCCAGAAAGTGTGAAATATCGCGCGGGGTGGAGAGCCAGAGTCATCCGGAGGTGCGCTGAAGGTTCTGCTTGGCTTTGCTTCCCAAGCAATGATTGACCTCTTCGGTTCGGAACACGGTGGCGATCCTGGGGACATGGAAGCAACCAGGTCAGAATTACTTACAGCACGGGCCTACAAAAGGAAATCAAAATCGAGCACTGCCTCCTCAACTGACCGAGGCGCACCCTAGCACACAGAACATCACGACCAAAAAAGACAAAAAGCAAAAGTCGGGTGTTTGGGTGCTCTCACCAGTTTAGGGAGAGGAAATTGCTGGTCGTTTTAGTCGTGTCGAGGTTCTGCTTGGAGACGCCCTCGTGGTAGCAGCGTGGGGTGAGGAGAAAAACGATAAAGCAATACAGAGTGGCACAATGATCAAACGGGATGTGAGATAGCGGATCGCTTCGCCACGACCGCCCATTAAGTGACCCACTCCTGGGTCAGATCTGTTCATCGGCTGGTTGGATTCACTCTCTTGAAACAAGCGTCCGCCTCGCTGTTCACGGAAACGGTCTGCCGATCCATACCGCCTTTTGGTTTTGTACCGAACTCCTGTGCGCCATTCAAGGAAGTTCCGCGCTTCTTCCTTCAGTTCCTCGATAACCTCGAGTCGAGAATCTTCTGATTAATCAAACAAACCAACGATCTCGACAAAACGCTTGCGGACTTTGGGACACAATTGAGAACAGTGTCGGTGATTGCGGAGAGTGAGATGAAGGTCGCGGCGGAGGGGGAAAGGGTGTTAAAGAATGGTCTCGGGACAAGGCATGGCGGGAATAAGGGAGACCTAGCCGCCTTCCATCGAAACATTGGGTCGCTTCAACAGGTACTGGACTATCATTCGGTCGCCAAACGCTGTTTGTCCACAACAACGAAGGAGTCGTTGCAGGGGATGTTGAATTCCCTCAAAGAACTTCGCCCCCTAACAAACAAAGCCAATGCTCGTTCCTCGGGATTCGCACTTGAGGCGATCTTGATGCAAATTACGTTGGGAACGGAGAGGATCAAGGGACCGTTGGAGAGACGAGGCATCGGGAGAAATCCGGTGGAGGTTTTGAATTCTTGTTTGTGCGGGACTTTTGCCATCTGCATCCGCCGAACGAGAAAGGGATGTAAGCTACCCGGGTCAGTTCTGGAGGATCGATTGTTGGACCGCAAAGTTGGGGCTATGTATGGCTGGGGCGTAAACGTGACGTCCGCAAAAAAAACCCGTATGACGCACCCTGCTCAGGAAGCAGAGATATGTCCAGATAAAGGTGACCTCAGCGCGTGGAGAACGCGAAGCACCAGCCACCAACTCCGCCTTCCGGGCAGGACGCGCTCCCTACACGTTGTTGACGTGGGCCGTGCTCGGTTTGCGACACACCTGGGGGTTTGATAAGCCTTGAAACTCGAAGCTTGATCTGGTGTGGTTCACGCGACCTGTAGGTATGTATTCTATCAACGATTCTTCGAAATCTAGAGCGACTCTGGCGGAGGGTTCCACATCTAGCACTCTGTGACCTGGAAATTGATTCGGGACCTCCATTCGGAAATGTCAAACTGCCGCATCCGGTAACACACGTACAATCCTTTGGTTTGATCAGTCAAGAATTGATTTACCCAATCGCCGATCTACAGCTATTTGCGTTTCGATAGACCACCTCTGCACAGAATTCGTTGTTTACCTTTTGATCGTATTGGGGCTCGGCACCTCGGCATCACGCATGGTGCTGGGGCCAGCCCCCCTGCAAACACCCGTCCCCGCTGTTGTGTCGACCCGCAGAATTTAACAATGGCACCCGATAAACTGCGGGGTCCTGACGACCCTACAGACGAAAGAACGGACAGGAAAACTAGGTTGCCAGCCTGCTGAGGTCACAACGAGAACC
>Ga0307511_10005649_pt1 | contig 12696 bp, 13 predicted proteins | sample 13_EM_MG_FD_200266 | JGI IMG/M metagenome (GOLD analysis project Ga0307511, IMG submission 200266) | Populus trichocarpa ectomycorrhiza microbial communities from riparian zone in the Pacific Northwest, United States - 13_EM | ecosystem: Host-associated > Plants > Roots > Unclassified | place...
TCATGTTTGTTTGTTGCGATAATGACCCTGAATCGTTATCACCCATTAGTATTTATCTGATCATCCGTTGTATTAACGAGAGTGTTTTCATAGTGTCGAATTGGTCAATATCGCGGTTCGACTGCTCCATGGAATCATAATTACTCACCCAGGCGTTCCACTGGGCACGAAGCTTTCGGGCGGGGCTACACACAAGCACCTTGTTGCAATGACGAGGTTAGCTTTCTCACAGAGGTTACTACAGGAGGCGGGTATTGAAGAGGATGTTCGCGAGTACGCTTACAGCATATTGGAGATGAGCGTCACGCCTCAGGAAGGGGAAGTACTCCAGGAGCTGTTCAACACACCCCAGGCAGTTTCCGGTCGGTAGCATGCATGAGGATCAAATCAAACGATTTTATGGCGTTGGAAAGCTTCTCGTATTTACATGTTTTTCAACCATTGGCTATGGCGTCTGGACGGTTTGAGATCTTGGATTTCATGATGGATTGGTGTTATATGTTAGATCATCACACTTTTCAACTCCCGCAATGTCCGAAGTAATAATATATAGCCTTACTCGTATCTTGAACATATTATAGGGCAAATTCTTATGGAATGATACTCCACCATGGCTACTGCAAGCCTTGACTAGGAGACACATTAGCACCTGTACGGTGGCTTCGTCACTGCTGTCGCATATCTGCAGGCCCTATACCCGCCATGTTAAAAGCAGTCATATCGACAACAATAGGGCGCCATTTATTCTCTCTCCTCATCGCATCCCAAGATATCCTAAGGTGAGGTCGGTGCCATGCATGGCACGTGCGCAAGAACGTGTTGGAACCCTGCGCTTGACCTTTTACGGAAACCACTTTACGCGTGTCTCCACTCGAAAAGAGCCGATGCAACGCGCAGGGAAGACGCGACTTTCGGTGAGTACGCGTTTTATCATTTTACAGAAATTGCGCCCGCATAATGCAATATCCGTGCACACCGAATACGATGCAAGGGAGAAAAATTGGGTTTGTTCTGATTCACTATGTTCCACTCCAGGTTGCAAAAGTAACCTTACGCAATGGCTAATGGGAATACCGGATGTTTTCGGGTCCTTCTTACTCTTTACTGGCGCTGGCTTTTCGCAAGGGGCGTCGATCTAGATCTGATATAGCGCTGTGTTACTGCGGTCCTTTAGTCCTTATCCAACACCCCCCTGCGTACAGCTGACCTGGAAGATGGCTTCTCTGCGAGTAAATTCCTGCTGACGGGGCAAAAACCCAATCACTTGGCTGCAGTTGGCTGTGACAAAGCGAGAAAGAGAACGGAAGAGGTGTGAAAACGCCGGCCCCCAAGACTTCTATGGTTATCAATCCCCCTTGCCAACAGCCAGGCCGGGGTTGGCTGGTTGGAGATCTCAGCTTTCATAAAGAATAATACTCGTGAGAGAAGCATTGGTATTGGTTATGATTTTGCAGGAAAAGGCTTAGAGTTTGATCAAGAGCCCCCGGCGGGGTGCATAAAGGGCAGGAAAACTTGAAAGACTCTGGGCCAGGGTAAAGGAGCTGGGGATGATAACTAGTTCACAGAAGAGCACTCTATGGAGTGAGTGTTTATTCCTCGAGTCGAGCTTGCTCTCTGGGGCCGGTAACCAGAGCCAAAGGCTACCAAAGTACCCCGGTGGGGCACAGGGACCAACTCCCCACAAGAGTGATACATAGGTCCTTAAGCTTCAGAAAACTTGAGCTACCCATCGGCACATGGAAAGGGGAAAACACGGAGTGGGCGAAAAACACCATCCTTGAAACTGAGATACCCATACTCCATTTGCCATTTGCGCTCAACTCACTTACACAAGACAGTCTATGGCTCTTTCATGCTAGGAGGATCGCAAAGTCGGCCCGGCCGGGGGGGCCACAGGGCCAATCAATAACCCCGAGTTCAAGTTTATTTTTGCCGAAGGTGAACCCAGTAGTCCGCCCAAATATGTAGCTAGCTACAGTAGTCAGGGTTGTCATTTACTAAGGTCAGCAAGCGACCGAGATTGCCTGCTCACCCATAGCAACTCCAAGCATGAGTTTTTCTTGATTGCTGAAGTCTTAGTATCACATCACACGCACGCAAGAGCGGAGCCCGTCTGCTGGTTCTTGACTGCTTATCGGGCGTCCCCTCCACCACCGATCTGACTGAAGGACTGCTGCTTCCAGACCACTTTTTCTAGGGCATTGGCTCAAACATATCGGGAGGCCTGCTAAAGTAGCTCTTGTTTACACCTAATACCTCCTAATACCTCAGAGTGAAAGTGCTTGCAGGCCCTTGTTGCTAGGCGGTATCCCTTCCGCCCCAGCCCCCTCACTCAACCAGACTATCCACACTGCAAAACCTCCAACTAGAAGATTGTAGTCTGTCTACTGCAACCGTACTAGTAAGTCCTTTCAACTCTCACTCCTCACTTGCACCGCAGCACGCAGCCCAGATATCGCATTCCGCACCATCACCACAATCACCACAATCACACTGGTACATTGCAAAATTCTTCCTCTCGCAAGTCATGCCAGTGCTCAACTAGCAAAGTACGGAACCGAGTGTTAGAGTGAGCAAGTTGTCGGGGTAGTGAATTGCTCAGTGTTCATTTCAATCAAGTATTACGTTTCAGCAGGTTACCCGGGCATTCTTCGAGTTTTCCTCCCCCGCTCTCTCTTTTGTTCGTTCACGTCTTTCCTTAGTTTTTGCATACACGTTCTACCTCATTTCCTATCATCCAGGTAAAATCATAATTCCTTAGCCACTCATCGCTCTCCTCTGACACTCCGAAATGGACTTGATAGGGTGCACGGCCAAGTTGCTGCAGGCACTCTAAGCAAGTACTTTACGCGTCCTTGACAACGACCTCTCACCCACCACCACTTAGCACGCCCGTATCAAATTCCCCGAACACCACAAAAACATCAACCACACCATGGAGTCCTCACCTCCAGTACGGGAGATAAAGAATGGATTATGTGGTGCAAAAAGATCGGCACCTAGTTTGGGTGCACCATTCGAGCCGGACTTCGACTCCTCTCCACCAAAGCCGAAGAAAAGACTTGTACACAGGTCTTCCCCGTTACAGCAAGATATCCAGCAACGATACCCCTCGCCTTTACCCACATCATCCCTGGGTCTCACATCTTCCCCCCCGCGCCCCACACATCAGGCCTGCCGAACATCCCCGCTTATTCCTCGTCGACCAGTTCTTCAAAGGAGCCATTCGACGGTCTCCGAACGTGCTCCGCTAGGAGCATTGCCGGAAATATTGGTACCAGATAGTGGGGAGCCGATTCTGTTAGGGAGGTCAAGCAATAGCTCGCATTATCAACTGTCATTCAACCGACATGTATCACGGCAACATGTAAAAATTGTTTACGAGCAGGCTTCTCCTAAGCCCACAATGCTCATTGAGTGCTTGGGAGCAAATGGGGCCAAGATCCATTGCGATGGACATGTGTTTGAACTTCGACAAGGTGATAAATTCACTTCTCAGACTGTGGACGCGGATATAATCTTGGATATCATGGATTCAAGGGTTTTGATAAAATGGCCGAGGATCGCACGGGAAGCATCCACTGCTACAACCACAACATTTCCGTTACCTGGTTCATCATGGGAGGAAACTGAGGAGCGTTCGTCAAGGTCTCCTAGGGTTTTTGTGGGTAAAGATCTTAGTCAGGACTTTTCACCTCCGCCTTCACCCTGCCCACGGCCCAAGGCCAACGCGCCCATTGTAAAAAGAGAGCCACTGCTGACAGAATCCATGGTCACCGTCTATGAGGATGAACCGGAGTTGGAGGATGAGCGTGATGATCAACCAGAGCTCCCAGAGCTCCCTCCAACAAAGCGTAAGGAATCGCCCCCGAAGAAATCCGAAGATAATAACCAGTCCGAGAGTGAACTCAGCGAGCTGGATTTGGGATCTGATGAAGATGAGAATGTTTCGGACTCCAAATTTCTATTTAGCTTCTGTCCTCAGTCTGATCTTCCACCTATTCTACCGCCACCTATCCCAACCGGAAGTTCTAGTCCGAAAAAGATCTCTTCCAAGAAACGGGATCGTGTGCCCTTGAAGTCAAGTTCACCTCCAGCAGTCCAGTCGAGAGATAACAGCCTTAGCCCATCAAAGTCCCGGTCTCTTGTCAATCATTTGAGTAACCAACTGGCCTTTGCTCGTGTCTCTTCAACCCCAGTATCCGAAATTCTAGCAAACCTTCCACCTTCGATTTCAAACACTATCACCCGGGAATCATTGATTGGGATTTTGACTTCTGTTGCATGGATTGGTGAAATCCGTCGAAGTGGAAAGGACGCAGCTGGGAAACCACTTGAAAGTGAATATTATTACATATCCGAGAAAGATAGGGACGAAGAGAGAAGGAATGCGGTAGAGCAGGGTTTGCGAAAGCCAGGCCTGAGGGCTTGTCGTAAGACCCATAAGGTAGGCCTTTTCTTTGTTAGTGAACTTTCTTTATCCTAGGAGGGAGCTAACCCCATATCAAGCAATATTTCTGGAGGAAACCGAAACTTCATTAAATCCTGTGATCTCGGCCTCAGAGAAGAGAGAATTGATATATACCATCTTTTTTCCCCAATTGAGTTTGCTTCCATCTTCCATGTTCTGGTCTTATCAATCATCAATTATGACTTTCCGAATTATAACGTGGTGAACGCTTGGGTTCGATAATTTTCATTCAGGATAGGGTAATCTGGGGAGGAATGGGTTGGTACGGAAAGGATTTTGGGATTTAGGTTTTTAGGATCCGGAGGACGGAAAAAGTACGCTGGTGTTATATGTTGTTTGCTGCTGATTCCGCTTTTCTTTCCATTGTTTGCTTCTCCCCCTACCACACTGTAGCTCCATGCGGCACTGTTTGTTGCTACTAATCACATAGTTATACCCCGCAATTGCCATACCCATGATTCTTTTATAGCCCCGCTTCTCAATGTGGTGTTTTGCTCCTGTAGTTTGCTCCCCTTTGTTTGTTTGTGTCTACGTCTTTCGGTATTGGACCATGCAGATTGGTGATTCGGCAGGGGCGATAGGATACGAAAATGGATACTTCTCGGGCAATGAAAAGTGATGGTTATACGGCAGAATATACGTATGAAATGACGATTCGAGGAAATTCGGTTCTTTTCCATTTGTTAAAGACGGTTGCCAATAGCGAACGTCGGGTGCCTTACGTCATCGCAAAGGCGTGTTTTGCGGTAAACACACTGCCTGTTGCGGAAATCGTCCCCGCGATAACCGTACTAGAGCTAATTAGGCGATCAAACATTCGTCGGGATACGTATACTGAGACTTTGTCAAACAAACTCCCAGTAATTATGTGCAACCTCCAGTCGCCGTCACCAACAGGCTGACTGGCGACTGTTACAGTCACACAACCCCACCGGAATGGAATGAAAGGGAGTTATCGGCGAGAAAAAATACGAGCATAGTTGGCTGTGTAAATGGACTATTCAGGGTTAAGGAAAATTATGGGCTGAGGGTAACATAGCAGACTCGACTTGAGCACATTGCTAACTAGGTACACTTCAGAGAAGAATCGCTGAGATGGGTGTTACAGTACTCAACAGTACATGTCACGAGGCAGTTTTCACGGAAATGTGTTCACCAATTGACTAGAGAGGGCTCCAGTTCCCCCAAAACACAACTGCCGTCCCAAATCTCCGTTCAACAGGCCGTGCCTTAGCACGGGCCTTAGCACTCGCGGCCTGGAATGCGGAGACTCTGTCGGGAAAGATTTTTGCACAGATTCATACCCGGGAATTGCGGATCAATTGTGATCTGCCGCGCAAGCAAGGGGTATAGCTTACCGGCATCTGCTACACGCTGGTCGAGATGTACTAAGACGGGAGAATTAGGTTTCTTACCATGGCCCATAGATCGAGTTGAAATTGAGTTTGATACCCGTAGTGTTTTAGAAGCAGGATAGATGGAATTGGTGTTCGTGCCGGATAAGATGGATATGGGGACTAATACAACATTTGGTACAGCTAGGATGATAGGGTGCGAAGGAGTATTTGAACGTGGAGTCCGGCCTCAGACAGCCCAAAACAATAGAAGGCCGTGCTCAATGTTCCGCCGGCACTCTTCGTTTCCAGGTGGAACGTTGAATTAGAAGCGATAGCCCGGGTAATAGGCTATTACCTCCAGCATACTCCGTATGTGACTCTTGAAATATCCAATATACAATCTAACAGTCTTCGGGATTATGATACGAATTTCTACAACCGGAATGCTCCTTCTATTCTAGGATAGAGGGGAAGGCTTGGATTTTGGCACTGCGAGATTGAACAAGCTACGATATCTAGATTCAGCTGCAGTGCACGAATGATTTTGGTAAAAATAGGACTGGAGAACCCACATGCGCACATTTAAACGACACAGCACCCATCGTTGTTGAGATGAGCTCTGGCATTGCCGAACAAGGGTATCCCAACCCTTGCCTCAATGGAGACCAAAGGGGTATAATTCAGGCACGCAAGGGATAGTTTGGTTCGATAGCGCGGGATGTCAATTTAGCCAAGGGTGGATGTCAAGGGCTAAGCATGCTGTGTTAAGACATGTCGTTCCGAGACATACAGGAAACTGGCAAAGAGTTTTGCAGGCCAGAGGTTTGGGTCTGGACATCAACGCACTGACTCGTCAGGGGACGCATTGGCCGCCTTGGGGGGTGGCATGAGGATGTGCGTGAGCTGGTGATAGGTACTCTCTGTCGGCGGGCTTCCAGTTTGAGGGAAACAATGACCTTTGTTTGTCAAATTTCCTGATTACTTGCGTTGAGAACCAGTAACGGTATTCCTTGTTTCCCACGCTGCATACGATTGGGTGCACAACAGGGATTGGAGAGATAAACAGTCCTGTCACGTCTCTGAGGGAGCCTCAATTTTCTCAACCCGCTGTTCCAACAGGAACCGGCCGACTCTATCACACCCCCTTTCCCAGGCTGGTTTACTGTGGTTAACCCATGTTGCCTCGAGTTGTTTTCTTCATCCCTTGCTTTTGACATTTGATCTTGCTTTATCCTCCCTCGCCTTCGCCGGTGCTCCCCGTCACCTTTTTCCTTCTTCTTTTCGGAGGCATGAAAGGCAGCGGCAATGCTCATGACTGGTAGAAATTCGTTTTCTATCACGACCCCTCGTCCGTCCATGGACGAGAGGGCTGATTGCCCTTCGCCGAAAGAGAGGGGTACTGGTTTCAAGTCGTTTTTCTCACGACTGGGAGGGAAGCGTCTATCGCTTCCGCAATTGCAAAATCTCGACGTGAATAATGGTCCCACGTCAGCAACGTTCTCAAACCAACTATTATCGCCTACGAAGTCAATCACCCCAAGCCCTTCGAAAACTTCACATGATGCCCCTCCTTTGTTCGTGGCCTATCCACAGGCCATTAAGGCTGCTGCGCTGGCTGCACTTACGACTTCATCAGATACGATCTTACGACGAAATTTGGAACAAAAGAACCGGGAAAAGAAGGGTGGTTCGAGGCTGGCGCAGAGAGCGAGATCTTACTCAAGAGTTGAAATGGAGTGGACGCAGAAGATGTTCCTTTTGGTGCCTAGCATGTTGCTACAATATAGTGGGGAGGGTGCAGTTGATAGGATGCCGGAGAAGATTCTGCAGCTTACTGCAGCGTCTGTTGCATTCGCTAGCGATATAATACCCGGAAGGCCATACGTCCTGCAGGTCTCACAAAATGCAAATGCAGATGGCTCACCTATTACGGAAGACAACAGGAGGGGAAAAATCAAGCTTCCCTGGAAGAACTCTACGAAGCATGTTGCTGTTTCATTTTTACTCGTTTTCGATACAGCTAAAGAGATGGACTCGTGGATGGGGTGTATTCGGGTTGAGGCAGCCAAGTTAGCCGGGACATATATCGAGGAAAAGGAAGAAGAACCAGAGCAACGTGTGCCTCGGGCTCTATCTCGCAGGATTAGTATTAGGCGAGACCGTGAAGAGGATGATATCTTTGACTTGGATAATTCGCATCGGTTTTCTCGATATTCTAGGAACTCTCGAGCATCTCTCGACGCAGGGACCTCGGTTACTACAGCCGTTTCTTCGGAACAGGTCACACTGAATCGTCTTCGAGGAAGCAGGTCTTATATGTCCATGAGTTCCAATGGAAGAGGTACAGTCCACGGAACTTCTCCTGAGACCAGCCCAGAAAGACCATCAGGCCAGGCTGGGAGTACTCGAAGAAGATCTGGCGTCCCTGGTGCCCCATCGCATTCTAGGTCATCGATGGAGTTGAGGAGTAACGGGCCGGCCTCTCCACGGCGCTCCATTGAGCGCACGCCTACTCGAGCGCCGTCTCCATGCTCCTCCTCTTTTTATGCCTCTGTACGTGTTCCTGTCCCCTCTACGGGCTGGAAAGTACAAATCCCGTCACCTACTTCACCCACATCGAAACGCAACTCTGTGTACAGCAACAATTCAGTGGAGAGTACAGGGACAAGGCCAGCCGTGCGGCGAAGCTCCGCTACCTGTGCAAAACCACAATTTAGACCAGAATTTACCGTCAGCCAAAGGTCGTATTCGTCTACCTATGTGCGCGCACGCCCGACGTCAATGGTAGATTCACGTCCATCCTTGGAAGTACCAAGATCTATCAGCACTTTACCACACAACAATTCATTACCATTATTAGAGCCACGAAACCTACAAAGGCGATCAATGACGGCTTTGGGAAACAGGCCGGATTATGGGGTCGGCCCCCCGGCATTTCCACCTCCGCAAATCCCATTGCCGGAGTTGCCACCAGAGGGATACAGTGTGCTCAATTCTCGACGAAAGAGCATTCACCAAGGAACGGCGGACAAACGAGTAGTGAGCAATGGCTCGGCTCAGACACTTAGGGTCGGTGGCCCAATTCTTGGGAATAGGCACTCATTTCAGGCATTTAGAAAGCCGGACAACATGTGAGAATGCATAATTTAGGGATGCAGGAGGAGTTGGATGGAGAGCAATTGCATTTTATTTGGATTGGTGTATCAGCTCTGGATAGTCATTCATATTTCTTTCCGCATTGGAATCTCAACTGGGTTTTTGGGGTCATATCTTCGTTTCTGCCAGCGAGTTCTGCCAGCGAGTGAGTGCGGGATCTGTTTTTTATACCCTCTGTTTTTTTTGGTGTGGTTTTCATTTATGCGGGCAGGGTATCATTTCATTTTTCATATTTCGTTGCACTAGCATGCATGGGCGCTTTTCCTATATTTTTCCTTGTGGGTGTTGGTTAAAGCGTCTTCATTTTTTTCTTGCTTTCGAGGCTCGTCCTCTGTATTACTATATCTACATGCTCTGGCACTTTTTATGCGTGCTGTTCTTATTCTTAATTCTATATCGGCGGGCGGCTGTAGCGGTGGGGGGTGTGAGTGGTATCATGTATACTTAGATTGGAGCAAAAGATACAGTGTAGGAGATGAGATCTGTGGAGGGCGAGCAGGCAGGGTGTGCCTAGCAATGATGAGTGTTGTTTTGGTTTGATTGCTTTTGGCGGCATAGGGGTCAAGGGGGATTTTCTATCGACGGCTGGTGGATGGTACTTGGCCAAAGTACTTTTTACACATTCTTATGTGTGTGGGGGGATACGAATCTATTGAAATATATTCTCCATTTAATTTCACCCCAAACATCGTCATGCGTCATGTCGTCCGTCATAAGCGTTGCTGTGCCTAGATACCGTGCCCAGATATTCCATTACCACAAAGTTTCTAAGCGTACATCTCATGCCGGGAAGACGATCCACCGTATGTGTCCTTTCGAACTTTGAGCATACACCTAAATATATTCCGGAGATATTGACCCAGCCCAACATAGCCAGGTACCTTGAAAAACCAAGTTGCACATTTTCATTTGTTCTGCGGCTGGCAAAGACAGATCCTTCTTCAGACCTCCATCCTTTCAACTTTCGTCCGTTTGCCAAAGCAGGGGCAGCGCACACTGAGCAGCACAGGACAGGCAATCCTGTTGCCTTTATAGCTCCCATACCGTCATTTTTTGAAGGTTTGCAGTGCCCACACTTATGCAGCTCATGCCCCAATGTTAAAGCTGGATAAAATCTATGCCTGGATTTCTGACAAACTCTCATAGTAGGAAATCAACGAAACCGTGGAAAATGGCAGCTCCAGCACAACAGGGGAATCCCCAGCCTACGCCGGCAGCTCTGGCAGTTGCCAAATTTCTCAAATCCCAGGATCTTAAGATGCGGACATGTATCCTCAACGGCCAGCGAAAGGACCTTTTCAAGGGTAAGTGCAAGGCACGCCCCCTTCCTTCCGTATCTATCAGCAGGACTTCTCAGAATGCCACAGGTTAACATTCCACCGTACATAGTGAAACGTGCCATCCGTGCTCTTGAATCCCCCGCCTACGCCACAGCCCAGAAGAAAAACCCCATCATGCCCCCCGTCACCAACCGCGCCCAAGCCGAAGACGCTTTTCGCCTCATGCCACTTAACCTCCTCGCCCTCCGCGTCTCCAAAGCCGATGCTGCCGGTGCCGACAACGGTCATGGGCACTCCCACGGTGGCGCAGGGGGGAAGCCAGCGAAGCGGGTCAAAGGTCTCTGGACAGTAAAGATCGAGCAGCAGCAAGAGATCCGGGATGAGCTATACTATACTTGGTTCTACGAGGGTCCACAATGGAAGAACACGCTTATGGCGATCGGGGTACTTATTGTACTGCTTGCGATTGTCATGTTCCCGCTTTGGCCACCGGTGATGAGGTTGGGGGTCTGGTATTTGAGTATGGGTATGTTGGGGCTCTTGGGGTTGTTCTTCTTGATGGCCATCTTTAGGTTGATTCTGTTTTGTATTACGTATTTTGTGCTGTCGCCGGGGCTGTGGCTGTATCCGAATCTGTTTGAGGATGTGGGGTTCTTTGATTCGTTTAGGCCAGTGTGGGCGTGGCATAAGGTATGAGATCTTCCACCCCCGTGATCAGATTACCTAGGAGATGTTGCTAACGAACGGGAATAGGTCAAGAAGCCAAAGCAGAAGAAGGGCAAGAAGGACGGTGACGCCCCTGCTGCCGCTGACGCTGCCGACACCGCCTCAAGCGAGAAGCCTGCGTCATCTCCTGCGTCCACCCAGAGGGACTTGAGGCCTAAGGTTGAGGACGGTTAGATTTAGTGCATTCAGGAAGTTTCTCGGGGAGTAGAAGAGCGGCATATCTATTGCTTAGATATTATGGCCGGGGAGTTTTTACGAATCAAGCGGGGGGGAAGGGGGGATTAATTGATTCTTATATTTATGCATCGATTGGTTTGGTAAAAGAAGTAATGTTACGATATGCTTTTCTGGGGTTGGATTGGCCTGGCTTGGGTTTTTCTTGCTGTTTCTTTTTCTTTTTTCTTGATTCGCCGGTTAGTGTGTTGGCTACCTTGTGCGGTGTGCGATGCATGTTGGTAGAATTGATTGCAATGGTTGATACATTTTCACATACTGGGCTTGTGTATCTATTGTAACCTGTGTATCTATTGTACGAAAGCTGGATGATTATGTAGAGCAACTTTTGCCAGCCTCCAGCAGCAGCGATGTTACCCTGAACCCCAAGATGTCCGACAGTTCAGCCAAGATTTCCGCACGTCAGCTCCGGCTCCCGCAGTTTTTTTCTTCGGACTGAGCTTCCCACGCGAAACATTCTGTCCTGAACTTTTCGTCCCACGCCCAACATACCGGTACCCGTGCACCTGCAGCGTGCCACATCCCCGCGTTTTGCTTTTCTTGCAGGCAATCTATGCCCGAAGAAAAACAGATCAGCACACCACGGAGCTACCAGAGCCAATGCGCATGCGCGGTAGGGAGACGGATACCGGTACTACGGCAGATCTAGGGTTGAAGGAGAAAAAGGATGTCGGCGCAGTTTATCCCCGATATCAATATCGACCAGGTGGATCCTGCGTGGGAGACGATATTGCTTGTGGGTTTTCCAGCAAAATCTCCCATCAAATTCAGTTCTCGCGGATGCAAAACAAGAGTGGAGAAAAGCAATGAAGTTAACGTAGATTTCTGACTTTTGGGAGAGAGGGAAAAAAATAGAGCACCCGCGACGTTGCACAAGATATCCCAATCAACTTCAAACCTACCCCGAGCATCTCCCTGACCCGTGCGTGTTTCTCCAACGGGGAGTATACCGCAGCTAAGTTCACCTGTCTGAGCAACCTCCTCGCCTTCGGGTACAGCCGCTTTGTAATCGATCTCTACTGGCTTCAGGACAGGGGCGAGTGGAGTTTATGCCCGACTAGCACGCCCTCTGCCGTCTCCTCCCCGCAGGGAAACAATATCGTGTGCAGTGATGCGTTGAGGGGTAATCTTGACTGGCTATGGAGTTTCTGGAACGACTGGATAGAGAAGACGGAGTTTAATACGTTGGCAGGCGTGGCGGTGTTGGTGTTTAATCTCTACCCTGATGTTAATATTAGGGACGGGGGGAGTAAGTCTCCTACCCCAATCTGGTCCTCGTCGAGAGACTTCCCGAGTAGAATCTACACCCCCTTCAATCTGCGCGAGGACAGGGATGATTTAAACGCCACGTGGCTGAATGGGGGTGACGAAGGTGACGATGAAGGGCGGTACTTTGCTGTGCAGCCGGGGAAGGATGGAGGGTTGAGCAGTGTGGATGCGTGGCCTAGTGAGGGGTATTTGAGCTTTGAAAAGGGCGAGAGATTATTGCTGG
>Ga0307511_10005650_pt1 | contig 12696 bp, 6 predicted proteins | sample 13_EM_MG_FD_200266 | JGI IMG/M metagenome (GOLD analysis project Ga0307511, IMG submission 200266) | Populus trichocarpa ectomycorrhiza microbial communities from riparian zone in the Pacific Northwest, United States - 13_EM | ecosystem: Host-associated > Plants > Roots > Unclassified | place...
ACACTTAGCATGATTGCTACAGAAAGAGATAGGATCCTCAACTCCCCTGTCACCTCTCATACTACTATTGTTAAAACCCCTGTTAAGAAACTTCTCTAGATTAATAATACCTTTGGTTATGATTATGTCAAGAAAGCTTATGTCATGAACTAAGAAGATAGAATTCATTTTTAAGTAAGGAGGAATGTAACGGAGTGATATTCTCAGTATGCTGATCTATCACCATCTCACAACTTACCCTGAACCAACAACTACTATATAATTGATTACTAAGTTATCCTAACCTGCCTAGTTAATTATGTTGGGAGAATCACATCTAATTTCTTTATTTTCAAATGTCAGTTATAAGTTACCTATAAATCAATAAATTCATATGAATCATGTAGGACTGTAAGGTTATGACTCACTTAATGAGTCAGAGATAGATTTAAAATCATGCATAACTCACTACCTTGGCGTAGCCACAATAGTGAGTCATAGCTAGTCTTGGCATGCAATACTGAAGGGCTGTAGGTCTGCATCCAGAGAAGGGGATCAGACCTGGAGAAGACAGATACAGAATAACTAGATACAACAAATATAAGAGTTCCACTTGTTAAGCTTTAACCCTTAATAGGTAAAACCTCTAGTAGATTAAACAGGCTAAGACTGAGATGGAAGATTAAAAAAGTCTTACATAATCCACACAAGAGACATAAGAAAACCCTGCAAGGCAAGAAAGTACAAGACCAATACTTAAAGAAAAAGGAAAACCCAACTTTAGCCTTGAAAGTACTTAGTAGTTCTGGAATATTACTTCAGGGTAATATTCTACTCTAAATAATTTAGGTCCCCATTTACAATCAGACAAGATTCCATCTGCCTAATAAGATGTCCTACAAGTCGGCCATTTTTCTAGCATGTGAATGAAAAACTTAGGGTAGAAAGAACAGAGGTGAGAGATGGTTGGTTTGATATTAAAGAGAGCATGTAAGATCATTTTTCAATTAAATAAAGATTTAGGGAGGGGGTTCTTAAAATAGGTAGGCTAGTTGAAGCCTTCAGCCTGAAGAAAAGATGTTATATATTCGAGAGAAGGTCAAAGCATACTTATTATATATTGATACAGTCATTCAGCAGTTATATCTAATTCATGACAAAAGTTTACAAATGTCTAGTATCTAATTCCTTTAGATTCCCTGTTTGTTTCTAGTTCCTTATGAACATACTCTCCACCTTTTTCAGTTCTCAATGGGCGAAGGATTCATTCAGTTATTGTTATAGCGTTTTCACAGAATGCTTTAATGAAGCCTATAGCATCCCTCTTGTTATAGGAGAAGCTAACTTCTAAATACTGCCTGGCATGGTCAATAAAGGTTAGAATATAGTTGTCTACTCCTAGAGATCCTATTTTAAAGGGTATGGGCAGATTATAATATACTGATTTGAATAGAATAAAGGTCTTCGTGTTCTCAAATATTGTAGAGATTGATTCCTTAGAGTTGGATTTCATAACAGTAGTATTCAAGTGTGAAGAAGGGGGCTTTAGGAGAAGAGATGTATATATATAAATATTAGGGGCAGTAATTCAGAATTGGGTCAAAGTATAATCTAGAGCTTTGTCCTAGTAGTAGATTAAGGTAGAGTAAATCTATTCATATTATATAATAGTGTATGCTTAATAGAAGCCATATTCGGGTGTAGTGGAAAAATCAACTGAATTGTATGACATCTTTATAAATTCAATAATATTATCATCGCCTAATATCCTAAATAGTGGTAAATGATCAATCTTGCTTCAAGATTTCAAACGAGCTTCATTGCAATCCAATATATAACAAATATAAGTAAGTATAATGGTGGAAATATGACTGAGAACCTTGATATACAACCAAACATCGATTCAATACATTGCATATATTGATCTTCTATTACCAGCTGTGAGGCCTACATAGTATTAGATTAGATCATAAAGATGAAAGAGGGCAGCTGTTATATGAAATAAAACTCTAAAATCAGAGATCCATACCTTATCTATCTTACAAATACATGCTATGAAGGTAGGTGAAGAGAGTGGAGAACCATATTGATATAAGTAAGAAGGGATGGGCAAGGCAATTCCATTTTCCTCTTAGATAGTTTTTTGAGCAAATTTTGCTTGCTATAGGATAACTTCCTAACAAAAGGAAGTAGAGGGAGGTGAAATAATGTGACTGAAGACCGTTTCTTACATTTGTTTTAGTACGCATTTCCTAGCACGTATCATGTTTACCAGATAGCTCGGGCATAGTACCTTACGTACTATTACCTTGGGCGTATCCGGTCCTTATGTACTTTTCCTGTATTATAATGCATTACGCATCCACACCTGTATTTCTGAAAACTGGAGGGCTGACACCACACACCTGTATTTAGGCTCATGGAGGAGTGCTTTCTGGAATGGCCAGAAAGTAGGTTTTCTGGAAAGGCCAGAAAACAGGTTTTTCAGACTCCAGAAGGCTTGGCGGCTAGTATAAGTACTGAGCTGTTCCGCCCTTCTGGAGGAGGATTCTCAGATCAGATTACTTCAGAGAGAGTTCAGACAAGCCTTAGCTAGCTACAATACAGAGAGATTATACCTGTTAATTCTCTTGCCGCTTAGGAAATCTGTATGCTCTCAAAGACCCTATGAGTCCTCGACTTAGCGGAACCAATCACAGATATACACTATCACTCCTGTGATAGTATAGACTCGGTTAAACATCCCCCGGTGCTACTATTGGCATCGCTCATTACAAATAACCCTATTTCATTTATATTACTCAAGAGAAGAGGGGTTTTTGAAGGCATGTCTATCAGGCTGGAAACGATACTTAGTGCAACAAGAGTAAAAGTTTTATGTGGGAGGCTTTGCTTGTTCAGCTCCAGTAGAGTTCATAGATTAAGCAGGTTTGGTGACTTTGGCAGTACATTAGTATTTAAGAAACAAATACTTGCCTTTCGTAGTAGGTTGGATAGAGGAGTAAACCAGTTTGTTCAGTCTATTATCAATGTCCTGTAATATAAGGGAAGCTTGAGTTAGAATATTATTAACAACTTTATTATATGGATGGTAAGGTAAGGTCTTATGGAGATGGTCAGCCAAAATGATGTCATTATCGAGATAGGAGAAGAGATATCAATATGTGGAGGTTATTTCAGTTTCTTTGATATTAGAAAAATATCTTTAAAATATTTGAATTATTTATTTGGTTAAATTTACTGTCGTCTAAATATATTATTATGTCTATAGCTGGTACTCGGTATTAAGAAAGGTTGGCTGCTGTAGGGTATGGAAGACAGCCAGAAGACAGCTGGAGATAGCCCGTAGAAATCAAAATACACGAATAGACAAAAGAGGCACTACAGCAATTCTGTAATAATCGTCCCGATAGAGCCTATCGATATAATCACAAGATACTGTATCATAGTTGTTTAGGTGATCTAGTATAGATTGATCTGTTCACATGTATAGTTTAGCAAAGAAAGGCTGATTGGAGAACCAGAGGGTCATAGAATGGCATCTATGAAATCCTCTCTGTAAGGTTATCTAGTGTTCTTATTCTATAGGTTATATTATACAAATAGAGACAAGAGGCTGTTCCACTACAATTGCAATAAGTACTTTGCCCTAGTTATTTCATAATTTCTATGACTTTAGTTTAGTGACAATAGGGAGTGGAGTGGCAGATGATATGTCCTTCGTTACTTTAACGAGGATATGAACGGTAGTAATTAGGATAAAGGAATTATATTAGTGATAGTACCTTTCACAAGAATTAGATGGGTATTTGATATTTTCTAATTTGATAGTGAATAGAATTGGGGAAGTGGATGCAGAAGTGGAGGTAGACCTAGAGCCAGGTGTAGAAACTGAAGTTATCTCATTATATTCGAGAAGGTATTAAATTTAATAACCAATTAATAATAGATATAGATATGAAGGACATTATTATAATAAAGAAGTAAAGGCTTAGACGTCATAACGGATTGGGTAGATTATAAATAAACATGAGATAAATAACAGAGGTATGTAACAGCGCGGAAGTGGTTGTAAACTACTGGAGATTATGGAGCAAGTGTAACAGGAGACCGTTTTTTATAATTGTTTTAGTACCTATTTCAGAGTACCTATCATGTATACCAGAAGGCTCTGGCATAGTACCTTACGTACTATTACCTTGAGCGTATCTGGTCCTTATGTACTTTTCCTTAATCGTAATGTATTACGCATCCACACCTGTATTTCTTAGTACTGGAGGCCTGACCTCCCACACCTGTATTTATGGTCATGGAGGAGTGGTTTCTGGAATGGCCAGAAAGTAGGATTTCTGTAAAGGCCAGAAAACAAGTTTTTCAAACTTCAGAAAGCTTGGCGGCTAGTCAAACTACGAAGTCGTTACGCCTGTCAAAAGGAGGATTCTCAGATCTGATCAATGAAGACAGAGTTCAGACAAGCCTTAGATAGCTTCAATACCGAGAGCTTGCACCTGTTAATTTTTTTCCCGCCTGGGAAATCTTTATCCTTTCAAAGACCCTGTGAGTGCTTGACTTAGCAGAACCAATAACAGACATACACTAGCACTCCGGTGATAGTATAGACTCTTTTAAATAGCCTGCGGTGCTACTATTGGCATCGCCCATTACAATTTTTTTAACACACAAAATAATATAACTGTTAAAACTACGATTACGGACTGATCACCCGTTGGTATCTTTATCATACCTTTTGAGATATCACCTATATCGGATGTCAATATATTCAACAAAACACATCACATTCAACAAAAGTGGACAACCAGAATCCACCACCGAGACAGAGATATTCTCAACGTGCAGGCAACAGAGGACCTTGTGCACGACAAGGCAGAGGTCTAACGGTTAGTGGTATACACTATTAAACAATTCCACCCTTGTTCCATCACCTTACCCCACCAATATTGACACCACCTCTGGCATTCCTGGCAACACAATTCCCATTCATCTTCTTATGCCAGAGAGCATAAGACATCGAGGCACCATAAATGCCAGGAATAATTAAACCGCACAAATATGCAATACTATCCCACAGCTTACCCTCGTTCTTCTAACCATTAGAAGAAACACATAAAAGTACAGCAGAAACTATATAGTTACTTCCTGTTCCATCCAACACTAGATTCCTCACTGGCGAGGCACCTCTATACTCCTTCCCAACTGAACCGTTCTAATTTGCCATTAGCTCCAAACTCGATAAGGTTGAGCTATCCAATTCTTCAATACCCGGAGACCACCTCACGGTCTTCTTGCCGCCACCTTCACTATCTCTAAAACTTTCTAACGGGAAAGGCATTTTAGGCGTCGTTGGTATAACCTATGCTTCAGGAGTACTTACTATTGTTGGAGTGAAAGTAAACGACGAACCAGCATCCAAGCTCTCCTCGTTCCCACTATCCAGCCCCAGCCTACATATCAAACAGGCAGCTGAGCCAGAGTCATCCGAAGTCAATCGGAAATCAATCACCTCTGGAACATTGTACTTGTATACACAATATAAGGACAAGGGGGAAACATAACTCGTAATATCTGAACGAGTAACCGACATGGTGGCCTACAAGACGGACAAGCCCTCAACCTACCAGAAGTGGAGAAGATTTGCTATGATATTCGAGGACATCAAGAAGTTAATCTCCGACAGACTACGAAAGAAAAGAAACACTCCTGAACCACAGACGTTCGAGGAATCAGTCAAACCACCTCCACTCACCATCTATACCGTCGATGTCCTGAAACCAGAAGAAGACTCTCGCCTTACAACATGGTAATTTGAGTAACCTCTGATTACAGGAGCAAACTGGAAGAAAGTTCAACCACAAATACATGATATCGTTGCCTTTATACAAACGCTGGTGTATCTTTCTTCCTTTCATCCAAAAGACATCCATTTGTTTCTCAAAGCCACAACGAAACACTATCTTTGGAACACCACTATTACATTTGAAAGCAAGCACTTGGAGCTTGCGACAGTACTTATGGAGCATCTAAAACGCCCCAAGATTCCACAACTCATAGAACCTCATTGGGTTCTAAAGGAATAGGATAATATTATGTCCTTCATGCTATGTGGTCAGCACCCCCTTCAACCTGTTGTAACAGGCAATTTGAGGACCCACCTATAGCCAAATGACTAAAAGCACAAGAGAGAAGGGACCCTCCTGAGACGCCAACCAGGCAACGTTCTGCCCCAGAAGTCAGCACAGGATCTCAAACTGGCATCATCCCACAACAAGACATTATGGAACATACCTCAAACATGGGCAACCCAAATACTGGAGAAGATGATGAGGACCTAACTCCTGCCCTAGGATGAGGCACAACTGCAGGTGGAGGAGATGATGAAGGATACGATAGTAGCTCTGGCAGTGGTAGCTCTAGCAGTGGGTAGTCAGTCCACAGTCATGGAAGCTTAAGCAAACCAAAGAAGGTCAAAAAGATTTAGAAATGGATAGATCATGGTAAGACATCAGAACAACAGCAATGGGAAACAATGACAGGAATTGTGATACCTGAAACGTCATGATAAATGTCCAAACGAATGCAGTGTATCACAATTGATACTCCAGAAAATCCCAATAGCGGAGATAAGAAATGGCTCAACTCATAGTATCTTGACACTTGGGTCAACACGATATAGAGATGGTTAAGTATGAGAGGTATAAGATTGGAATCAAAGCAAGCGTTGGAGTTTATCGGATTCAAACTGAAAGGTAGGTCACTTACTACTTATAACCACCACCTCATCAAGGAAAAAGACAAGGTATGTTTTTTCAGCTTCATACTAGTGGTACCGGACTTCCTTATCCCCTCCACTAGCAAGGACCTCATATAGAAGGAATGGGAGGCCGCCTCACCCAACAAGGATGGACGAGACATATGTACAAAACCTTTGGCAACTGGCTGGAGAAGCTTTAGGTTAAGCTTATCGACAAGAATGGAAACCAATGCATCTCGTAAGAAGTCAAATGCAGTAAATTACTTAACCGCCTACCGGATTACATGGAAACCACCTAGGTTCCTCAAATACTTGATTCATGGACATTTAATGGCCTAGTCAAGAAAGCAGAATCATACGAAGCTCCACAAAAATATGGGCTTATTTCAACCACACCCCCACCTGTGCCACAGCCAACTATCCCATCAGCTCTAAACCCTATTCGTAATCACAGCAGGAATCGGGAGGCAGACAACAAGAAAACAAGTTCTGATCCTGGAAGACCCCCTGCCTCGAAAACAAGAACCACCAAGTATCTGGACTGGGAAGTGGTTAACAAGACGTTAACATTACAAGACAAGATGAAGTTGATTAGGAAACTGAAGTGTCTATAGTGCTGTGCACCTGATCACACAGTTAAGGAATGCAAAAAGCAAATATCTAAACAGCCCATACACACTGCTGCACAAGTCCTATCCCTGCAATACACTAGTAAACCAGTTATCGCCAATAATAACTACAAGAGCAAAACCAAGGCAAAACCCCAGTCTACCGAAGAATTAGACTATAGCAGGGTTCGGGTCAAGGTTAATGGCCACCCTGCATTAGCCCTTGTAGATTTACAGACGACTGGCGGAGATCTCATCAACGGACAATTCGTACATCTATGCGGCCCACCCACTTATGGAATGGACAAGAAGTCACTCAACACTGCAATCAAAGGATTAAAGCATGTGATAGAAAAGGCATGGGATGTCCAAATGGACTACGGAGGATATACGGAAACAAGAATGCTCTATGTAGTGCATCTTGCAGACTGGGATATGATCCTAGGCAAGCCAGCGCTTACAGGCCTGAACGCCTTAATCCCAGCAGGACCAAAGCCTGTCACCATCCAACCTGAAGGAATGGCACGCTTTGCACTCAAGGAATGGAGGAAGGCAGGGATTGGAACTGGGCAATTCACATCTGCTGCACTCACAATGGAAGATGAAGTATCAGACTATCTTCTACCACTCTTCGAATTGATAGTCTCAGCTATGAGTCTCAGAGAAAGTTGGGAATTCAACACCTTCGTTAAATTCACACAGTTATTTCCGACAACCACACCCAACGAGTTGCCACCCCTCAGAACTATCAACCACTGAATCTGCGCGAAATCCCGCTCTAGATGGGTGCCAAAATGGCGACCCTCAGCCTCAAAATTCTATGTAGACCTCACGAGACAGCTCACCGAAGTAGAAGCCTCAAGCTGGATTGATCGTGCAGAACATGATACTATTGCGGTAGTTCTGTTCATATAAACCAAATGAGATGATCCTACTAAACCCCAGGGTATCCTGTACGCCAGGCCTCGGAACAAAGCAGTTGATTCCAACCACACAGCCATACCAAGCTTTGAGGAACTCATAGAGTTAGTTGCTGCAAGAAAATATTGCCACAAGATTGACGTAGCAGCTGGATATTACAATATCAGAATCGAAGAAGACTCAGAACGACAATCCACCTTCCTCACACACATTTGGTATTACCGCAGTCACATTATACAACAATGCGACCGGAATGGTTCTGCCAACATGATACAATTCATGTACAAAATCTTTATGGACATGGTCTTAAAGAACCTTGTCATGTTTATCGACGATATTATTATCTCTTCAGATACATACAACGAACATGTAGCTACTTTACACAAGGTTCTATAATGACTCCTAGACGAGAAGTTCTGGTTGAAGGCTAGCAAATGCCATTTCTTTACTAAACGTCTAGATATCTTAGGACATATATTAACTCCAGATTGGTTACATATGGATCCTAAGAAGTACAAGAAAGTATTGGACTTGAAGGATCCTAGCAACCGCCGGGAATTACAAGGTATACTCGACGTTCTCACATTGCTAAGCAAGTTTTGTCTGGAATTTGCCTACTGGTTAAGCACTATGTCAGAATGGGAAGGCGAAAACGCACTCCAGAGATGGAAGGACACCCACACATAGGCATGCGAGAAAATCAAGGAAGTTGTGATTTCTCCATAGATTCTCAATCCCTGGAACCACTTCTCGGAAGCTCCAAAATGTCTGGTATACGATTCTAGTGATAGTGGACTCTCATCATGGGTAGCACAAGGAGAACTAGAATCAATTCGACCCTGTTATTTTCATCCTCAGAAATCCCGCCCCACTCAGCTGAAGTACCTCACCTACTGTAAGGAAGTTATCTATATGCACTAGTATAATATAACCACTTTCCACATCTAGTAGGAAGTAGTGGATACTAACAAGTAGTTGGCGGATTATGACTCAAAGGGTGACTCATGCGAAAGCATAGCCACCAAACAGAATTATGACTCATATATTTTATTTGTATAATTTGGTACGTAACTCATTGGTGAGTCACGCAGCAATGAGTCAGAGAAAGATTTCATTTCATGTATGAGTCAGAGGCTGGCGCACAGCCTCCCTACTGACTCACTATTTCCTTGGGTGCGAAATATATAAGGGCTCTTGGTCTTCCACCAGTTTTGGAGGCAGCAAAACACCAGACGTAGAACTAGACACAGTTATAGAATATACACCCCGAGGGCTCCTACCTAGTAATTCAAGCCCCCAGCAGGCAGGGCAACCTGTTGCCAAGTATTAACTATGGCAGCATGCTATAGTTACTTGGAAAATAATTTATTACTATTAGCGGATTCTTAGGTTTACAGGTTGTAGCGCAGGCTAATAAACCTATCCATGCCACAACTTATTACTTTACACCATGTCTGGGAGTCCGTAAAATAACTAACATTTGTTATGTGTTCTAATACTGGGTTGGCACTTACCCTGAATTGCTTCCTGCTATCAACTGCTATTGCTTGCCAGAGGTGAAGTGGGAGATCGTTGCTGCTAGTTAAGTGGGAGATCGCTGGTGCTGTTGAAGTGTCTGGGACTCCATGGAATAATTAATATTTGTTATCTGTCCTGATGTTAGGGAGGCACTTACCTAGACCTGCTTTCTGCTATCAACCACCATTGCTTGCCCAAGGTGAAGTGGGAGATCACTGCTGCTGGTGAGTTTCCAACGACTCTGGTGTACAATTAATACTTATAAGACATGCTGATACTACGTATATACTTACCTTAGTCTACTCACCCCCCATAGATTACATGCTTTCAACCTGTTGGCAAGTCGTTGCATCTTGTGCGGTCGCTACCTCTGGTGCGGTCGCTACCTCTGGTGCGGTCGCTGTCTCTGGTGCGGTCGCTGCCCCTGTTGCAGTCGCTGCCTCTGCTGCAGTCAAGGCCTATGGTAAAGTCGATGGCATTTATTGGAGGTGTACTTTGTGGTTGAAGCCCTAGGGCTTAAGAGAAAGTATGCTTGTCTAGAGTTGTTGGTAACAACTGTACTCTCTTGTAGGAGTTTGAGGCCGGTAGCAAAGTGTGACTTGTAAGACATAATTGACACTACTTGCCAGCCTCCAGAAGCTAGAACTTCTAGAAACGGGTATCAACAAAACAGTGAATAATAGTGGCCACTAATCGATATGAATATCTTATCCATCTATAAATATACATATTCCCGTATGATGTGTATAAAATGGCTAGATATAGAGATATTCACCTGCATTATGAAAGAATTTGATATATATATATTGACCTGCGATATGCATAGAGTGGCTGGATATAGGGAATTTCGCCTACAATATGTAAGAATTGGCTAGATATAGAGATTTTCATCTGCAATAGGCGTAAACTAAACGATATATAGATATTTGCCTGCAATATAGATGAACTCTAGATATATATACATGTAGTCACCTGTGAAACTTATGAACCCCATATTGATATATAGATTTTATGTATAAGACAAGTGAATAGGTGTAATGGGCGATGCCAATAATAGCACCGCAGGCCGTTTAACAGGGTCTATACTACGAGCGGAGTGAAAGTGTATGTCTGTTATTGGTTCCGCTAAGTCGAGTACTCAGAGGGTCTTTGAGAGCATGCAGATTTCCTAAGCAGGACGACAATTAACAGGTGTAATCTCTCTGTATTGAAGCTATCTAAGCCTTGTCAGAAGTCTGTCTGAAGTGATCTGATCTAACCATCCTCCTGCAGAAGGGCGGAACGGCCCAGTACTTATACTAGCCACCAAGCCTTCTGGTGTGTGAAAAACCTACTTTCTGGCCGTTCCAGAAAGCACTACTCCATGACCATAAATACAGGTGTAGGAGGTCAGGCCTCCAGTACTCAGAAACACTGGTGTAAATGTATAATGCATCACGATAAAGGAAAGTACATAAGGACCGGATACACTTAAGGCAGTAGTACCTAAGGTACTATGCCCAAGCTATCTGGTATACATGATACGTACTAGGAAATGCGTACTAAGACAATTATAAGAAACTTTCTTTCATTACAATATGTATATATATATATTTGGGGGGTGAATATATATCTATATCTAGGCACTTTATATATTTCGTGCCTAAATATGTCTATATCTATATTGTTCATTAATATTGCAGGTGAATATCTCTATATCTACCAAGTTCATGCATATCTCAGGTAAATATGCATATATATAAATATATATGAAATTTATTCATGTTGTAGGTGAATATCTCTACATCTAGGCATTTCATGGCTATTGAAGGTGAATATGCATATATGTAGACAAGATTATCATGTGAATTAGTGCACCCTAATATTTCCTGTTTCGATGATGCCCATTACTAGTAGTTCTAGACTCGAGAGGCTGACAAGTGGTGTCTGTTATGTCTTACGAGTCACACTATGCAGCTGGCACCCAACTCACTTAAGAACATACCGTATTCACCCATAACTTCAGACAAGTAATCTTTCTCTTATACAAGAGGCCTTGAACCAGCAAGCACACCTGCAATAAATGCCAGTGACTTAACTAAAGGCAGCAACGGAACCAGAGGCAGTGACTTGCCAGCAGGTAGGCAGCATGTAAGGCATGGTCGGTGGATAGTAGTAGACTAAGGTGAGTGTCTACCTGGCATCAGCAGGTATTACAAGTATTAATTGTTCACCCTAGTTGTTGGAACTTCACCAGCAGAAGGGATTTCCCACTTCACCAGTGGTAGCGATATCCCACTTCACCTATGGCAAGCAATTGCAGTTGGTAGCAGGAACAAGGTACAGGTAAGTGCCCCATTGGTATCAGAATACATAATAAATATTAATTATTCTACAGAGTCCCAAACACTTCACTACCAGCAGTGATCTCCCACATCAACACCAGGAGCGATTTCCAAATTTCTCTGTGGCAACCAATAGCTGGTAGTAGCAGGAAAAAGGTTTACGTAAGTACCCACCTAGTATCAGGATACATAACACATATTAATTATTATACGGAGTACAAGAAACTTCCCTACTGGCAGCCCCATACCCAGCGGCAGTGATCTACTCGTCGCCAGCGACCAGGCCATCCCAAGCGACTAGACTAGTGTCACTGAACCAGCCAGCGCCAACGCCCACACCAGGTAAGCATTGCTAGCCCACCACTGTTGCATGCATCGATATTCATTTTCGAGGCAGGAATTACTGCCACAACTGGGAAATATGGGATGCAGAGGCCACGGCTGGTGGTGTTAGGGTGTTGGAGAAGGAGTTTGGGTAGTGGTAGATTTTGCCATTTTAAAGTTATCATGGTAGGCGAGAGGTATATATATAGTTATTTATAAAAGAGTTATATAGAAAACATTAATTACATATTTG
>Ga0307511_10005651_pt1 | contig 12691 bp, 12 predicted proteins | sample 13_EM_MG_FD_200266 | JGI IMG/M metagenome (GOLD analysis project Ga0307511, IMG submission 200266) | Populus trichocarpa ectomycorrhiza microbial communities from riparian zone in the Pacific Northwest, United States - 13_EM | ecosystem: Host-associated > Plants > Roots > Unclassified | place...
CAAAATGTAATATGACATTCATCGACGTATAAGTTTATAAGAATTCATATGAATTCATATCAGTTCATACACCTATAGAACACAGCATTGAGACATCTAGTGATTTCGCAAAATCTGTTCTGGCAGAGAGTAGAATCTGATAAGGTCAAGTGGCATCAGGTCGACGATATCACGTGCAGCCTCGACAGCGCCTTAACGGTGTTACAGTTCAGTCACGTTACGCTGAAGTTCTTGGCGGCGGACGAGCTTGGCAACCTTTGAGCTTGGCAACCTTTGAGCTTGGCAACCTTTGGGCTTGGCGACGTTTAGCTCATGCCCTAGGCGACATGCGGGCTTGGCGAGGCCTAGCGACTTACGGGCTTAGCGAGACCTAGCGACTTGCGGGCTAGGCGAGGCCTAGCGACTTGCGGGCTTGGCGAGGTGCAGCCCTAGCGACGTGCGGGCTTGGCGGTTAAATAACCGAATTGGGTAAAAATGCGACACTATCATTTCAGGCCGTCTCTGAACGCTGGGTCGGTGCCAAGACAAATTTGATTTAACCAAAGTAACTAGAGCCGTGCATAGCTTTGTTTATTGTATATTGGAAATCATATCCATTAACCTATGTTGATAGGAGATCTTTTAAAGGCATGTATGCAGTCTGGCTTCCTGTTTGCAAGTAATATTAAATCACTTGATGCCCGCCTGACTACAATAACTTAATGACCTTATACTACAATCAACCTAGCTTAATATAATGTTATATGAACAGAATCCAAGACAACAGCTATGAAAGGAAGGACAATTAGTCCACAGGAGCGGTCGTGCCAACCAGACTAAAGGACAATATGCAATGGGCTTCGCATTTTTACCCAATTCGGTTATTTAACCGCCAAGCCCGCATGTCGCTAGGCCTTGCCAAGCCCGCATGTCGCCAAGGGCATGCTAGGGCTAAACGTCGCCAAGCCCAAAGGTTGCCAAGCTCGTCCGCCGCCAAGAACTTCAACGTAACGTGACTGAACTGTAACGCCGTCTTCACACCAGCTGGCTTAAGACGCTGTCGAGGCTGCACGTGACAGCGTCGGAAAACGCTATGTGACCTGATGTCACGTGACCTTATCAGATTCTACTCTCCGCCAGGACAGATTTTGCGAAATTACTAGATGTCTCAATGCTGTGTTCTATAAGTGTATGAACTGATATGAATTCATACGAATTCTTATGAACTCATACGTCGATGAATGTCATATTACATTTTGTAAGTGGACGCGACACCGTCTTCAATAGTCTACTCTTAAGACGCCAAGACGCCAAGCATAGCTGGAAAATCTGCGGTAGGGGAATCCCTTGCCGTTGTAGATTAGCTAAGAATGGGGGATTTTGCACGCCTGCATGCCACAGGTGTATTAGATAGGGTTATGGCGGTGGGTCTGGTATACCGCAATCACTTGCCGGTAAGGCCTTGGTCTCGAACACCGGACACTGATCAGAACCCTCCAATTCGAACCGACATATCCTATTCAGGGGAGACGAGTTATTGGCCAGGTCCAGTGGTATGTGGAACTGTACAAGATAAGAAATGACAATGCTGAGATAAAAACTCAACTCACAAACAGAGTGCGGTCCTTCTCACTCCTATCTGTTTCTGCTCCCGACCCCCTCCCCTCCCCTCCCGTTTATCACCTTCCCTCCCCTCCCCTCCCCATCTCCGCTATCTCCCTCACCCTTCTGCCAACTCACCTGCTGTCCCTGTCCTTGACCCCCTCAACCCCTGCCACTGTTTAAATCCTCCGCCCGTCACTACATCCGCCTTTATACTCCACCTCACTCCACCACTTTCCTTGTCGCTCCTCATGTCTTTATGGTCGGAGACCTCTTTTCCCCATCCGTTTCAGCGTGAAGTCAGCCTTTATATTTGCATGGAGACAAAGACTTGGGGATATGATTGTGCTCGGCAAGGCGGAGGCCGATGCATGCTTGGCCCTCATAAGGGCACATATGGCCGTCTGCAAGTAGGCGCAAGTGATGGCTTGGCACGGCGAGTCAGCTTCGTCATCTTCATCCGCAGGAGCATCAGGCCAACACGTCTTATGCCAGACAATTCAGGAGTTTCCCCACATACTGGCTCTGCATTTCGCGAACACACATGTCGGCAATTGTGGACTCATCCTCTCACTTTGGTTCCCGATTGCAATCCGGAGCTCGTACCCTGCGACGCGTGTATCACCATGTCGGATACCTGTCGCACACATTACAACACGACAAGCCAACACTCCCGCGATGTCTCCGCCTACGGCTACTCTACGCTCAGCGCCAAACCTTCCTCTCCGACCGCAATCTGTCCCTCAATCACTCTGGAAAAAGCTTTTGGGGGGTGCCTCCAGCATCTCCGCCGGGCGCATGCAAAGTCCACCTGATAGCGATCCAGAACTAGGTGCTCCTGTCGCACGTCTAGCAACCCCGGTAGGATGCAAATCACCGGGCCCCATCCCCGCCTCCAAACACCGAAAGCCACCGTCAAGTGTCTGCACCTACTTTATTCCGCTCTGTCTTCCGCCACCACGCATCCTCCCTCACCTCCCCCCCTAATGCAAGATCCCACCCCAGATATGCTGAGTGCCTTATTTAGATCTCGCCTGGGAATAAAAATCCGGGGCGAGGTTCATGAACTTTTGCAATGGAAGGAGCAGAACCTGAAGGATCTCTGGGGCATGTGGGAATATGATTCCGAGTCATTTATTATCAAGTGCATGCCAACGCCGATGCATGAGAGCTTCACGGGGTATGCCTACGAGCAAATTATCTGTACCATTCGCGTAGTAACGGGGAAGAGCGTCGGTATTACTGGAGTTCAGGTCCTAACGAATTCAAGTCAGTCAGTTAACCTCCGATCCCCTTTTCTTAAAAGTAGCATGATATTAGTGATTATCTAATGCCTTGCGGATGTTACCATTCCAGATCATCGCCGACTTGTCAACCAAACGTCCGCCTCCACCCCCCGCAAGCTCAGCGATACCGCCAAAGTATCATTTTCGAAGTTGGATTTGGCCAAACCCTCCTGTCGCTCCGCCAGCGTGTACATACATAGCTCTATGAAGTCAAATCCAGAACAGGTACACCTCGTTATTTTGATTGACTTGCATGAGATACAGTCAGGTGGCAAAAAGAATTGGACACCCCCCCTGCATATTTGAGACTTTTATATGGGTTTTGGTTGGATGATATACATTGTATTTGTATGCAGCGTCCAATCCTTTTTGCCACCTAGCTGTACAACAGTCTGATATCGACTCCGGAACAGGTGAGGCTGTATCGAAGTCGAGGGCAAAGAAAAGAGTGTATGAGTGGCCGGCGGAGTGTTTTGGGGGTAGAGGGTTCGCTGAGGAGGTTAGCAGGAGAATCATTGGGGCAAGTGGGGAGCCGGACGAAGCGCCACAGAGCAGTACAGGGGAGAATTGAACCATGAACATTGATATTGGGGTGATATTAATGGAGCTCAAGAATGAGGTGAAGAGGTGGTTAAAGAGGAAGATGAGAAGGGAAAATTAATTCCGGCGTTGATCGAGCCCATTGATGGCCATATATATGTCTATTGACGCCTTGGCGAACATGTGGAGGAGTACGGCATACAGGCACTACATACCCATTGTACTAATAAGACTAGAAGGGAGGAGGTGGTGGTAGCACAGGGGGGCAGCAGCAGGAGGGGAAGGAGGGGGGAGGGGAAGGGGGGGCGGGTGGAGCAGGAGGAGCAGGAAGAGCAGGAGGAGCAGGAAGAGCAGGAAGAGCAGGAAGAGCAGGAGGAGCAGGAGGAGCAGGAGGAGGAAACTGAAGACGCGGAAACCGATGCCGACGACGACAGTGATGATTGCAACCATCGTCAACAACCAGGAGGGGTCGTCCCGCTCCTCCTCCCCGTGGCCTCCTTTGCCGACACCTCCCCCGATACTGGCAATTCCCTTGGCCTTGAGCCCATCTACGGCGCAAAATTTATCTCGTCGTCCATCCTCACTCCACCATTCACCGGATCGCCTTGACACCTTTGCCTGTCCATTGCGGAATTGTTTGATCCGCTCCCATTTCCCACTACTATTACTCAAATATCACAATCCCCGCTCCCCTACTCGCCAAGATGCCACCACCCCTTAGGCCACACGCGGACAGCAAAGTTACCTTCGATTTGCACGACGTTACCAGTTTATATGGAACATGCGGTGGAAATGAAGGATGAGAGGGCAGTCAAGAGGCATCGGGTGTGGTGGATAGGGCATATAAAGCGTGGTTGGGAATGATGCTGGCGGACAAGAAGAGGAGCGCTAGCAACAATGCAAAGAGAAGGGGCGGAGAAAGAGAGGAGAAGATTGCAGGGAGCCGAAAGGAACGAGAGGAAGGCAGGAAATAGAGGGGAGAGTCCAGGCGGGGATGGTGGGTGTGAAGATCTTAGGGAGAGGAGAGTCTGGCGGGGTGACGCTAAATTCAGGCGCGGAGATACGAAGGCCAATGAGTAGGGGTCTAGCTGACGTCCATGTATACGATACCCTGCTTCGCTAACTGATTTGGTTATGGGCTTGGATACCACTTTTTAAGCGTTGGTGTATCTATATAAATAGCCACTCTGTGATCTGGTAGGGTTCCTCTGCCTTGGTGAGATGGATTGTTGTCTTTTTCTCCAAAATATTCCAGACTTGCCCAATCCAGTTCCAAACTGTTCTGTAGACTCAGTTTTGCAGACTTTTAGCCTACTGAATCTTTATGTTAAGAAAATTATACACGAGCTGAAAAAATGTCGAAAATATCCCTAATGTAGGGATGCTCTAATCTTGTTTTGCTTAGCACGGTCTCCTTCAACTCGTGTGGTGCGCGAGTCCTTAATCTCCGCTGTATGTAAGTAACACAACATTATCAATTCCTTGTTCTATAAAACCCTGGGACCAATATGATTAGTACATATTAGAAAGTATAGACAAGTCACATTAATGTAGAGTTCTTGGAACGAGGCAGGTAGCTATGCCGGTGGCTCGGTTGTGATATCAGGCACACGTTCACTTTTTATACATGACAAAGGTCAGGCTTAGGTACACGGCACAGTCTGTACAGTAAATTCTAGTTGTCAACATATGGTTAGGACCGCAGGAGATATGCCTGGCGGGTATGGTGGTGGTTGGGGGTGGGGTCATGGAGCGGGCTTCCCATATTTTTTTCTTACCAAACGGGTCCTATTGGTACGTGCTGGTCATCACCCCTATCAGATCGTTTCCCCTTATCAACATAAAAGGCCTACGACGAATATATGCATGCTCATGCAGAGGGATAACTACATATTTGATCGTATACTTGATCAATATGGGGGAGGGTGGCTAAGACAAGGAAAAGTGTGAATTAGGATTGTTTGCAAGACTGCTGTTGGGCTCTTTGGGTGTATGTGTATATGTAGCCTTCTGCAATAAGACCATATCCTCCGACCAAAATAGCAGGGAATAGAAAACGAGTATGTCCCCGCTTCAACAGTAGCTTATCTAATAGCAAACCGGTGGATTGTATGTAAGGAGGGGGGAAGTATTGGGGAATCCAAGATCTCTAGTCTTAGTTGGGAAACCATTCACCCAGTCACTTATCATACATGGTTCAGTGAATAAGTGAATAATCTGTGTAAATAGGAGAGACCTTTTTGCAGAATAGTAGGTTGTAAGAGAGTCTATGTATACTGGAGACATGCTTGTATCATATATGATCTAGAATATATGTGTCTATAGCTTTGTGATACTTTTAATGTCAGTTTGACCACTTGTTTAGTCACTGAAAGTGAAAAACGACTTGCCTACTCTATGGGAGGCTGTAATTTTAGCCATTACACTAATACTTAAACTAGTTTAGTCTTAAACTATTTCATGGTCAATGTAGGATCCTTCCATTATCTAGAATTGCCATCTACACAATAGTACCAACCACCTATACATAGTCGTTAACCTGTGGGTATGTGAAACATATGTAGTACTAGTGGACCGTGCAATCAAGACACATGTATATTTAGATTGGGTACTCTATTGTTCCGGGACTGGTAGAGAGCTTGGATGGTTAAAGAATGTTCCAATATAAATTAGCGGTCTGCTTTGACCCCACCAATGCCAACTCTACCACGCAGGTCGTGGTTCTATCAATAGCACCACAAAGTTAGATTAAAGTGTAAGTACCTAGTAGGTAATGAACAATAGAGTGTCTGATACTTATTAGCAGCGAAATCAGGACTGCAGGTAGGCATAGCAATCGGCGCATAGTGGACTAAGGATCATGAAGAGTAGATGGTAGGATTCAATCAATGCGGCAGTAGATGGAGACAGGGGATGCCTTTTCATTGCGTAGAAGGAAGTAAGGAAAACCGAAGCATAATGATATACAGAGGATGTAGTTTTTTTTTGGGGGGGCATATCATTAGTCATTTATTACTATCTAGTCTATCATGTACACATTCCCTGATTATCCAACCTCTGGGCCATACCAGCTCGGTATCTTTCTAAATGCATAATATGACTGTCGCCTTTACCCTCCCTTTTGAGATCCCAATATAAAAAAAACCGATAGAGATGTAGTTGAACGGCCAATCCGGTTCATAAGCAGTGAATGAGTAGTAGCAGGAAGAATATGCTATGATAGTAGCAAGGATGCCATGACATTATCAATAAGAAAGTCCTAAAGGTAATAGCACATAGGATATAGCCGAGATCAGGGAAGTGGATGTGCATTCTAATAGTAAATAAGTTCCAAAAGTAATAGTAGTGCACCAACTAAATACGGATAAGGTTATTGGTACATAGTTGAGGCTTTGGTGTTTTAGGCGTTGTTTGGTGTCATGTACAGTAGATAAAATGTCCGATTCAACATCGCTGGTAGGGTGCTTAATCTCGTTAGTGCCTTACGCATGGATGCTGCATACAACATGAAGTCGCACATATTTTCACCCACACGCCCTGACTGCTTTTGCATCGGTATTCCCCACCTGTAGGGGATACCTGTATAATATCCGCTCCGCTTACTTGTTACCCGCATACATAGGCTAACCACATTCAAATATCGACATGTTTTGTAGTCTGATTGGCACCATTTTTGATGAACGTTCAATGCCAACTAAATTCATTCTTATTAAATACACTGATTTCTCCTGTCCCTTTCCTCCGACCAGTGATACATGCCACTTTCACCTGTGCTTTGCCCTAGTTGAAAAAACCTCGCTAGGAACCTGGGGTCCTGCCGCTCAGGTACCTACCAGCCCAGCCGCAGGCTAGCGCTGGACAGGATGTAGGGGTTTGCTGATAGGGGCCAACAACACGTGATTGCTCCCGGGAGTCAGAGTCCATCAGCTTAGGCGAAGGTTGTTTTAGACAGGAGTAAAATTCCGCCTTGTCCCTGGGTAGGTGCACATGTAACTTGTTTGATTGATATCCGGCCCCCAGCCTCCGAGGACTGCTCCTTTCGCCGAGTACTCTCTCACAACGGAGACACTTGCTCGCCACCCATGGTTGGTAGGAGGCGTTGTCTTATTGAGACTAGCAAGACAGTACCTTCATACAGGAAGCACATCTACTCCCGTCATGATCTATCGAATACGGGTATAGATAACAAAAGGAAAAAAGGGAAAAAGCACATCTACTTATCACAACTGACTACAGAGTGTATGTATGTAAAATGTACATCCCTGTTGTATCGAATAACCCCGCAACGATCAGACCATGACTTCGTTGGCCTGTACTTCTCACCCACTATCTATATTTTCCCCCCACATATACGTGACATCGGTTAGCCAGCGTTGCGCGGTGTCAAGATTAAACTCATTTACACGCCGTATACATCAAGAACAAATCTCTAGACCGATGTTCAGCAAGAAGACGAGAAAGCCGAGATCGGAGGAGCAAAAGGAAAGCAGGGTAGGGAGGTTATTGGCTCCTGTCCAGCGATTCTTCCGCAGCCCGTCACCTAGCCTTTCATCGAGTTCCCAGCAGTCTCCCCAGCCATTACCGGTCCCCCTTCTACTGAGCGAGCTGCCACAGGAACAGGGTTACTCAGTGAAAGCAGGAAATAAATCCGATAGCCAACAGAAGTCTCATGATCTATGGTCAAAGGCATACACACAGCTCCCCGAACAATACAAGAAGGACCTAGATAAACTTGACAAATTGGATGTTTTACAGAAGCTGCTTGCCACTGTAAAGCAAGCAGAAGAGGAAAATGCCGCGAAACCATGCAAGGTGAAATTGGGGAATACCGAGATCGATGTGCGGGAGAAAGCCCAAGCATTTATGGGCTGGCTTAATAAATTCAAGGAAATCGGGGACATTGTGGTACAATATGACCCAGTTCATGCTGCATTACCATGGGCAGGAGTACGATTGATCTTGATGGTATGTGACCCGCTTCCCTTCGCGCAATGGCACTAACATTCCTTAGCTTGTTATTGGTCACCAAGAGAAACTGGCAGCGGCTATGGTTGTGATGGAAAAGATTGCAATTCTGATCGGCCGCTGTACAGTTTACGAGCAGCTGTACCTCAGCAGCAATGACATCCCGGACATCGCGGAGAAAGCTACCGAGAACCTCCGCGAAGCCCTGCTGTCTTTGTACATGACAATATTGCAAGTGCTAAGTCAACTGATGGCGGTCTTCAAAGGCAAGAACCATGCATAGCGAGTACTAGAATGAATGGACTACTAATAATTCCCTAGGAAGGACCAATCCACTAAAACCTCCGGCGGCTACCTTGGCGGAGCTAAATGCGATTGAAGAGCCTGAGGCAGTTGTGAATTCAGCAGCATCAGATCTGGACAAGTGCTGTAAGAAGAAACCGGAACCGTGACATATAATTTAGGAGCGGAGTTGATATATGGCTGATTCTATACAGATAGCTCCCACGCACGTGCCCAACATAAAGGTACTTGTTTCCAGTCTATCAACGGATGAATATTGCTTATAAGTTGTTTCTCTAGGGGACTCTATTAAACTTCGGACTCTCCTTGAGGACTTCTTCCCTGTCATATCCAGAATAGACGCTACGGTAACATCAATGGATGCTAAAGTAACAATAATGAATGCTACGGTGACAGCGATGGACACTGTGGTAGCAGCAATGTACGAGGGGGTTAAAGGTACTTGTCCTCTGGCTTCTTGGAGATGTTGATCTTGATTTTTGGGTGCTGCTTAGAACAAGAAAGGATCGCCATTCTGAAATGGTTTTCTACTGTCCCTTATAATGGTCATCATGACCTTGCTCGTGATGGCTGTGTTGAACACACCGGTAGCTGGCTATTCAAGAGGCGCGAATTCATAGACTGGCAGCAATCCGGGAAGCCAAATTTATTATGGCTTCATGGAATACGTAAGAGCCCCACGCAGCTGGCATGAGCTCCGATTAAGCTAATATTATGATTTCATCTCGTAGCCGGAGCAGGGAAAACTAAGCTTGTGTGAGTCCCAATCCCAATACCAGAATCCAAAGAGGTTATGCCCTAACTTCACCGCAGATCTGCTACAATCGAATACCTTGCGGGGATACTTACTGATAAGGTTGTCTTTTTCTATTGCAAGCGGGATGAAGAGAATCGCCGGGATAGGCAAAAATTAATTCTTGCTCTGGTAAAGCAACTTGCGTGTCCACCAGACACTGACACCGGAATTTACGGAGAAGCATTGGAGGCGTATAAAAAGGAACATAAAGATCCGTTTTCTCGTAGCCAGCTTAGCATCAAGGATGGCCTCCAGTTACTAAGCAAGTTGCTAAAACACTATCAACACCCAGCGATCCTCATTGATGCTCTTGATGAATGCTCTGAGGAGACCCGTGGATTTATCATAGCAGACCTACGTTCCATCTTGCATAATGCAACACATCCGGTAAAGGTGTTCATCGCTAGTCGTCATAGCCTCGATATTGAAGATCGCCTGCAGAATTTACTGCATGTACGAATCGAGGCAAGAGATAATGCAGAGGATATTGAAAATTATGTGACAAAGGAGCTTGCTTTGAGCGTTGAAAATAGAAAGCTACTTCGAGGAAAGACTTCCCCCGAGCTGCAAAAATTGATTAAGGATGTAATCTTGAGGGATGCGCATGGAATGTAAGGATTCTTTTCTTTTTAATTAGCTTATTCCACATTTTTAAACTAGCTTATTTACTCCCGTTGCTGACACACCTACCGTAGGTTTCTTTGGGTTGACTACCAACTCCGCGAACTCTGTAAACTGAGTTTTGAGTCCGATATTCGTGCTCGGCTAGGGAAGCTTCCAAAGGATCTCAGCGGTGTCTATGATGAGATTATGAGCTCCATACAGTCAAAGCCACCTACCGATTTTGAATTTGCCACCCGGGCATTGAAGTGGATGCTGGTTGCTACGAGGCCCCTCGCCCCTCAACAACTCATTGCTGCAACCGAGATTAACCTATCAACATCACCTGATCACACTACACCGGAGTCATCACTAGATGCGGAACTAGTGGTGCATGTATGTGGAGGATTGGTACTGCTGGATCAGGAGCTACAGGTGATGCGGTTTGCACACCTGTCGGTTCAAGAATACCTTGAGACGAGGGACGATAGTTGGGGTATTATCGACGCGCAACGTTTTGTCTCGGAAGGTTGCCTATGGACGCTGCAACGTGGGCCTTCTCTCATGCCAGCCCTCTATGACTATGCAGGCCGCAACTGGTTCCGGCATTGTCGATCTTATCAAGACCTTGCTGAATTACAAACTACACAAGACCCCAACGATGTCCTTGACATCCCTCGCCTGAATGCCTTTTTAGGTTCCTTCGATTGTGCATCTACCCATTTCGTCGAGTGGGTTGACTGGTCTACGGAAAACCAGCGTCCAGATGATATAGACGTGTACAATATCCTATCCAGACCGCTAAGACCTATTTTTGCAGCAGCAGTTTGCGGCTTAGGAGAATTAGTCAGTTGGCTCTGGCACTCGAAAGGCGCAGACATGAATATCAGGAACGATAGGAACGATTCACTGCTACATCTCGCTAGTAAACACGGGACAGCTTGGATTATAAAATGTGTATTAGCACGGGGAGCCGGTTTTGATATGAATGAGATTTGCAACCTAGTCACCCCCCTGTGGGGTGCAGTTCATTCTGGTATTATAGCAAAGGTTGCGCTTCTTCTGGATCACGGTGCGGACGTCAATTTCATATTTGGGGGTGACTGTGGTACTGCCTTGGAGAAGGCTGCAGCCGGCGGAAATCTGGAAATGACTACGTTCCTCCTCGACCGAGGTGCTGAAATCAATCTCACACTTCCCAGCTCCTGGGGCACTGCCCTACTCGCGGCTTCATACTGGGGAAACCTTGAAGTGGCTATGTTACTCCTCGGTCGAGGTGCAAAAGTCAATCTCACCTCTAGTGGTAAATATGCCACCGCCCTGGTCGCTGCTTCAGCTCATGGAAAGCTAGAAATGGTTATGTTCCTCCTAGATAGTGGTGCAGACATCAATCTCACATCAAGTGGTGCATATGGCACTGCCCTAGACGCAGCTGCAGCTGGGGGAAGGATGGAAATTGTTTCATTACTCCTGGATCGAGGTGCAAACCCCAACTTGACAAACCATCTAGGCCAGAAGCCTCGCGAGGTAGCCGCGTTGTGGGGTTATGACGATATTGTACGCTTGTTGGAACCAGAGAACTACATGACACGCATCCCCGTTGATGAACCACAGCGCACGTGAGTCAATTATAGTGAGTGGAGCCAGTATGGTCTTTCAATATAAGGGGGTGGACTTCAGGAGATGTCCGTCGCATGTTTCCCTTTTGTTGTGTGGTTTACGCTAGTGCGCTGGTGGGATACTTAGGTAGCCAGAGGCTAGCTCGAGCTGTGGCTGGTTCCGGGGGACCTTGAGGAGATACTTGAGAAAGGAGGTTGGCGGAGGTGATTTCGATGGCAGCGGTGGTGATTGATTTTCTATATTCAAAGTCATCCCAATTTCTTATCTTCAACGTATATGGAATGTATCAATATCATAAAGCTAATATTCCTAATTTCGACTCTGTGCATGGTGTATGAAGGTACCTAACTTCCATCCACAATATTAATCATTGTACAATGATCAGACGGAGACCTAAGGATTAATCTTTATAGGTTATCCCGGATAAATAGGGTATGGTTTTCTCGGTGGCACATCCTGGGTAAAATACCTGCTAATTTCACCCCCTTAATTTGCTGTCAACCTCCAACTCAGTCAGTTAGGACTGCCCTTACCTAGCACGATATACTAACCATTGGCGCCGAGTATTAATCGTATTCTCAACATCCTTGTTTTCCAACGATCCCTATTACACCGAGGCAGAAAAACTATTCGCCACTATGCATAGATAAGCGCAACCTCCAGGATTTTTATTCCTCCGCATTGGTGACGCGCAAAGAGGGAATAAACTTAGTCAGGCACAATATATATACAATTACAGGATACCAAACGTTGTATCACCAAGAAAATGAGAGCCCCATTGATAATCTGTAGGAGTCACTGCAGGCAAAATATACCCGTGTGGCAGAAAATAGATAAACTATTGGTTTAGTGCAAGGAGGCAGTTAATGGTTGAAGGGCACCGACACAGGCAAGAAAGGTAGGGAATTTAGCATTTGACCCTAAATATTGAGTTCGAGGCAACATCAACCAATGAAAATAACATCCCTATACTCCCTCACCCACATACTCCCCCACCCAC
>Ga0307511_10005652_pt1 | contig 12691 bp, 12 predicted proteins | sample 13_EM_MG_FD_200266 | JGI IMG/M metagenome (GOLD analysis project Ga0307511, IMG submission 200266) | Populus trichocarpa ectomycorrhiza microbial communities from riparian zone in the Pacific Northwest, United States - 13_EM | ecosystem: Host-associated > Plants > Roots > Unclassified | place...
TATAGATATTAACAATTGTATTGTACAATTGGACAAGCGAGCATACTCAAGGCTTTTGAGTAAACCAGTATATCTCTACCCACAGGTGGCAGTCAAGATCACAAACTCCAAATCCATGGGCTTCCAGACTTCAGAATTAAGGAATTGGATACTACAAAAGAAGACACTGGAATTTGACCGACATTGATGCAGCCAGTGAGATGGCAGACTATGCAGCAGTATGCAGGCCTAGGTAGAATTAGTATTAGACATAACAACCGACATTAGTTCGGCCGGGGGTCTTACTTCCCAGTTTTCCCGGTACCTTTTAGGGCGGCTAACTATGTTTACTTGTATCATTATAGACTTTACTAGTATAGTAGGTATTATGAATTAACTATTTCGTCGCAATTGCTAATTGCAATGAGCCCGGTAGTATGCAGGTACAGGTGTATCGGTAATATTAGCTTGGATTGTCAACGGATTCGAACGTTGTCGGTCGGTGGGCGAGACTGTCCAGATAGGAATGGCTACTTCCCACTTGGGTAGTGAAGTCTTAGCGTGGCTGCATGACATTGCATCCGAACCCATGCAGTGTTTTTTTTTGAAGTCTATACGCCTAATCAACCTTAGGTTATGCGGCGGCCTGGAACCTTTGACGGAACCTTCATTGGGAGCGGTCGACCCCCGGGAAAAAAAACCAACTACATACAAACTGTGCGAGACCCAAAACCATCCACTGTATAAGAAAAGAAGAACTAGTCGGGGTAATAAAGGCGTGATATATAAGCCGACATCACGAGTCTTTCATCACCAGTCACTGCGTTCCACCCTTCTCCTCCCTCTGTCAAAGTCGTGGGCTTCAATCAGTAGCCAGCGTCCCCTCACCTTCAGGTGGCTCACGAGTGCCAACTTCCTATCAAAAAACACCACCATGGAGCTGGTGGCTTTACCCAATCTCCACATACCTCCCAAGAGCCAGCGTGCCCCCATTATCCCCTTCACTCCAACATCCTGTATCGTATCTGCCATGGGTCTCTGGCAGGGGACTCCATGGATCACTATCGCCTTGACTAACAGTCCATTGTCGTCAGGAGTGATGTGGTCCGAGAGGTGTTTTGGCTGGTCGGGATCGCTTCCCAGCCGGTTTTGCTGCCGAACGTGGAGCAGCCTGTTTTCTTGTAACCGGAGGTGCCACTACCAGAGCCTCGTCCTCATCCTCATACCCGGAAAGGTCCTCGTACATCTCCCGATAGCTATCGAAATTGCCTGACCCATCCTTCATAAATGTATCCTCACTGTCCTTGGCTCTCCCCTTCCCCTTCCTCTCTCTTCTTCTCCATTTCCTTCTCCAACTCCTCCAAGGCCACTTCTGTTTGTGTGCTATCATCCATCTGTATCACCGTCAGTTCCTGAATATGGTTGGTCTGGGTGGTGGTCGTTACCGTCTCGACTGGTAGTGCCTTACCCTTTGCCTGCCACTTCTTCCGTTCTGCCGACACTGCCTTCCCTGCCTTCACCTGTACCTCCTTCTCCACCCATGCTCTCCACTTCTCCTCTGCCTTCTCCTCTGCCTCATCTGCCCTCTGCTCGGCAGCCTTCTTCTTCTCATCCAACCGGTCTGCCTGTGCCACGAACATAGCTATTGTAAGAGTCTTGTCGGCAAGTAGCTTTTCTAAATTGGAGGAATCCCTCCTCATCGACAAGCCTTTCAATTCCTCCTTGAGTCCTACGATCAGGCAATCTCGTGCCTCGAGCTTATCCTCCACATTATCTTGCTGTAGGTGGAACTCATTCCTGTCCCTCGCAAGTTTCTCGTATGCGTCGGCAATTCGCTTTTGGCCCTCTCCGTCAACACTTCCATCCTCCCCGAGAATTCTGAGCATTAGGTCAAATTTTTTCATTTCCCAGTCTGTTTCCACCAGCTCTGAGTCTACGAAGTCGACTGTATGTGTCAGCAAAAACCTCGCAACCTTCTCCCACTCCTTCCCTGTCATCCCATGTATTCTTCTCAACCTCCAGTCATGGCCCATTTTGTCCACAACCGCCTCATCTTCACTGTCAAGAAACCTGATTGGATTTCCCTTTGATACTCAAGGACCACCATCGAAGTAATCCTCATCACTGATTTCGCCACAAGCACTCCCATCCTCATTAAGCTCACTCACCACCTCCCCCGTGCTATTTGCAAAGCTCGTAACTTTGCCAATTCATGGGCTGCTATAACAGGGGACCACAGGCCCTGCGCCTCCTCCTCCTCCTCCTCTACACTCGCCCCTACTGATACCTGCCGTATTCTAGTCCTGACGGCTAGAGTAGGTTCCGGTGTAGGTAATTGAGGTACAGACACCTGCACCTCCGGAGTGCGGTATCTCGGTCTGTTGTCTAGAGAGGGGACAGCCATCGGGGCTGTAGCCTTTCCTTTGCCTTTTCGGTGCTTTGGCATCCTTTTCTAATTTCCCAAAAAATTGCGGAGCCGCTGCTCAAGGTGACACCGAGATCTTGCGCTGCTATAAGAGTTGCAACGCGCCGCTTTTCGCCTGTAGAGTCTCTAGTTGTTGCACCCACCAATCGTTGGTGAACACGGTTGCAACGTTTGGGAATCGCCCCAGCTCAGCTCGAGTTCTTGCGAAACTTGACCCTCGGGGGGATTCTGTAACTCTCTTCAAATCGTCACGAAAATAGGATATTCGTGATGTGCTCGTTTCACTCTGTCGAATTCTGTTTTCTCCGACGTCGGAAATCCTCTGGTTGTCGAGATCGACCAAGTGGGCTCGTCCTGCACGGTGTTGTCGGTGACCCATGCAGTGTAGATTAGTATGTAACGTTTCTAACCTGTTGTCGGTTAATTTTGCGCTGCGGAGGCAAGCACAATATTATGATTATAATGGTATTAACGTTACATACAATATGCAGGGGAGGGTATGATATTTTTTGCCACCTAGCTATACATAGCTAGGGATGGGAAATATTAAAAGGCGCTTTGGCCCAGAACCAGGTAACTAGCTCTCATAGAATACGATATGATTATTCCTATCTTTCCAGATACCTGCACCCATTCGAGCTCCACTCATAGATATTCAGATCCAAGCCCCTGGCCTCCGATAAGGGATCTATGCGTCGTCGACTTCACTGGTATCCCTCTTGACGAACTAAGAATGAAGCGTCATAATGTCAGAGTCAAGCGCCATGCATATGATCAACCACAGTATCCAATTCACACTCACCGTTGGGAACTCCGCTAAGGCATCGTAATCCTTTGTGTCCACCAGGTTCAGCGCACGCGCCACATGCCCACTCGGTACCTCAACCTCTCTGAAGGCACCGTCCGGCTGCTCATATGTCACACTGAACTTTGGTTCCGCCTTGGGCGTTTTCCGCACCAGCTTCTTGAATGGATAAAACCAGTTTGCAGAGTTTATGGTGCCCCCTTTCAAACACGAGTAGCCAGCAGCACCCTCGGTTACATAATCACTACATCCATTGCTGCCACGGTAGACTTGTGCCTTAGCCCCGCTAGGGACGAAATGGATACCAACGGAAGTAAGGTCACCCCAAGTGTAGCATTTTTCTTTGACTGCGTCATAGACGGACCACCTGGCCGGGCCACCGCAAAGAGTGGCGTACTTGTAGAAGTGGAATTCGACCGCAGCGGCAGGGCCGAAGAGTAGGAGAGCGACGACGAAGGAGGTGAGCCCGAACTGCATTGTTTTGTTTGATCGATTGATTCGTGAAGGGCTGAGAGAAATTTCGTATGACGGACGCGGTCGCAATGGGTAGCAAGCAGTAGGGAGCTGCGAGGTTGGGATAATATTTTCCCCTCACGAGACTCACCAGACCCCCTCGGATGGAAGCGCGCGGATCCAAGCTAGACATATAAATCATAGTGTTTCGGGTGTGGCATACCCATCTGGTGCTTGTTTGTATCCAGCCCTATGTGCGACCTCAAGTATGAGACTATCTCCGAGCCTGATATGATATTAAGAATGCAGTCATCCTCGGATTAGAGTTGTGATTAGGATCGACATCCGGATACAGGTATTAACACCGTTCATGCATGCAGAGTTGCATTGGCAGGGGATTCGATGCCCCTCGCTACCGTTACCCACTAGTTTTAGTGTTGATTATCTCAATGCCTCTTGCGTTTAATTTTGACGTCGATATAATTACCAGCTTTACCGATACTGGTGGATTGGACCCAATCTTTAATTTTCGCCGTAAAGACAGGGGTGAAACTCAGAACTTATTAAGCAGATCTACCTAGGTAGGTCTGGATTGCAAGATTTCCAGAAACCGACCGTGGGATCCAGATTGTGGTATCTTATATCGGAAATGCTTACATGAGTGCACCGGGTAGATACCTATGGGGAATGGGTATATAAGGTAGGATGTAACCCCGAGTAGATAACGAAGATACTACCCCAGTATTTAGACTACAACTCTCTGAATTTTCCAAGACTCCGAACAGTGGCAGCCTCGAGTTTTTACAGATTCTGAGCCTGGCGCTCTGCTAAAAGCCTCACGATACCGACACGTATATGAGCACTCCAACAGCCGGACCAGCCTAAAGACACTTCTGAATGAACCAACACCTCCACCAACGGAGGGACCTACTCGATATCTGACCGTAAAATCTCCTCCCTCAATGCTCAATGACAAACTTGCCGGGTCGGTTCCGTGATATTAGCGCCGACCGCCGACAGTTTTACTACAAAACCACTGCTTTTATAAAATTCGCCAAAATTCAATAAAATTCGTCAACGCCCTCGATTGTTTAGTGGTTCTAGAACCATATTGACCTTTGTCCAAAATACTTACCTCTAAGATTTCCCGTGTCTCCACTCGTGAAGACAGTGTTCGGAGCAGGGTAGCATCATCCGAGTGAGTTAAAGTTGCCTGGAATGAGCTTAAAAGGCCTACATTTATAGGAGGAACTATGACGTAATCTTACGCTCCTTGATAGCCTTACCAATATCTTCGATAACCGAAATTAGTAGGCGATCAACATTCGTACCATAGCTCATAATCAGTATGTATTGTTACTAACATGAAGTAAGTAGTTAAAAATGTAGGCAAGCGCCCAAGCTCAAGCTTATTTTTATTTTTATTTTTTAAAAAGTCATTACTCGGATGCACATCCGCCAAACAGACCTGGTAGCGACAGATAGGGTCATAGTGTGAGCACCAGAACTGCTGGTGAGAATGCGCTCAGGGCCTATCCCGAGGACTGCTTGGTTGATACTCTGAACTATTTACAAAAGATGGATAAAAGAGGGGATGCATAACGCTCAATTGAGCTCTCGTAGCTTCGCTATTTCCAGATCTGCCAACGTATAATATAGCTACAAGTTTGGTAGGCACAGAGTATTTGTCTTGGCGGCGCAACAGAGTTTGAGAATAGTGACTGCCCAAACGGGTATGGCAATAAGCTGCCATACTTCCCACCTTGGTAGTACAGTGAAGCCTTGGCGAAACTAGGCTACTAGGCGAATGATTTCTCTAGTATGTACGGGTAGGTATGCTACCGGCATTATCCCTGCTTTGAGTTCCGGTGTGAGTTGTGCTGCAATGGTATAATATTAGGCTATACCTGCCATTTGTTGCTGAAGACGGGGGAAGACCGGGGGGAAGAGCGTAATGGTTATCGATCCTGGGTAAGACTAATTCCAAATCGGCCTCAGGTACCAAACATAGCCCCGTCTTATTATTTTAGAATTCAATCAATCTCGCAGCTAACGAACGTACATATATTAACTTAGTCTAATGACGAGATATATTCATAGATTCCCAGAGACCCGCGCTCCAATCGACTAGGTACAGATGTAGATATTCAGACCCAATTCCTAACTTCTAATCGATTACAGGCGTAGATATTCTGACCTAATTCCCTGACCTCCAATCAATACCAACCAGTGACCTACGCATCACTCGTATCCTTCTTGACGAACTAGGAGCGAAGCGTCATAATGTCAGAGTCAAATGTCGACCACATGAGGGCTATCTAGATACCCGATTCAAACTCACCGTTGGGAACTCTGCTAAGGCATCATAATCCTTTGCGTCCACCAGCTTCAGCGCACGCGCCACATGCCCACCCGGCACCTCAACCTCTCTGAACGCGCCGTCTGGCTGTTCATATGTCACACTGAACCTTGGCTCCGCATTGGGCGTTTTCCGCACCAGCTTCTTGAATGGATAAAACCAGTTCACGGAGTTTAAGGTGCCCCCGCTCAGACATGAGTAACCAAGCCCGCCCTCGGTTACATAATTACCACATCCATTGCCACGGTAGGCTTGAACCTTAGCCCCGCTAGGGACGAACTGGACACCAATGGAGGCAACATCACCCCCAGTGTAGCATTGTGCGTTGTTCGCGTTCGAGACGGACCACAGGGATGGGCCACCGCAAGTATTGGCGTTCTGGTAGAAGTAGAAGTCGACCGCAGCGGCAGGGCCGAGGAATAGGAGCGCGGAGACGAAGGAGGTGAGCCCGAACTGCATTGTTTGATCGATTGGTTTGTGAAGGGTCAGAGGGGTTTCGTATGGTGGATGCGAGGGAACTCCAGAGAGGATGAGAGACTGGTTTATATGTATTATATAGTTAGCCCTAGGGCCTAAAGTACTCTACAACTTGCGATACTTGCCTATATCTCGTTGTAGGATCCCCTCCACAATAGTCACAATTGGTTTCCCCTTCACCGGACCGGATCGAAGCGGATGCAAGCCAGACCCTGGCCTCGTTCGGAACATCGGATCCAGATGTGTGCGGGTGGAGGAAGCATAACTATCCGACATGGTAAATAGTGTGCACGTACGTGCTGGGTGCTATTGACAGTTAATCGCCGTTGGGGGGGACAGTGAATACCGTGCCTGATTCGGACTCTTAAACCAGATCAGGCCACTACCAAGCCACATTTGGCTAAGTTCAACCACTGGTGACATTGAAAGGACGCTAGAGAATAACTCGAGTCAATACGGTAGGCAACCCACAGTAGGTCGCAATCGGCATTATATTCGATTCAGCAATGAATACCGCGCCTGGGTGAATATCGTTGTCTGACTGAAAAAATAGTACTTGCTTGTATACATCCTCTGTACAGCCTACAACTCTACAGTAACGTTATAACTGGTTGGTCAAGCGATTACATGCTTATTTAACTACTTACCGTATGAAGAATGCAGTCATACTTGGACAAGAGCTGGTATCGGTAGGCCGGTACCCTATGACTGGCATCCGTGGAGATCCGTTCGTGCATTGACATTTGACAGGACAGGGAATTCGACCCATGGCACCTCGCTACTGGGGTTTGTGTAGTGATTTTTAATTGTCGTGGTAAAGACAGGGGGCCAAACAAGTACTTGTAGGTATGCTAACTTAATAAAGCAGATCTAGAACTAGACCTGCAAAATTTTCCTGAAACCGGCCGTGGGGTCCAGACATTTATAGCGGAATTACTCTGATATCTGAAATGCTTACGTATACTGTATGTATATTGTACAGTACATATCGAAGTTCTATTAACATGCCCTAGCCTGTGGCGTAAAAATCTACGTCCACGATTGCTATACATATCTCACAATCAGGTCTATGTTCAGATATTTAGACTATCTGTATACAATCACGATCAAACCCACTCCGTCGTTCATTAACGGCTGTGGATAGTGTTATATCGTAAATCAGAGCCAGGCGAACTTGACCTACATTAGGTCTGGCAGATATATTCTGTGTTACAGTACCAGTACTCTAGATATGTCACATGGGGTCTTGCACTACTCCCGAAGAGACATTGCTATGTACATACTAGTGTTGCCAGAATTGGTAAATTCACTACCAGGCTCGGCACTAGTCTGGTTGCTCAACACTTACCGGTAGTCGGCACCAAGGCAGGACTCAGTTATAGTTCCACAAAGTACATGGCAGTACCATTCTAACTATGACTAAAGCTAGTTGTAGTGCCATGGCTAAGATAGCTCAGTCGTATTTAGTCTATAGTTAGGTTCGGACCGAGTTCTAGGTAGAATTCTATCGAGTCTACTAGTGTCATATTAAGCTTAAGTAGTTTGTATAGGAAGGCATATCGTAAAATCTAAGTTAGGCGACAAGATTAAGCGAAGTTGGCACATATGTCGTCGAATTAACTACTTGTAATTGCATTGCGACTCGTTGAGCGAGTCCTAGCTACTTCACAGATCCACTCACTATATTATACAGATTTGTGCTTAGGAAAATTATCAGAGGTACCACTATAGGCGGAAACATGTAGACATTTTTCCGACACAATATAAGTTACATCGACATAGTTTCAAATAACAATATTAACTACTATACGTAGAGGAACTTACGGCACAATATCTTATATATATACATAAATAATTCCGGCGAATCATAAATAGACTCATCGTAGACATTGGTAGTTGAGGCATCACCACAAGTGAGTATAGTCTTGGAACAAATCGCTGCCAAATACGAGTGCCAAATGGATCCGTGGATGGCAAGCCCCAGCTCATCCATTGTTCGGGGAGCTCACCAGTCTGTCGGAATAAGGCAAGTTACTTTGGTCTAAATTGGTGTTGAGATACATATTTGCTCCACGGAAAATTTAAGACCGAGCCCTAACTATAAAACCATATTTATACAATAGGACTCGGGGTCCATTTGAGTTTACCGGTTAAGCTGCTTACAAGAGGCTGCAAATTTACTTCTTCAGGCACAGACAACAGCAAGCCGCCTGGTAAGGTTAGGATAGCTCCGTGGACCCACCGCAACTTGATGGATCCTTTCTCAATGGCCCCAATTGATTAATGTGGATGTTACCACGGCGCATGCCAACCAGACTACAGTCGAACCTCTATAATAGCATACGCTCGGGACCGGGACATCTGATGCTGTTAGGGCAGATATGCAAATATAAGGGTATTGCTTGGTATCACGTGCATATAGGTAATATGGAGTGAAATTCCACCGGAAGTACGCTACACTCAACCAAACGCTCTATCAGCTGCTCCTATTGCCTCCACTACCCCCGCTACCCCACTAAGTTATCTACCTCGCCTACCTCCGCTAACTCCGTTTCCCCAACAACACTCCTCTCTGTTGGATCTGCCTCTCCGCGGCGGAGCGATTTCGGGTTTGGCTGTAATGCAGGATCAATCGGAATATCCATATAGAATACAAGATAAACACCATGCTGTAGAGACCAAGTTATGGTGGAAATAGCTCAAAATATATTTATACTTTTATTATCCACAATTTATTCTTCTACCTTTGTACCATATCTCGGTCAATTCCTCTACTCCGTATCTCCGCTCTGCAACTCCACTCTGTTTCTTCGGCCATCTGATCTCATTTCAGCTTCAGCTCACCGCTGCTCATCTCGGCTGTAGATACCTGTAGTAGCTGAGGTCGAAGAATATTTACAAATTGTCATAGGTCCGCCACCTTGCCACTAGTTATGCGGGTTTAATTGTGAGCGCTTGGTACGTTTGGGATCGGAAAAAGCCTATGCATGCTATTAGAGAGGTATGCTATAAACACCATAGTCCCGAGCTCGGGCCGGCGGGGTCTATGCTAATAGGGTGGTTATGCTATTATAGGGGATGCTATTATAGAGGTTCGACTGTACTGCTGTCAGGGTCTCGTGGCTTGCCCTCCTGTCCTTCCCCCTAGCAACCTATGTACTCTGCATGATTCCCCCACTCTGGAGTTGTCGTAAGGCTAAGGCTACATTCTTTTTTCCAGCAATTAGCTATGTTCCTCTTACAGGGTATAGGTATGTACATACTTCGTAGAGGCTGATTACCTCCCCGGCTACTCCGTGGACGCAGACATAAAGTGCATAAGACCCTTGGGCGAGTCGGCTAGAAGTGCTAGGATAGAGCATGCGACATTGTGTGTAGCTTGCAACTTCAGTGCCTCCACCTTGTCTCAAAACGGTCAGCGCACCGAAAAATAAACGGTAGCACCCTATAAACAGGTGCTTGAAGGTTGAAAGTGGTGGCCCAACCAGAGGCCCCTTCCAGATGCAGGCCAGCCAAAACCTGGTTCGTGCTGCTGCCCAACCACGCGCGCAAAGAGATCAAGCGTTGAGGGGCCATTACAGTGGGCTTGGTGTGAGCCACACTTCCTTCCACACCATGAAGGGTCGAGGGGAAGGAAGCAGACCAGAGCCCTTCCATGCTTCAGCGGTATTCTCGTATGGAAGCACGCTAACCAAAGACCCATGGCCAGGCGTAAGTGTGATTACCACACAACCGCAACCAGTGCTACCCACCAGAGGATGGGTGTGGGCAAGGATGCGGAAGTGGTGGTGGTGCAGCTAAACTAAACTGCTCTCTTTTCCAGAGGGTTGTGGGAGGGTTACAGGAGCTGTGAACCGTAGTAGTAAATATACACAGTTCGCCCGCTCCCTCTTCAGAGTCATCGACCTCGAATCGAGCCAAGCTACCGTCAAAGGCTCGTCATATTTGCCACCACGAGCCTCAGCACATACGTACTGCCCTTACAGCACATCGGCTATCCGACACCTGGGTAGTCATTTCTTAAGTTCATTAGGTTCATGTCAATTATGAAGCTGCCTTGGCAGCGCCTGGGCATCTTGGCCTCAACGCCAGTTGGCCAACGCCCAAATTGTAATGTTATTTAGCTTTTAACTTTTAAAGGGACTTTTTACGAGAAGGTTAAATTATCTCTTAGTCAGTCATCACCCACAACCCGCAACAACTACAAAGGCATTCCTGCACAAATAAATTAAAGAATGGCTTCTGACCATCACAAAACCCCTCGAAGCTGCACATGCCTACCTGCACTGATCCCTCGAGCAGCCAAATAGCGGCGTACCGTATTCTGATTGCCTGGCGTACCGATACCTTTTTGTAGACCTCAAAAAGCTCATCCAGCAGCCAGCCCAAGATCATATCATCCTGCGGCAGCTCCTTCATGAGCGGTATAAAGAGTTCAATCATCCCCCAGATATGTTCCAGCATTCCTCTACATTGAGTGATTCGGGGCATGGTGGTGGTGTTAGACTGAATAATCAGCCTGATTTAACCTCGAATTTAACTTAGGAGGGTCAAATGTGAAAGGTGCCAAACTAACTGAAAGTTTGCAGTTGTGGGCTAGTTTTACCTGCTTCATAATTGACATAAACTTAATGAACTTAAGCAATGACTACCCCTAATGTTACCGCTCATGGCATTGCATTCCTTAGTTAACTTCACTTGGGGAAGGTAGAACTAGTGTCTGAATTAGGTATCGTGCACATGTGATTGATAGTAAGGATTCATTCCCGTGAGGGGCATATCCGGTTTGTACTCTGAATTTATAAACTGCCAGGTAATGTTGTAGTCTCAATTCGGGGGAAGATCAAGGTCTGAAGGAGTTCAGATTTATCTGTTCTGGGATTTCCCCCTCGCGCACGCTACATAAACCGTGGGTGGGACATCCCACTCGCACACACACGGGTAGGCGTTTATGCACATGTTTTTCAGAGATGAACTCGGATGGTCCTAGATACATCAGATGTCTTAAGTCACTATTGGACACACTTAGCTCATCAACCGCCAGCACAACCATGCGAGCCTGTCCCTTTCGATAGCACTCCGTGGTGTAATGAAATCCCCTACGCACACATGGACTTGAACATTTTCCAGTACAATTACAGCAAGTTTGTGGTGGAGGTATGGAAAGCTTATTTATTTATTATTATTACTTTTACAATCAGACTTGAACTGAGAACGGTAAGTATGAAGGCCTTTATTTTGCCGTTTAAATTATAATGCTCCTATCATTAGAGTAAAATTTAGATTCATTTCTCTTATCCGTGGCATTCATTTAGAGCTCTTGACAAGCATCTCAGAGTCTTCAACTAGCGAGATCTTGATGTAGGTGTGGGTGACTGGAGCATCCCACTCCAGGGCTGAATATGTTCTGACCGATAGGCCAACCGGGTGCTATTTACAGTTCGGTTGACCGAACTACAAATTACGCACAGACTGTCGTTAGCGCAACCGATTCACCAATATTGCTGAATCGTTCAACCGAACCACCAATTAGGGCATTTTGATTAGGGATATCGATATGCTCCATGTATAATCTCCTTATGATTTGTTTTTGCTAGGCTAGGTTTATCTCGTCGGCTGATATCTACACCCTAGTGGTCTTGTTTCTTACACCTAGCTAGCTGCGGCCCCCACGGGTCCCGAGGGTTTGGTTAAAGTTGTATTGCGGTATATGTTCTGACCCATACGTCAATACGGCCCATTCATCAATGGGCCGCTAAAGATGGTTGGGCCGGCCCCACCCATCAATTGCGCTAATGGCCGGCCCATTCATCAATGGGCCCAGCCCACCCATCAATCTGACGGCTACAACAATATTTAAATATAATTATCTCATATATACGGAACTATTGAGAAATACGGGACTATGGAGCACTACGGATAAATAGAAAAATCGGCTCCTGATTTGAATAATACATTGAATACTCTAGTTCTACAGAAGAGGGCTTGATCTAGTATATTTTATTTATATATCTCTGGAGGACTTGATTTTCTCGTATTTTCATTTATTTCTACATTATATTTTTCGGAGGCCTAGATTTTCTTGTATTTTATGTATTTATATCTTATATTTTTCCATTTATCCGTAGTGCTCCATAGTCCCGTAATTCTCAATAGTTCCGAATATATGAGATAATTATATTAAAATATTGTT
>Ga0307511_10005653_pt1 | contig 12690 bp, 17 predicted proteins | sample 13_EM_MG_FD_200266 | JGI IMG/M metagenome (GOLD analysis project Ga0307511, IMG submission 200266) | Populus trichocarpa ectomycorrhiza microbial communities from riparian zone in the Pacific Northwest, United States - 13_EM | ecosystem: Host-associated > Plants > Roots > Unclassified | place...
TAACGTTAGACCAGACATGCAGGGACCTCCGCGAATCCATGCAAACGCGTCACGTCTGGTTAGACCAGACCCAAAACCATCGTCGAAGAACAGCAGCGCTCAAACTCTCAGTACCCTCACCGACGACGCTCACGACGGAAGCCCTCAAGCGATTCTCCGTCACCCAGGCAAAACTTCGCATCCGATGGAGTGGAGCGCCATACCGAAGTGGCGGGGAGAACCCCAAATTCGCAGCCTGTGGGGCGACCGTCGTACTCGGACAACCAGATCTCGTCTTCCTACCCGGAGGGGAGCTCGTGATATTCATCGACAGCGGGGATAACTCTATATCATTACGCCGTATCGGGTTATCTGGCGGTCATCTCTCTTTGGTTCGGTTGGTCGATCTATCGGGAGGTGAACGGGACCGTGGAGGGGTCGGGTGGAAGGGAATGCTTTCCGCAATGTTTCCCCATCCTGTCTTTTCCTACGCTCGCGCAAACAGGTCAGTTGGGGCTATCCCAGAACTCCACCGTTCTCTATGTTAAACATCGCTGGTGACCTAGCGTTTACCTCTTCGGGATCAGTCTGGATGGGAAAGTGAATCTTGAGACCGAGTTCCCCATTCCAGAACGATCGGACCTCCTTTGGGTCAACGGCCAAGGTCGCACCGCCGGGTTTGTCTCTCAAGAGGGTTTCGAAAGTCCATTGGTGACCATCATCCACCTCGACAACCCAGGTGCCATCTTAGAGATCCAACTCCCACCAGATTGTAAAGATTCTCCTGAGAGCCGGTCCATACACGCACCAAGTTTGAGAGGAATACTCCCAACCACAGATCCGTTCCTACATACCCCAGAATCGTGGAAGGTTTGCTTCCCGACTCCAGACCTGGCCGTCGTCTTTGGCAGAGACCGCGTTCTAGCCTACGCTCTTCCCCCATTTTCCTCCCTGTCCCAAGGGAGACACTGCCTGAACAAAAGACCAAATTGGTCCTGGTCCAGTTTATTGGGAAGCGGCACGGGGATGTACAGGCACAAGACGAGTGCGGAGGTGTTCTATGACCCGTCCCTGCCCGACCATCGGTTCAACATCCATTTGTTGTACCAGACGGAGCGTTACGATCCCTGGACATACATGGAGTTGATCACTCTAAAGATCGACCCTTCCGACCCCTCTCCAGCTTCCCCAGAATCGCCTACTTCCAAACGGGTTGTGACCCGCTTTCCGATCACCGGACTACCTGTCATGAGCACCATCCACCCCGGGGTCTATCGTTCAGGAACGCGGTTGCGTGACGATGGACTTGACATATGGGTAACCCCCCTGGAAGATCCCCCGTCATCCCAAGCCGGTAGGGAGAGGTTTGGGCAGGGGTCGCTCTGGGTGTTCGTCTCGAACGACGATTTGGAACAGGATTTAGAGTGGGAGAACGTGGATTTGGACGAGGCTTCTGGGCGAGTCTTCGTTTGGGGACCGGGGTACCGATGGAAAACACCCCCCGAGACCCGGATTTTCGTTGGCGAGCTGGTATCGTGAGGCGAGTGATTCGTCATCGCCCAGGCACTGGCGCTTCCCCGTCCCAGCAAAGGAATCGGCGTCAAAGCACGAGGTTTCGCTCGTTACGTCCTCGCACAATTAAATCGCAGATCAGGCCCTCGTTCTCAACTTCTCAATTCAATCTTTTTTTCCTGGATCGGGACAAAGCAAGACCGAAACGGACATGGGTCGTGTATCCAGTGTTTCGGTTTTATCTCTTCACGGGCCGGTAATCATCAAGTTTATCTCCTTTTTCTTTTCGGGTTTCTAACCTTTAACATTTCGACCGTCGGATCCGCTAGTCAGTCAGTCTGTTAGCTTGAAAGTCAATTAATTTAACTTCTTATTGTTGACATTCTTTTGAACGAAAAGGCTACAATGCTACATCGGGGGGATTGGTATCCAAAGAGAGAAGAGGACGAGAAATTGTTTGAGAGGAACCAGGCCAGGAAAACAACCAATAAAGGACTAATCCAGAGTAATATGGACACAGTTCGAGAGGAGAGAGGGAAACGTTTTGCTACATGGGTTGAGAAACGGGAAATTAGCGAAGGTCGAAGATTAATGGTACTCGATCGAATGCGAAAGATGGGTGGTCGGAAGATATATGTAGTAGATTTGAAGAGCTAGGGGTGCGGGGGTATTTGGCTCCAGTCCAAAGAATGCGTCTAATATGTGTATATCGGTGGGGTTTGTTGGTGGAGTGGTTCACATCCTCCTGCCGCGGCCGGCATCCTCGTTCTGAATCACAAGGTTCATAGCACCGAGAACGGCGTCCCAGGTCAGATCGATGACCTCCCAAGTGTCGTTGTCGAAGACACCCAGCGCGCAGATCAACCTCCAAAAGGCAGAGATCTGATCCGAGTAAGTCATCAAATGTTGCATCGACCCGCGTGACTTCTCGTACAGCAAGTGTGCGAGTTTGGCGGTGCGTTGTTGTGGTGGGAGGGAAGCGAATGATGCGAGGGATGATGTAGAGACTGGGAGGAGCCCGGAGATTAATGTCTCGTACGATTTGGTGAGGAGGAAGACCTGGAGGACGGGGAACAGGTTCGGTGACGTGACCTTGAGTTGGACGACCGGGAGGGAAGTAGAACCGGGGGGAAGAACGGGAACTGGTGGAACACCGGTGCAATAGGCAGCCAAGAGCAATGCGTGGGTCGGGTACAGGAACTTCTGGTCCGATCGCGTTGACTGCAGGGCGAGGACGTGTGTTGGCAGGCGGTTGGAATTAGAGGACGGAGGTAAGTTAAGGTTGACGAGATGGTTGGCAGGAGCGTGGGGGGGTAACATGGGAGCAACGCGATTGATAGCACTGCATAAACTGTGCAAGGCAACGAGGTCAGTGCTGTTGATAAGACGGAGTGAAAGTGCGGGGTACTCACTCGGCGCCCATGTCCGCGAGTCCGCGCCTGATGTACTCTATGGGGACATTGGCCAGCTCCGGGTTGACTGCAGCGATGATTTTTTGGTTTGGTTGCTTGAACTCTGGACGAGCAAGTCTCCTGGGGAGTGATTTGGCGGGGACTTGGTGCTGTTGCTGCTGGGCAGGGCCGGGGGCGAAGTTGTGAGGTTGAGCAGATGCGACTTGGAACATTTTTGGCGAAGTAGTTGTGTCTGGATAGAGAACAAGGGTAGGAGAAAGGGAGACTGGAGAGCACTGAACCGGTCGAGGGTGGAAAATATAAATACTGGGATGCGTACAAAGGGGAGCCATCTGAAGGACAAGACGATCCGTTTCCTCTTTCGGGGAAGCGTTTGAACCTGCCTAATGCGGAAATTGCACGTGCGGGAAGGAACCGCTGTTTCGTCACTCGATCTCTATTCCGAGCATAAGTTCACCGTTTCCCTTTAAGTCGGATTTGGCGCAACGTTTACAGTTCCTATATCCGTCTATCCTATCCCGCTGCGACCAGATCCCCCAGACTCTCACTCACGTACTCGGGCACGATATCTGATGCGTCCGGTCCTGTTATCTCCGCAAGCTTCGTGATCCCTATCGTGGAAACAGGTCAGCCCCGCCCTCGCAAACATCAAACAACGGTACCGGTAAGGACTAGTAGCGTGGATACCCCACCCTGCTGTCCAAACAGAATGTCTGTATTCAATCTATCTCCCACCATTATCGTCCGAGTCCGGTCAAAGTCATGCCTACAAGCGGCAAGGCTAGTCAGAGCGCGGCTCTCCTGCTTCTGGAATAACTCACTTCGCGCGGACACAGTCCAACATCGTCTTCGATGGTTTCCCAACGGACAAAGGGTCCCTCCCGAGGGCGAACCGAAGAGGAGCGCTCACTGCGCCCGCTCCCGGCAGAAGCCCACCCGTATCAGGGAAGGTGCTGTCTTCATTTGTTGCCAGGAAGACGCATCCGTCGTTCCTGGTCAAATATTGAAATGCCTTGCAGAGCTTCGTATAATTTATGCTCGTGTCCAGCCCGCATACGACGACCGCGACCGATGGATCTAGCGTGAATTCTGCCAGAGAAAACGGCTCTAGGGTATTATCGGCCGGCTCCTAGGATGCATTCATTTCCAGGAGTTTCATGTTCAGTCCATGTGGTGTCTGTTGGGGTGGACGTACTGTTCCTCCAACGAACGTGACCCCTTCATCCCTCAGTTCCTCCTCTAGTCCGCTCATTCCAATGACGTACACCTTCTTGTCCTTTGGGAGCTTTATGACGGATGAGATGTAGACCGCGGCCGCATACGCGGACCCGAATATCTCGTCCTAATGTCGGTCGTCAATCTCGGGTGCTCTCGGGAAATCCGCATTCATCTCCGTTTCATACCACTGTCGCATCGATACCGAGCCTGTCAAACTTCTTCTTGTAGTTCTTTCTCGACTTGGTAGCGTTGTTCGTCACGAATATAACCGATTTGTCTAGGCCGCCCAGAGCAGGATCAGCATGCAAACGTCACGGCTCTAGATAAGATCATGGCCGCACTCTGTCTCCGCAGCATTTCGAGCACCTCCTTCGCACCATCGACGAGTTGGTCGCCATTCCAGAGGACGCCATCGCAGTCGAACAGCCAGGTATCGTATTTGTCCAGCAACGCTCGGTACTGGTCTCGGGCACCCTTCTCTAAAAACGTCGGAGGCATATCCGGCGGGGAAGCGGTAACGTCGGTAATGTTCGGGACAACCGATGCTACACATCCGAAAAAGGAAATGGTATGTGGACGTGTCCCGCGCATCACAGACAGACCCACTTAGCCTTTCCTTTGTGCCATCCCCGTCTCGCTGTTTCCCCTCCTCTCGTTCCTTGATCCCGCGTCAGACGACGACCATCAGACCGAACCGAAGCCAGCGGAAATATTCAAACGCGCCCTTGCCGAAAATCGCACGCCTTTGTTCAAAACCCTTCTGCGCCGCCTCCGCCCCCTTCGGATTCGCGAATGCGATCATCATGAAACCCAAGACGAACCAGAATGTCTTTAGGAGGCTGCCCACCTGGTTCACCCTGACAGTCGGTGTCCTGATTGGAATAATCGTCTCCAAGCTCCTCTTCTCATCAGTTGCGTGTCTCCCTGCATTCCCACTCCATCTGGATAGCTGACGTTCTTGTGACATTTGCAATTCTTTCCCGCTTGCAGTCGTCTCGACCTTGGCATGGAAGACCCCCTCCTGGGTATCGGTCGCCCAGCCAATCTCCCAGCCACAAACACAAGTTCAGCATGCCAACGCTCGAACAGCGCTTTCGAGTCTTCGAACTCTTGACCACTTTATCACCCCACTACACCAAAGAGTGCACTCGACACGCCAACCCCCTCTATGCCCAACAAGCGCGAGAACGCTATGCTACCCTCATCGGCCATAACGAACCCTCACAGTCCTCGTGGATGACCAACCTCGGTTTAGGTCTCGGCGGTTTGGACGGAGACCAGATGCCCGGCCCATCAATGCATACCCCGGACGACCACAAGTACTTTTTCGCTATCAACTTGTATAACTCGTTCGACGTGATACCCGACCTCTTTTCTACTCTCTTCAAGGTCTCTTCCATCCTGGGTTTTCAGAACGTCTACGTGTCAATCTACGAGAACGGGTCCAACGATCAGACGAAAGCCCTCTTGCGGATATTTGACGCGCTTTGTCGGTCGGCTGGACTGAGGGTCCAGATTCGTACCTCGATGCGAACGAGGGGTAACTTTAACCATCGTATCGAATACTTGGCCGAAGTGAGAAACGCCGCTTTCGTACCTCTCCATGAACTCCGAGATGCCCACGGAGAGCTTTTCGACACGATCGTGTTCATGAATGATGTCTTGCCCTGCGTGGATGACTTGTTGGAGTTAATTTGGCAGAGCAGGCTGAATAACGCTGGTATCACCTGTGCGGCCGACTACATGTATCATAACGACTTGGTGCGGACGTTCCCCGCTTCCCATGCCAGACTCGAGGGCTGATCAGTGGCGACTATTTACAGGGACACCCAGTGTTCTACGACAACTGGGTCGCGCGGGACATTAATGGAACCGCCCTAGAGAATGCCCCATTCGAAGTGGTGTTCCATCACCCACTCTCAAACGAGCGCTGGCAACGTCATCTACCCATTCAAGTCCAATCATGTTGGAACGGTATCGCGATCCTAGATCCAATGCCGTTCTATACACCACCGGCGGTCAAGTTCAGGATGGCGAATATCTTGGACGACGAGTGCTCGGCGTCCGAGTGTAGTTTGATCTGTAATGATTATTGGCAGGCTGGGTTTGGGAGGATCATGATGGTGCCCAGGGTCAAATTGGCTTACGACAACGTTAGGGGATTCTTTCCGGCACCCTCTCTATCTATATTGACCGTTTGCGCAGAGGGTATTCCCGACCATCCATCCAGCAAGGAGGAATTTGACCGCCATCCGGGGTTATGTCAGGTTGGGTGGGCTGCCGGATAATCCCCGAACGGATCCTCAGGACCGAGCGTGGTTCGGTCCTCACGATAGGTTGTTCATTGAAGAGGAGAGTGAGCCCATCGACTTTGTGCCTGGACCTGAACATGGTGAGTCCCCTCGACCCTTTACCTGCTCCCGCCTCCGCTATCTTCGGAGTCGCCAACACCACCCATATATTCTATTTGGAGAAATATACGTGTAGGCTGTCGCGGGTGATCGATCCCGCAATGGCGGTGGGGTTCGTATTGAGTGCTGAATGCTGACTGCCTTTCTTAGTGTGGTGTTGGGGATGGGATGGAGCCGGAGATCTGGACGGACCGGATGTGGATCCTATCTGGGAGAAGATGTCCAATAAATCCAGCTTGCCGGACGCCATCAAGGTTCAACACCATCGGAACCTGAAGCACTTCTGAGGACCCGCCTCGTCGGAGACTTTACCCGTTGACTCTCTTGGTATTCTGGAGGACCTGTACATAGCCCCACCTTGCCTTTACTCTCATTTTTCTATCCACTTCCTCGGCTGGGGGGTCATACGCGTTCACTTCTTCCCGCTCGAGACTTAGGCTTCGGTTTGAATAATCGACTCGTCTCGAGCGGCAGGGGAAGACATGTCTGACTTTCAAAAGTTTTATAGGCTTTCCGGCGTCCCTCCTCCCCTACCCCCCTCGCATTGGATAGATCTCATCGTAAATGTGTTTTCGTTTGTACTTGGATAATTTTAGGTAGAATTTCTGACTTCTACAGACCCTCGCAGGCTCTTGCCCCCCCCCCTTCTTTTTCTCATGCTCTTAGCAGCATATGGACAGACATAGATATATTCACGTACCGATGTTAGCTTTCTCGGTGGTGGTACTAGCCCACTGGATGGTTTTCTTCTTGGGCAGGTAGAGAGCGGGTGGTGAAACCGGCCCGCCAGGAACCCGGCCACAAGCGACGAGCCCACTGTTGTTATGTAGCGCTAGATCTTCACGGTCACCAGTCGCGGAAGACCCATCGCTTGGCTCACCGTTCTCCAGACTGTTAGGTGCCTGAACCAGCCCAGGTGAACACTGGCGCACTTGGATAGGGTACACCTCGCTATAAACCTCGATACGACCATTTTCGTATCGGGCGGGGGCTTCGCAGTCTTCCATAAATCGGAGGACATGCCTTTGGGCACTGGCTGCCTGGGTGGCGCGTGGAATTCCGGGTTTCCGTGTTGGTGCCGGAAGTGAGCGGCGTGCCGGCGCGTGCCCTCCGAGCTGAAGTTTGTGTGTGAGGTGCGTGTGCCTGTAGGACCCGGTGAGGCAACATTTAAGACGACGACACCATCAAACAATCCCACTACTTTCCCCCCTTCAGCCTACCCAAGAGGGGCCTACATCCCTCCCGCGCAGGATCTAGTGCCGGACTCAAGATGACGTCTAACTATCGTAGGTCAACGCATTTCAAGTCGGGGATCGTCCCTTGCTGATTACCACCCGCTTTAGCATTCAAGAATACCCTCCTCACCCAACTCACGTCCCTTAACATACGATCCAGGGAGTTCCCACACACCCTCGCCAAGATGCTGGCAACTCAAGAGGGGATGAACACCGCGATGTCGTTGCAGGGCGACGACGCTTTGACCCTTGTCGATACGCTCGATCAGGTGAGCAAGCCGACGATGGATGGAGCACACATCTGACCCCCGCGCAGGCTTTTGACGCTCCGAACATGGGACTTGACCTCCGGAGAAAATCCATACGAATCCTCCGGAAAGTCTGTGGTGCACAGGCAATCCTGCCGCGCTCTTGCGTACTCTCGGACAACATCTCAAAGGAGGGCGATATCGCATTCGCTTCGGGAGTGTCCACAGACGCTTGGAGAGGTCGCCACGGTGGAAATCGTGTTTGCGTAAAAGCGTTCCGCGCCTACACGGCCGACAATCTATCCAAAATCAAGCAGGTTCGTAGTAAGTGGCCTTACGTATGATTTGAATGTTTGACGACTCGTGGCAGCGTCTGTTTCAAGAAATCGTGATCTGGAGGCGCCTCTCCCACCCAAACGTACTACCTGTGCTGGGTGTCTCCCCGAAGCTGTTTCCATTATGCGTCATCACTGAATGGATGGCCGACGGAAATATCATGGACTTCACATCCAAGCACCCCGAGGTTAACCGCCTTCGTCTGGTACGCCCGATCCCCGTCGTTTCCTCAACGCTCGGATGCTGAAATGCCCTCGAAGCTCGCAGAAGCAGCCAGCGGATTGCAGTATCTCCATTCGATGGAAATCGTACATAGTGATCTCAAGCCTGTGGGTTCTACCGACCATTTCCACTAGCTCTCGCTGACAATTCCTTACAGACAAACATTCTTATTGACCGCGATTTTCACCCTCGCCTCATTGACTACGGACTCATCACTATCATATCAGACCAGAACACTGTGGAACCTGGTAACACAACGTCTCCCTCCGTCGGCTCCGTCCAATACATGGCACCAGAGCTGCTCAACCCCTCCGGTTTTGGTCTGAAGAACAGCAATCCAACGAAAAAGAGCGACATCTACGCGTTTGGAGTGGTCACGTACCAGGTGATCAACCTCAGTTATACCCTGGGCACAGCGACTCAAATAGTATTCAGGCGACCACAGGACGGCAACCGTTCCCCGGAGCCAAGGATGGGGTGATCATATACAATGTAGTCACCGGGGAGCGACCAGACCGCCCGCCGGGTCCCGACGAATGGCTTTCGGACGACATCTGGAACTTTATATCTAGGTGCTGGTCTTCGTCATGGGACAGCAGGCCTGATGTCGGGCTCGCGACGAACGTACTGAACGATGCGGCTGATGTCGTCAACATCAGACGTCGGAAATCACATGCAACCGCTGGCGATCCAGGGGGAAGAACATCCCGCCGAGTGTCTGGTGCGTGCACGGATATCCACCATGAGCAGCGGTTAATTGTCGGGGTCGATAGGCTCGCCGATTCGCGATCTACCGACGCGTCATCCCGACGATACGCCGGTCCAACAGGACCTTCAACATTACCCACTAACTTCGAAGCTTCCTACGACACCGTCTCCTTTTGTTACAACACCTGCAGACTCGAGGGCGATGGGGAAGGAACGAAGGAGTATGTCCCGTTCGCCGGTGCTAGTATCGGCACTAATCCTGCTCCTGTAGGAGCACAGTCCAGAGTATTTAGAGCATGGCATGATTCCACCGGTTTTCATCGGCAGGAAGCGGCATTCGTGGACTACAACACCGGAGTCGTTCACCTTTCTTCGTCTGACGGCACGCCGCTTGAAATACAAGAGGACAAGCTGTCCACAGAAGATCTAAACTACATCCGGTCACTGGATATGCACAAAAGGGCACAGTGGAAGGTAATTGCCGGTACCTGATATCCCCCCATTCTTTATTGAGCTCGTTTGTGGCAGGGGAACCCCCTCATCGTACTCCTCGCCTTCCTACGCCCCCGCCCCCCGCAGTCTCCCCCCGCCCCCACAAGTAATGCGGCCCAGCTGGAACCGTGGGAGGCAGACCTCATCGCTTTCTTTCGAGAGCATGGGACTTGTGTTAAGGACGGTCCGGAAAAACAGAGCGCACAGGAGTTTGCAAATCGGCTTGGTTCGGTGTGCCATCCTGTAAAACAACTGTTCTCGGTCAAGCTCTGACCATATGCCCAGGCCCTAGACAGCAGAGGCCTTGCCAACCACAAACAAACCCAATACTTGAGGTACCTGCGAAAATTATGCGGTACCTTTGGGATTATTTTGCCCTCTTTCTTGCTCGAGCCAACATTTGTCGAACGTGAAAATGCGCCATTCGCCACGGGCGGCTCTTCTGATGTGTACAAAGGAACCTTTAGAGGGCGTCCCGTTGCAATAAAGGCTCTCAAGTCCACCGCTGCAGCGGATCCCGAGAAGCTATATAAGGTAAGCTGATGGACACCAGTGGCTGTAAGATGATTGTTCACGTTTGACCCGGAGCTCCTCGCCAAAGAGGTGGTTGGGTGGAAGTGGATTCAGCATGAGAACATCCTGCCGTTTGTGGGCGTTACGTTTGCGCCTCCGCCTGTTTCCATCGTCTCGGAACTAATGGACAACGGGAATATCATGGAATTCATCAAGATAAACCAGAAGTATAATCGCCTGCGTCTTGTGAGCAAAGGAAGAGTATCAATTCCTCCGTCATGCTGATTATATGAACAGCTCGTAGGTGCAGTAACTGGCTTGGAATTCCTTCACGAGCACGACATCGTCCACGGAGACCTTAAGGGGGTGAGCCTTGGTTTCTTACAGCATTGCAATCGACTGATCGTCGCCACTAGGCGAATATTCTTATAGATTCTAAGTGTTGCCCCCGCCTGGCGGACTTTGGACTTGCGGTAGTTGTTGATGAGTCGGCCGGCAGAAGTACCAATGTCAGCGGTGAAATGAGGGGCACTACCCGGTGGATGGCACCAGAATTAATGCATCCCGAGGCATTTGGGTTCATTGGGGATCTTCTGAAACAGGTCCCCTCCAAAGACACGGATATCTATGCAATTGGGATGACGATCTTTGAGGCAAACACATCCCTCCATACCTACTACAGAAATATCGGACTCACCCCCAGGCAGGTTCTAACAGGGTGTCGCCCATTCAACGACGTCCCGAGAAATATGACAGTCATTTTCAAGGTCATGAAAGGGGATCGGCCAGATAGACCACCTTTGGGATTTTCCGACACTCTTTGGAAACTGTTGACGAAAACCTGGGTTGAACAACGTGTTAAGGGGCCCCGAAGACGGCCAGCTGCGTCTACTGTATTAAATCGGTTGAAGCAGGATGTTGACCATTGGGAAAAGTCGATCATCCCCCTAGTCCCGAGACAATGGCATGAAAGTGGTTGGTATAACACGACCCGAACAAACTCCATAGCACGCTTATGCTCTTTCCACAGCACAGAACTCCGATCATGTAGAGGTCGTTGGCAAGTGTTTCTCACCACTGGATCAACTGTACCACTGACATGAGGGACGAAAACATTTGACCCCTCTCCTATCCACTGTAGACCAGGATATCCCACCCGGTCCTGTTCTGGCAAGGATCGCAGATAAACTCAAGCAGCTTTTTGGGATCAGTTGAGACACTCAGTGGACCAATGAAGTTTTCGGCGGTGTGTATTAGCGATTTAGACCGCAATTGTAATTCCGCACTACATGGTACCCATCTGTCGACGTCGGTGTGGAGGGCTGCTAACCATTTGCATTTCGGACAGTATATTCCGAAGGTACCCATCCCGCTGTCACTTTGCGTACGAGAAGTGGTAGCTACCAACCCAAGCGGCACTATGAACGAACTCCGCGATCGCTTTTTACCAAACTGCCGTGTACAATATCGGTGTTACGAATTAATCTTTCAGTCCTTAAGTTCGAAGCTTACCGGTGATGTAATCACACTGGCCTTGGCTCAGGTGATCATCTAGGTTACGCCTGTGGTCACCGGGTAGAGAATAGATATCCGTTACACATATGTGACTGCTCCGAAGGGGTAGTTCTTCAGACCGGAACAGTAGCGGCTCCAGTGCCGACGGAGGGGGACGCCACATTGCCAGGATCTAATCTTTAGATCCAGAGTGGTAGCGATAGGCTCGCATTCAAAGAGGTGAGGGTGGAAATCGTGGTCGATGAGGATGTTTGTCTACGGGGAATCGTCAACGATATCCGATGGAAACGGTCGGTGGAGCGTACTAGCCTGCGGTTGTACAAGGCCCACGGACGCAGGAAGTGGGGTCCCCTGGCCGTTTCCCCGGCCGCGGTTGGCGCACGAGACCAAGTTCATTGACTCCGGGGCCCTTCACACAATTCAATCGCCGGTTCGGGGGTACCCCGCGGCGGGGATGGCTCTGGAAGACGCCCAGAATGGTAGGATGTCAATGTGGGGGAGGCGCCTCCGGATCGCGATTTCTTGGAGCGGACGCTGCTACAATCCGTCAAAAGCGTACGTTACGCAAGTCTTCCGGTTCTGGGAAGTGCTCGGCTGCCCCAGGGTGTTTCACTCACGCGCGGTTCCTGTCGCAGCGACCTTTCCAAACGGCTCCGAACTCTCCGGAGGTGAATGCGATTCGCCACACTTAGATGTTTTCGAGGGTGCGAAAGATCGAGGCAGGATGGGCTGTGAGAGGCGTACTCTCAAAAAAGATGTGAAAGCATTTCCTCCAGGGACCAAATTCCGCGCTTGGAGCGTCGGGAGCCTGTGCGGGGGCTCAGGTGGGGAGTTCCGGTTATCATTAGTCCGCTTACCCGATCGAGGAGATCATCGAAGGTCAAAGCGT
>Ga0307511_10005654_pt1 | contig 12688 bp, 12 predicted proteins | sample 13_EM_MG_FD_200266 | JGI IMG/M metagenome (GOLD analysis project Ga0307511, IMG submission 200266) | Populus trichocarpa ectomycorrhiza microbial communities from riparian zone in the Pacific Northwest, United States - 13_EM | ecosystem: Host-associated > Plants > Roots > Unclassified | place...
TCGTTTCTTTCTTTATTTCTTGGTCTTTGGTTGGTTGGGTCTGGGAGTGCGTTGGTTACACGGATACGTTTACGATCTCACGGACAGTCGCCCAGCCATCTGTTACTTCGACGGAGTTGTTCGTCCTATGCGTGCCGTTGACCACCATGTACAGTAGCCACATAGTTAATAGCACTGCCGTGGAGCGTTTACCACATTGCTGTTTCTCCTCACTACCGTCAGGGACGGACATCGCCAGCCTAATTGAGGGGCACGCCTCTTGCGCGCGTTTGAATCATAGCAGTACTCTGGTAGTTCGCTGCGGATGTTCGCCAACGGCCACGATACAGCGAGCTCAGGTTCTACTTAACAATCCAACCCCGACACCATGACGCATGGAACTAACTTCGCTGCCGAAATATTTTGCAGTGCTGGCCCGTCCCAGGCTCGCCGTGTTCTTCGCGAGGGGACCCATCAAGTAAGCCTCTCCGGATGACTTGTGATGACTACGTTCGGTGGAATAAGCGGGATAATATTGCAGGATAGATCGGTGGAAACAGCTCAACACCTGGGGGCGATACGTGATACTTCTATGTATACAGAGAGGGTTATTACAAGAGATGGTTCCGTTGTGGCGAGTATTGTTGCACGGAACGCGAACGGTTGTCCGGTTTTAGATGCATAAGTGGTTCAGCTTGAAACTCCTGGCCTGTCGACTTCCGATAAATGTGCTGTCACGAAATGGGATACTTGAGCGGGATGAAATCAAAAACGGCCGTTTAGACTCACCTCATGTCGCACCCAATGAAATGTCAAGTATAATCGACGTCCAACCCGCCGTATTTCAAGAATCGACTTAGGAGGTGGCCGAACTTGACCGGTTTGACGGAGTCGCGCCGAGGCCAGACGCTGTTGAGCTGTAGGGTTAATCTACCCTCGGCTTCGGACACCCGCTTGGCGAGGTGACACAACGTCGTGTCCAATGAGTCCCACGTCACTATTCCATCGTCCTCATCGCTCCGGTCGTCTTCGTCTTCGTCGTCCGAGTCTGAGTCCCCCTCGTTGACAAATTCGATGAAAGATAAGGATAGATTCCGAAGGGTTTTGGAGGTTGTCGATGACAAGAGGTTTACAACGGATTGGGTGAGTTTTCTGTTGCTACCAAGGAGGATGTGAATCTCCTCGAGCCTATCACATGAGGCTAGTGAGACGTCTGGAACGGGCCGATCTGGGGGAGCGGGAAAATAAGGACAGACTGGATGGGTCCTGACGGTTTTCCAACGCACCTCGATAACTCCCTTCAAAGCGGAGGGTGACCAAGGTGTCCCGGCAGCCCGTCAACAGCATTTGGTATGCTTCAGGTTCGTAGAATGTGCACCCTCGAATGCTGATGGTGGTGAAGTGTAACGGAAGGGCAGCGACCGCCTTGAGAACAGGGTGGTCAGAATTGAAATCGGCCAATGACAATGTCCCGCGGAAGCTCGGAGTGACTTCTGGGACGTCTGGCATGGTATAGAACGAGCCGGATGGGGAGGGGCAGGCGATTCCCAAGTCCTGAACATTTGGAAGGAGGGACAAGAAATTGTAGAGGGTCGGTGGCTCCAGCGTACAAAATCGCAGGTTCAATGCGCCCACTGACTTGCCAAAGTGACCGAAGTAAGGTTCCAGTGATGCGTCATTGAAAAGCGTTGCGTTCCACTGGACGAGGGTCAGGAATCGGACATTGGTAAACGAGGCTAAATTTGAGAGGGGGAAGTCCGAGTATTGTGGGTTGATCCAGGGTAAAAGACGGTACTCCTCCAGCGTCAGCGTGCGTGTGTAGGACGCGGGACCATCAATGTCTGGGGAGATGTTCTCAACCCAACGTCGGAGATTGGGGGGAGCCAGATGGACGGATTCGAAAAGGTATGCCCGGCCCCAGCTAGTCCAAACCTTTGAAACTAGGGATGAGGCCGAGAGGGATCGTGGATCATCGCGGAGGTATTTGAGGATGCGGTCGATGAGCTCAGGGGGGAAAGTCATGAGGGGGCGCGGACGTTGCCGATCCCCCTGGAGAGTCTCTCCTGCATTCGATTATTCAAAACCCCCAGCAGATGGGCGCGCCATCGCACGATCCAACTTGCTATCCTGGACAGAGTCGGTGGTACCGTAGCTGGACCAAAAACTGGGCGCGTGCACCGTATAGCGGGCCGACCCTTGTTCCAAATTTGGTCCAGCCATTGTCGATAATTTGGGATGGACTGCTCGTAGATTTGAGTCTTCGTTTTACGTGCCTTTTCCTCGCAAACAGTATACGTTACACGTACTCCCTCCCTTGTAGAAAACAAATTTGGGTGGCTGTGGCCGGGACCGGCTTGATATGGATGGGGAATAAGCGCCCTGATCTGGCACTTTATAAGAACGTCCGTCGACGACGACGACGACGACGGCGAGACGAAGAGTGACGACGAAGATTGGCTCTGCTCTGCATCCGACGGTCTCTACAAAACAAATCTACTGCAAAAAAAAGTATCGCTCTACTCCTCTGCTGCTTGTTTTAACCTTTTCTCTTTTGTTCCTCTACTTCGCTTTCGTTTTTTCTCCATCGCTCTCCGCCGTTCCAAAGCTTTGTTTCCCAGTTTTCCTCGCACCTTTTTTCGCCTCAAGATCCAGTTTCGCCCGCCAAATCCGCCATGTCGGCGAACACCTTCGTCCCCCATTCGAGGTCTGTGGCCTCTCCCGACACATCTGCTTCTCGATCGTCCGGAGAATACCTGCCCGGCCCACAGGAGGGTTGGAATTCTTCAAACATGTTGAATCGAACCCAGTTCAACAACCCAGGCTTTTTCTCTCCCACTCACCACCACCATCACCTCCCATCCTCTCCTCCTCTCCTCCCCGACCCCGCCTCCAACCGTTTCTCCTTCAACGACCGCGAGCCCAAGCTACTGCGTTTACCTCCCCAATCTAATCCTACAGTGATTGGTCAACCGAACTTCCCCTCCCAATCCGTCACCCACACCCTCCACCACTCCGTCGCTTCCCTCTGGTGGGGAGAATTGGAACCTTGGATGGACGAAGAGTACGCCAAGCAGGTCTGCACCATGAGGAACTGGGATCCCGTTACCATCAAGGTCCCTCGTCCTCCCCCCGACCCCGTCACCGGTCAACAGGCGAACAACCCGGGCTATTGCTTCCTCACCTTCAGCTCCCAAGCTCAAGCCGCTTCCGTCCTCGGGGAGATCACCAACTCACAAACCCCAGTCATCATGCCTAACTCGAGTAAACCCTTCGTTTTCAATTGGGCCTCCTCTGTTCCCGCGTCGCCTCCGACCTTATCGCTTCCTATGGTCACACCAACCCAACACTCTACTCATCAGCAGCAACCGCCCAATTTCACCAAGGAGTACAGTATCTTTGTTGGCGATCTCGCTCCGGAGGTGTCCAACTCTGATCTAGTGGCCGTCTTCCGTAATCCAGTACTCGGTCTTCGGAACGACCGGGAGCCAAGATTCATTCGTCCCTTCCTCAGCTGCAAGAGCGCTAAAATCATGCTCGATCCCGTCACAGGTGTTTCCAGAGGGTATGGATTTGTTAGGTAAGTGCGCTCGTACCGGCCCATCCACATATCCCTGACTCGATCCGGTCAGGTTCACCGAAGAGTCTGACCAGCAGCGAGCGCTCATCGAGATGCACGGTCTCTACTGCCTCTCCCGCCCAAGTTCGTTTTCCCAGATCACGTCTCGGTTTGAAGTTTGCTTACGTTCCTTCGGTCTTAGTGCGTATCTCGCCTGCCACTGCAAAACACAAGGGTCAACAGGCGGCTGCTCCGGCGTTCCCTGTTCCGAGTCAATATGCGAGCCCAGATCTTCAAACTACACTCTCACTTCCCCCAATGCCTACCCCGATGACGACTCAAAGCATCTCCGGCCCACTCGCCACGTCATCGACCCCAACTTCCGGGTCAAACAATTCGTTGCACACCGCCTCTGGGTCTATCTCTTCCGTTCCGTCCTTGAGCTCGAACAGTTCCTCCACAACCTTGTCCAACGTCTCGGATGACATCATCAAGGCTCAGAACGTCGTCAATCCCTTACTTGGTTCTCCGCCCCCTCAACCAGGACCTAGCAAGTCGTCCGCGAACCCGAACGGAGTGAACTCTATCACTTCAACGTTTGCCGTTCAGCAGGTGCAAGATATTTCGTCCTCACAAACGTCCGTGTTATCTGAAGAGTTTTCGAAGCATCACGCACAGGCGCGAGCCATCCTGTCTAACCTGATCGGCCCCAACGGGGAGCAGCTTTCTTCATCAGACCCGTACAACACGACGGTATTCGTCGGCGGCCTGTCTCCTCTGATTTCTGAGGACACGCTGAGGACATTTTTTGCACCGTTTGGTGACATCCACTATGTTCGGCGTTTAACCGAGTAGGGTCCTGAACCATGACTGACGGTACTTATTCCCGTATAGGTCAAGGTTCCGGCCGGGAAAAATTGCGGTTTTGTCCAATTCATCCGCAAGCCAGATGCCGAGCGGGCAATTGAAAAGATGCAAGGTTTTCCAATTGGAGGCAGTAGGATTCGATTGAGTTGGGGGCGCAGCCAGTGTAAGTGAAACTGATCCGGACCGTGGAGGGGGTCGGCTAACTTCGTTTGGCATAGACAAAGCTGCCCAAGCCGCCGCCCAGGCCGCGCAGACTGCAGCCATGCAAAGCCACTACCAACCGCCTCCGATGCAAACCCCAATGCAAACCTCATCGCCGCCCCCTGTTCCGCAACAGCAGGCCCAGCCTAACATTACTGGAGAACAAGCCATCGAGATCCTCCAGAAGCTCGGACTTGCTAACCTGCTCACGCAATCGAACCTCACCTCTGACGCTGGGATTATCGGACGGTTGAGTTCGCCACCCTCTGGAGGCGGTATCCCGTTCAGAGATGATGAGAGCGTTCGCTCTTCCGTCGACATGTATTCCCACTACCGGAGCCAAGGTGTTGGTCCGATCGAGGCCCCCAATCTGCGTCCTCCAATCCCCACCTCGTTCTCCCCGTTCTCCCCTGACCTCAGGGTGCACGCTGACGACCGCAAGACGACCCAGGAGCCAGTTGGAGCCCGACCAAACAAGAGCTTCTCTCCCGCTGTCGGCGAGAATTCATCCAACCTTCCCTTGAGTGGCAAAGCTTCTCCGGTTGGATCCGGGTCCGGATCGCGAACGGGTACCGGCGCAACAACTCCACGTTATGGGCCATTCTTCGATGCTTCTGCCAACCAATTCTTCCCTCGATCTTCGAGCCGACAGGACAGCAATACCTCGGCTCATCGTGACTCGCCTGCTCGGACTCTTTCCCCTGGACGCAGCGAATTCGACGGGCAAGACTCTATTCACGACCTGAACGGAACACTGGCGAGCCTTGACCTCGATAACAACAACAGCCAGAGCGTTCCGACTTTCAGGAAGGCCGTTGGTTCACCCACCGGTTCCACCTCGTCGTAAACCACCGGGGGTGGCGTCGTCGGCAGCACAAACTATTAGCGCTATCAATACCCTCCCCCCAAAAAGGGCTCTCACCGCGCACGTACTTTTGTCGTTTCCACTTTTTATCATCCTCGTTGTTCGCTCGCACGCCGTCGTTGTTATAATCTCCCACCCTCTCGTGAAATCGTTTTCCAACTTGCGCCTTTTTGTTTGTGCTCTTTTTGTCACTTTGTCCTCCACACCACTACACTGATCCAAATCTCTTCCCCGTTGCTCTCGCTTTGTCCTCCTCTACTATCCCCCTTGTTTCGCAAGATTTGTTCTTTCCTGATCCCCTCACGGCCATCTGTTTTATGCTGTGGCTCGCGTACATGAAGTAGCGTACTCCCCCTTCCCCATGAGTTTTCCCTAGTATGTTTGTTTTTCACTCCACTCCCTCTTGTTCGCCCACACGCCTCCCCTAGCCTTTTGTCACCACGCTGCCCCTCTGACGCCCATCTCTCATCCTAAGGACGGTTCACTTTTCGTTTTGTTTTGACACCCCCCTACTACTCTGACCTGGTCACCAAACTCTGAAATCAGCTCTCTCAGATACACAAAGCAATGCCGTTTGTCCAGTAGCTTTCCTCTTCTATCTTGATATGGTTTTGTTTCTCTCTTCGAAATTCACATCTCTCTCGAGCATTGTTCTCTGTCCTAATGCGAGTGCTGAATGGCTGGTCTTTCCTCGTGGCAGATTTGGGTAAGCTTAGGATTTCAATGACAAACGCGGAACCCAGCTCAAACTTTTTGTTAACCTTTTGATCGCACGGGCCCCGGCTCGGCACCCCGGCATCACGCATCTTAACTACAGCTGGAACCCACAAAGTCGACCATACACACACACACCCATGGACGCGGGCTGCCAATGACCACACAGACCGAGGAGCGGGTGGGAGAACCGAGTTTCACCCCTGCTGAGGTTGGTGTGGGAACCAACTCAACACCACCACCGTCCACAGGCCTCATCTGGCTTTTTTTTCACCCGAGGAATCGTGTGAGTAGCGTGTATGCCATGCCCATCCCCGATCACTCTCTGGATACCTACGTACGAGATCTGGATTGGGCCGCTGCCTTGAAGCGGTGGTTTAGGTTCAAGGTAGATGAGTCAACATTGGTGTTCTGGAAAGCAGGTCATCAACCCAGGCACTTCCCTCTTCGGTATTTGATACTATTTTCTAGCCGACCTCTCCCCTGCTCATGAACTCAATCGGGAGAAATTGGATCGTGGAACATCCCAACCTCCAGGATGTCCAATGTGTCCGCTATCATCCATGGCAACTCATTAGCGGAGTCCTTGAGGACCGCAAGTACGTTCACTTAGTGGTCACGGTCCATGAGTTCGCGAAGGATGGAGAAGTGGACGTTCCCGAAGAGAGGTATTCCATGGATGAGGAACTGCCGTTACAGGAGATGTACCATCGTGAGTCTCAGGTTGTAGCAACCCATTTCAAGGTTGATTCAAACATCTTCAGGCTTCCGTGAAGCGAGAGCGCCGATATCGGAACCGCCTTCCATCGCCGCCTCGCTAAGAGAGTACGCCAAGTTGCAGAGGTTCCGAAGACCGTAACATACGATGGTTTTTACCCACACTGCGACTCGCTCCTATCGGGAAGGATCACCATTGCTCCCCCTATCCAGATCTTCCACCCAGTCTTCCAGGAGTTCCTGGACAGGATTGACAGTCCTACATTCGAGCCTGATGAAACGACCCTCTCCGTTATCTACGACCTGATGTATCTCGTCTCGGAGATACCTATCCCGGAGGAGAATGCTCTTGAAAAACTGCGTCTTGTCTTTAGTCGGCTGTTGAACCGCGATGTGGAGATGGTGACATTACCTGGGGAAGGTGCTCCGAATGGCCTGGTGCTAAAGGAAGCTGGCCACTACGCCACTCCTCTCCTCACCATTGTGTACAAACGTGCGTTCAGTGAAGTGGGGTACGATCCTTCGACCCAGGCTTCGTTTTCCGTTCGAGAGTTCCTTGCCTCAGATCAGGTTCATGATCCTCATGTGTTTTTGCGCGTCCATTTAACACAGTTCTTAGGTCATACCATTCTTGAAGAAGTGTTGTTGCCCGTCGCTTCTCCTCGCTGGCGCCGGTGCTTACTTGTCCATCCTTGGTGTCGTCTTCACCGACAAGTTCATCGTTCAGCGATTAACCGACAGCATGTGGGTTGGAGAGGCCACCACTCAGGAAGATACCCGGATGTATCGCCTCGCGCGAGTCTTTGAGTCGTTACGCCTCGCAGTGACGACGTTGGATCAGTACTATGACCAGATCCTGCAAGCTCCAGACATCCCCGTTCTCGGCCCCGCTCTGGCTTCCAATCAATTCCATCCTCGCTTCTTCCCTTACCCCACAAAATTCCAAGAGTATCGCACGGAGCCAGGTCCAAAATCCGAGGCAGCGGATGATGTGACGCCCGAGTATACAGAATTCGAGTACATCAAACCCTTCAGTGGGGTCCCCGCCAATGTCACATTTCTCATCAAGGTCAAATCGTCGGGCCGAAAGCTGGTTATCAAGTTCGTCGATCGGTATGGTGTGGACGCCCACCAGCTACTTGCTAATGCAGGAATGGCACCCCGGCTCCTATATTGTGGTCTATTGGACGGCAGAAACGATGTCAGGACCGCTGGGAGTCATGCTGGGGGCAGAACAAAAGGTGGTGGCCTATACGTCGGTCCAACGCGCATGGTGGTGATGGATTACATCGAAGGAAAGACTACGGCGGAGTCTGCCTCCTGGCCGGGCGTCCGCGAAAAGGTCGAGGAGGTGATCCAGAAACTGCACGAGGCCCAGCTCGTCTTTGGGGATCTGCGAGGACCAAATATCATATTTTCAGAGGGCAAAGTATTCCTCATCGATTTCAATTGGGCTGGAAAGGTGAACGAGGCGCGGTACCCTCGAAATCTCTCAGAGAGTGTGAGGTGGCCGAGAGAGGTGGAAGAGTTGGAGATGAAGCCCATCCTCATGGAGCACGACCAGTTCATGCTTGACCAGCTCTTTCCCAAGCAATCGGAATAAATAGTGTATTAGGTCGTTACGAAACTACCAAACCACGAATGAAACATGGCGAATTCACGGAAAGTGCATGTTTCGCAAAGATTGGAGGGGACGATGATCGAGGATTTCCGTCCTCGAGTTTTCTTGTGAGCAGAATTGGCGCCGCTTGTACCGGGATGGCGCGTTAACCGGAAATATCGCACGAATGTAAGATAGCAAGCTCACGTCTTCCGTTATCCATTTTCAGGAACGGGGTGGGTCCCGATGAGCTCACAAGTCCGATGGAGATGAAATAGAGCAGTTGGGGAGGTTATAACGATACAGGTGACCTAAAGTACAGACACAAGTGGATACCCATCAGAAACGGAAGGAGGAAACAGAAATGCCGAAACGCTAAAAATAAAGAATAAGACAAGTCGTGATCTTAGAATATGTACATGGAAGAGTGAAAGATAAGGAACCCTTTACGAGACGTGTCGATTCCTTACAGTATCCGAAGGTGCGCCCCGCGAGGCCCGACCATGCCGTACCGACGTCGGGTCAAGCAAGGATAGGTATCGGTAAAGGGCCCGGGGCGCCGATGTGAAGGTTGATCAACGATTCCCCGTGGTTTCGCGGTTTACGCGAATCATTCAAAGCACGTTCGGGTGTGGGGTAAGTTGGTGGGGGGGCATCCCTCTGGGGACCCTGAACGCTGGGAGGGAGTCCGGAGGTGGCAGAGGTGGGAAGTGGGTGCGTATTCGTGAACCGGGTCGGCGTCACAGTATGGGCGGGGTGTAGATATCGATGGGTTTTTGGGACAGGCCGAGGCCAAGTCCGAGAGGCGGTGCCGGTCTACCGCCGCATGTACCGCACACACCTAACGCCAAGAAATATCTCTTAGTCGTCCGGAGTGTATGGGGTGTATGATGTGCCAAGAACGTATTCTCTTGGAAGGTTGACGTGGCCACCGGCGTTGTTGAAGGAGGGAGTTAGCGCGGAAGTTGAAGGGGGAAAGGCGGAGCGGGGAGGAGGGACTGGCATGAGAATGATGGTGCTGATTCGGATTTGCGTCGATGGTGCACACTGAACAGGACGATCGGCCTTCACTTGGGGTGATGAAGAAACGGCCGTATCTGAATCAGACACCTTATCTGCGGATAGCGGCTGGGGAATTCTGGAATCAGATCTCAAAGCACACGACGTGGAATTGATTGCGTGAATGAATGCAACTCACGAGGAGCTCTCCGTACCGCGGCCCGCTCTCGTCGATATCTGCACGAGTGACACCAGGTTTCTCGTCCCCACCATCGCCAAGGGCAAGCCTCCGAGAAAGAGACCCCCGCCGAGAGCAAAGCGGATACCACGAGGCGATCCGGACGTCCCACATCCTAGGTTCCTCTCCTACCAGTTGTCTCCCTTCATCCGGCCTAACATCCACAGGAATGTTGGAACCCCTGGAATACCACGAATCGCGCGGGAAGGACCCTTGACCGAATAAGCCGGGGTTGTAACGTCTGGCGAAGTAGAGGATGAGGAAGATTAGGATTGTGATGCCTGCAGTGAAGGCGAAGGCCTTTAGACCGTTGTATCCTTCGGACATTAATGATGGAGTTTGTGAGTGGGGCGGGGTGGGGTGAGGTTAAGGAGGCCAGCCCTCCCTTGGTGAAGGAGAGCGTGAACGGAGGGTCGTGAGTGGGTGGGTGAAGGAGGTGTGGCGAGACGCCGTCGAGACCACTCGAGGGGTGGGAATACAAAGTCCGAGTTGACGCCCAACGGCGTCGGGAATCGAATCCCGCCCGAAGCGGAAGAACCGACCTCCTTCGCTTTTCACACGTTGACTTTGCGCGATGTCGAGACATTCGAAGCGTACTTATGTATAGTATCTTTGCACGAACCTGTGCATTCATGCCTAAAAACCAATGCATTCGATATGTGCCCCATTTCGCGACAACGAATGGGGATAGATCTCGTTTGGGACCCATCATATCCCTCCGCATGGGGTTTCATGGCTATTGACACAGGGCTAGAGAGCTAAAATACATGACGGGGCGGCCATTAAGGCTCGAAGTTTGGGAGGTAGCATAGAAGGACTGGGGCGAGCTGAGGGTTAGCGATCAGGGTGACATTGCGCTGCTGTTATACCAATCGATCGCACCCGTAATTCAGAGTCTTCAGTGGATTGGAAAGATGGGGTTTAGGGATGGCAGAACGAGACCGTCAACAGGAGAGAATGCTGGAGTTCGGGAACCATCAGCTCGAAGCGCCTCGGGCTCGCTGTTGTGGTGAGTATTTTGAAGCCTTGAAATCAAATTCAGGTGGTTCACGCAAGGCCCGAGGGACGAGAGTTTTAACCAGTTCTAACCGTCGTTATCTATTTAGACCGGACATTACACGAGGGCTACATAATCATACAAACTGATTGAATCCTTGTGGAACCTAGTAGTAACCACGCAGTTCTCGGGGGCGGGTGTTTGTGGTAACGCCACTGGTTTGTTCACCCGTCCTACCCTTACTATACCCATAGTCAATAGGACCGGTAGGGGCAGGAGGGGGAGGGGAGACTTTGTCGGCGATCTTTCCAATGACATTACCTGGGGAAGGTTCGCGCTTGGCCCACTCGGCCCAGTCCTAGAGCTCACGCGAGAAAAGCTCGTACGCAAGATCGCGCTTGAGCATCCAGGCCTCGAGTTCTTGGGCTGCCAAAAGAGACCAAGGTCAGATCGTGGTAAGATGTGATAGAGAACGATCGGGGAAACTCACACTCTGGGGAGCGGGCGACCGGAACGGTAAAGGCGTTGACGGAGAGAGCCCCGGCGATGAGGAAGGTGAGAGCAGCTTTGGGGAACATGATGTGGAGCGTCGTAAGGAAGAACAGATAGCAACGGCACCAGGCCTGAGATTTGGGAGGTAGGAGAGAACTGGGGTGAGCTGCACAGCGGCTGAGGGAAACAGGGAGTGCACCTCGACCCTTTTATAGATTTCTGGGAAACCGTCGGCGTCAAGTCCCGACCTTGACTCTCCAACGGCTGGTTACTAAACGTTCTGGTTTGGTTGATCAGTCGGAATGCGCTTGACCGGGCCAGATGATCAACTCCGCACCGGATCGTTCAGGAATCATTAATCGGCGCTTCAGCCGTCGGCGAGTCAAGCAGGCGGGTTGCCAACCGCGAATCAAAACACACACGGGCCGAGGTGCTTCAAGTTCGATCATCGCGATACCTCGGCGTTTGGACTGGTCGGGAGTTTCACGAGGTTTATCCGTGGTAATCTAAAAGTCGCAAATCAAGGCAATGTGGGGATCTTCATGGCCAACCTGTGACTTTGGTGATCATTGCGGCACGGCAAGGGAGACCACGGCCCCAAAAGTTGAGGTGGGCTGCGGCTGCTTTGCGGGTGATCAGAAAGAAAAAAACATTGACGGTGGTTCGCGTAGATCTTGTCAGCCGAGGTTACCATATGGTCTCGAGGGGATCTGATCGTCTCGCATCCAGGGCGAAGATCTGGATACAGTTGGCGAACGGGGTCAGGTCCATTCCGATGTCGGCTGCAGCTGGGTTCCGGTGTCCTGGTACCCGTTGAGAGAATATCACGCCTTTCGCCTTATGGAATTTGGAGGCTCGCCTAGGAGCCTTTCAACCGGCACATTTACCGTTCAGAAAATGAGGTATGACATCTTCGTGGGTCGATACATAGCACGTCGTCGAGATTAGCATCACGGGTGATAAAGAATAGAGATAGATCAAAGCTTGGGTCGTTAGATGTGATCACCCATTCAATTCCCAGAGTATCATATCAACGTCGATCGATTCGTTGATCAGTGGGTGCGTGTCCACGAAGAAGGCGCGTCAGCCAACCGCCTGTGAGATAGGCATGTACCTGTACCCTCGCTGGGAGAGACCCCATGTTGGATGGAGCTGGATCCTCCATTCCAAGACCATTGTTGAAGGGAACAGTCCGGCCAGAGGACGATCTCGCGGTTCTTGAGTTCGAGTGAACACTCGAGAGAGACCCCTGAAGTGTGAAAACCGCCACGAGTCGAAACTGACAGATGTCGCAGGTGCAACAGCTGAAGCGATCGAACAGGCGGTCGATTAGCCGAGCTGAGAAAAAAATCACAGACTGGGAGGCGGTCGGCTCAACCGGAACCAAGAACGGTAGAGAACCAGTGAAGCCAGGTAACGCCATGAGTGTCTGGGGGGGGGGGGGGCGGCGGATCTCGCTCTCG
>Ga0307511_10005658_pt1 | contig 12686 bp, 16 predicted proteins | sample 13_EM_MG_FD_200266 | JGI IMG/M metagenome (GOLD analysis project Ga0307511, IMG submission 200266) | Populus trichocarpa ectomycorrhiza microbial communities from riparian zone in the Pacific Northwest, United States - 13_EM | ecosystem: Host-associated > Plants > Roots > Unclassified | place...
CGCCTACAAAATATTCCCAAAATCTGAGCCAATTTGGTTGGATATTGGATTAGAAATCGTCAAAACTACATAATCACGTTTTTGATCCACTTCCCGGTGATGGTCCGCATCCCGGTGAAGTATGGTAACAATGCCATGGCCTTCGGAGGTTAACAGTACCTAGTATTGTTCATCAACCCTGTGAGAGTCCCTGGCGCGTGAGAAGGCCGTGTAGTCGTCATTCATAAAGTATTGAGATTTGCTTAAAAGAATTATTAAAAAAACCTCGTTCATGAAGATGGATGAGCGGAATATCGTCGGAGCCTCTATTGAAACTTATGTGCTATAGATCCTCAGGGTCAGCTTGAACTCAGGCACGTGTACATACTGCGGGGTTGTCGATGACCTATCCTTGGTTCTAGCCAATCTAGATTCTGATATTATTCGTGTAGGCGACAGGTAAGAGCGAGGTTGTGTTCCTGCCATATTTAGTCTGCCCTTCTATGTCTAGCACATTTCGTCGTTGCTTTTCTCCGTGCCATGCTATTGTCCTGCAAAGCATTTTCTCTCCTTCGATAATCTTTTCTCCTTCAATATCTTTCTCATCGTGTTTGGCTCCCTCGGGCCGCTGGTATTATTTGACAGGGGTATAGATACTCAGATCCCAACCGTGGCTTTAGGCTCATTAGGAACATTAGCCGGAGAGGTATCGGGAAGCTTTCACCTTCTCCCCTCGTTCTCTATCCACTGTAACCTTACCAGTTCTTTTTCTCAACCGCATATGTCAGTTCCACACAACCCACGGCGCCCCTCCTTCAAGGCCCCTCCACCATGGCGCCTTCAATCTTCCCGCCCAGGCATCGTGTGGGGCACCCCCACCACTGCGCAACCCCTGGTGTCTTCATCGCGGTTTTGGGCGACACCACCAATACCCGCCCCTCCAGATACCAGCGCGGCAATGTATGGAGGCTGTTTCGCGGTTCTGAAAGTTGATGTGACGCTCCCTGACACGAGAGAAAAAGATTCTGAACAAGTATACCTTCCCTGGCGTAATATTCCTGCGATATTATTGGTATTCGGCATGGAGTGAGTACGCATGCAATTCAACTACCCAAATTGGCATTAAGCAGCAACCTGACTAAGAAAGTAATGAGTTCACCACTTAAAGGGTAACGCTATTATATGTGATGATGCTCTGTAGAGTCTATTCTGCAAGCCTTTTGATGGTGATGAGAAAGTCTCTGACGGTTATCCTCAAGGTTCTGTGGGGCTATGGAAGTACATTTTTCTTGGCGGTAACAACTTACCGGTTTAGAGACCAGAATCCTTCCTTTCAGCTGTGGCCGCCTCAACACCCGCTCCAAAGTATCTTTTATAACATTACGATGTTACGAGCGGAGGAATCCTGAGAGAGAAAGAGGTAAATGTATTCGACGTCAGGGCTATCTCGAGATCGCTATAGTCTTGATGCTATGGTTCTAGTGTCCTGTTTCCTCCTATTCCTTCGGCCATTTTCCGGCTCTTTTATTCTTTTCGCGGAATCTCCAATTAGCCCCATTCTACGTGGTTTGTGCCAACCAGACTACCTATTAGGGACCCTAGTTCAACCTTGTTTCATCCGCATCGGTCTGTCTACATCTCCCGTAATCCGTATGCCTGCTTACCCCACGTGAGAGTATATTCCAAGATCTTTGCGAGCTCACCGGATGAGGCAGTGGTTTGTTTCAACAGGGCGGCATCCAGGCATTTCCAGACCCGAGCTTACCGACAAAACTAACATCTGTCCTAGTGCCCCGCAGCTGATGCCTCCGAGACTTTGCTCCCCTCACCGAGTCTGCCTAACCCTGTCTGCTGACAGAACTATGTAATGGTTGGGGTGTATCTGTCATATTGTCACTCCGACAATCTTGCTGGGCGATATTTGCACTACTATAATAACCTGAATAACTCCTGGATTGCTTTGTTTGATACACCGCTCATCAAAGTTACTGCGAAGCTTGGATATGAGCTCAGGATGTTGATATAATTTCGCGCTCCCTCTCTCTTTTTTCACTTAATATATATGTTATATAATTTTGGAAGCAGGTCAAATAATTATTCCTAAGTTCTTTTCTAAAATATGGCCCAATAGCTTTTTCCTCCAAACTAGACTTTGGATACTTCAATAGCACAATTGCTTCCTCCACATGATCTCAAGGTAGGAACCCAAACCCTTCAAGTCGTACAATCCAGCTCACAATTAATCCCGCTTCTGTAGGCATCAACAGCTGCTGATGCACATTGTGCTAGCTTCCACAGTTTTGCTCCTTTTAGGCGCCTCCGTACAGTGGAATAATGAACCCTATAAGCTTCTGCTGCCTTTCGAACCAGTTCAATCTGTCCCTGTGGTACTCCATTGCATATCTTCGTTATTGCATTCTCTCGCTCCGCCTCCTCTTAGGCTACCTGCAGTCGGCGGGGCTTTGGCATGCCTATTGCTGCTACTAGTGTATTATTAGTATTAAACGCCATTATTTATCACCACGATATATCTATTGCTGGTTCTATTGTCTCTAGGTTTTATTTTACCTCACAATCACCACGACGGTGGTGATCTACCCCGCAACCGTACATACACAGCCGAGATTGGCATAGCGTGGGGACTGATGCATATTCCCGTAATGATGCGCATGCCGGTGTTGGATGGTAGTCTCAGTATGAGTTCCACTGGACATGTATTCTAAGCATGGGAAACTTCTTTAGGACAAATCCATGCTCCTTGGCTATTAGGCAATCATTTGAGGGAGGCAGGATTCGAACTTGCGAGAACGTAGATTTGATTGATTGATGGTATTCATTACTCATATGTGAGTCCTGTGTGGACAATCATGAGCCCCCGAGAATGCCGGCAGGGTTCAAGGAGGAGGTCAGTTAATCGACCCCCCTGCGCGGTATGTACGAGGAACATATGCTGGGACGGGCTAAAGAAATCCTCCAGGAATAAGGCTGCAGAAACGAGCTAAGGAAATTCACCAATTGTGGCTTCAAAAATAGAAAAAGAGTGGTGTCGACGGTGGGGCCCTTCGAAGTCCTATGTCTCTTTCAACTTCAAAACCCCTATGTACTTTAGAGAAAGGCGAGCCCGTGGATACTGTGTCATATTGAGAGAAATGGGATATTGAGGCCATGCAAGGCATGCCTCGCTGCACCCAGCATCAACCGGGTTTTTCAGGCCTTGCACAGACCTTTCATGGGTTTTTGCGTACATGTCTAGTTATAAGAAACCTCGTTATAAGAAACATCAAGCCGGTCCCGAGGAGTTTCTTATAGCGAGACTTCACTGTAGTGTTGGAACACACCACACATCCACCACACCCCGAGTTTCCAGCGCCACCCGCTGAGGTAGCGCTCTCATATATTAGTTACCCTGAACTTACTAGCCCATCCAGTTATTATTTTCTAGTTCTATGTCTCTTTTATTAATTCCGCTGTCCAGGCCTTTAGCAGTACCCCATCAGCCCCTCAACTGTAATTCGTTAACTCAAGTATTTTTTCTTCTGCATACCGCTCGCCACCTGTTTGCTGTTTCCATCTGTGTTTATTGGCCGGCTGTTAATATCCTTGCCCGGAGTTACCCTGAACTCTCCAGGTAGAGATTTCTCTTGTTTTCTTTTTATACATATTGCTTTGGTAGGTTGATTAACTGACCTTCCCTTGAATCCTCTTGGATTTCCAAGGGTTGCCTATAGTCCCATGACTCGAGCAGCACGGCAGGTCAGTTGCCTATCACTTTTTTGCTCCTTCCCATGCAATGCTACCCAATGACCCTGCTCTTACCCCCAATCAAACATATCTAATGCATTCTTACCAGACGTCAATGAATCTCTACAACTTCAAGATACATATATATTTTGCTGGCAATTATTCCGTTCATTTTCCCGGAGCTACCGTAGTGGGAATAGCGCGACAGGGATTCCGTGGGGGCTGATGCACTAGCACGTGTTTGTGCACTAACCCGTGATGGATGGTATTGCCTATTAGGCAGTCCAGGCGGTCTAGACGGCATATCCAGCGTTCAAAGCGGACCCAGGCCGCAGGTATCTCCGGCCTGGCCCGCCCGATTCTGACACTGAAATTAATCAATCAATCTCTTGTTTTCTTATGTTCAACAAGCATACCAACGGTCTAGATCTCTTGCCATAGACTCATTAGACCTCCTCCGCAATTTTGCGAGTAGCATCGCTGCATCTAGGTCCTATAGAACCATTGCGCTGCGTGACAATACTTCTTCTACTATGAATATTCTGTTATGTAGTATATTGGCCAATCTATAATTCGTGTTGGCCAACCCCAGCCCCTAAATGAAGCGAGTAAATTATCGCTAAGTGTTTATATGACCACGTTTGGGCTGGCATTTATATTTGAGGGTCCGCCTCGACCTACTTGTTCCCCGCTCTGCCACTGAACCACCTTCCGCACACACTTTTTACCCTTATTTACATTTTTTACACACAAGTTTATACAAAACTATATACCCAGAGGTATCCAGAATGTCCAACCACCAGCTGTACGACGACTCAGTCAATTCCACCGACCCTGACATCATTGAGTTCAACCAAACATTTGGTGCCGACTATGCCGCCAGCGGGGACACCCACGGATTCTCATTTACCAGTCCACCATCGCCACTTTCTGTTTTCGAGGTCTCCCGCGCAGAGCAGGCCCAGATTCTGGGGGTGACCGAGGATGAGTTGGCCCAAATGCTGGCTCTGGCTCCCGACGTCTCAGACCTGGAGATAGCTGAAATCTTGGCCATAGCACCCCAAATGCTCCTTGACCCAGACCTCTTGATCACTGATCACGGAGAGCACCCATGGGGGAACCTCGCAGACATTCCCCCAGAGGCCTCAACTAACCCCAACTGCGTGGAGCCGAATATGACCCTGATAAAGCCACCCCGGCAGGTACCTCGAGGTGAACTTAAAAGACTATGCTTTGAACCAGAGACCTCGCGCCTATCACATGAAGAACAACATGCTCTGGAACGGGCCAAACGTGCGCAGCGCCGGGCTTTTCTTAGAGAGCTTGCTACACAATGCGAAAAGCGTCAATAAAACGTCCTCGAAGAGTTACTACCTTCGTGTACGAAGGGGTACCTTTGTTTAGTGTAAGGAAAATTATATCCCGATATCCCTACCCCCAACAAGAAAACCCTCTTTACAGTGCATTAGATGTGAGATAATTCATTTTGGAAGGATAGCAAGTGTGCACGTGATTTTTCAGCGAGAAGTCTACAAAGAAAAAGCAGGTCTCATCCAGCGGAGGGATGTGGTAGTGCTGTTATGATTATCTTTTGGTTTAAATGAATTGCGGGGAAAAGTGTAAAAATTAACATTGTGCGAATAGAATGTGACAAATAGAATCATAAAAATACATTGTTTTCCTGCTTGAGGTTTGGTTTCGTATTAAGGGAAGTTGTGCAGTAAGTAAGGGTGAATATGAGAGGACAATAGAGATACATGATTGGCCTCAATGAGGTTCCTGCAAACTAATCGACCAATATACAAAGGAAATTCGATCTATTTGCATCCTGGCTTGTTTCGTTTTTCTGGTGCTCAAATACGGCTCCGAAGGAAGCCACCAGGAGACTTACAAGAATTTGGTGTTGTGATGCATATTTATAGGGGTTCTCAAATTTGAGCCTGGATTTCTTTGTTCATACCTTGGCACTTGGCGACCACCATGATTGGCCAACCTAACGGTGGCGTTACCATACAGCACGCGCTACTGGATCATCACGGGCAACCGGATTAAATGGTGGTTTGAGCCATGTCCAACCATATAGGCTCAAATTCTGGGAATATTTTGTATATTATTAGGAGGGGGGTTGTGTATGTAAATGTGTCGCCCATTTCTTTATTGTTCATACAGTTGTTGCTCACGCTCTTGTTTTCCTAATGTTCACTATACACGGACACCATAGATTTGAACGCTAAACCAATAATTATCAAACATTTACCACTAGATTGTAACATGCAGCTAGGTGGTAAAAAAAACTGAACGCTGCATAAAAGGCCTGTGCATGCAGCGCGCTTGATTCAGATTCAATGCATCAAATGGCGCCTATCACGTCTTAGGTGGGTATGTTCTATTTCTTATGATCTCCTGGACGTCCATTATGAATATCTATAGCCTCTACCACTTAGTTTGTGTTAACTCACGCTGACATGGCCCAACCTTCCCCGGAACCCTCTACAGATCCCTCCGCTACAGTTGTTTCTCCCCTAGATACCCCTCCTCCGCAAGCACCAAGTAAGCAAATACAGCTCTCTGACTTTGAGACGATTAACGCAGAGGGCTGGTATACCAAGTACTAGATCTATAGACCCGTGGAGTTCAGTTTTCCTTGTACCGAATGTATATAGTTTTCAACCTGTCCATACTGCACATCTGTGCGCGACTAAGCCTAAAATATAGGCGCTAAATGTAAGACATGCACACGGTTTGCATAAGACCGTTCCGTTATTTTTGCTCCCTAGCTGTATAACTGAAACTTGAAGCCGCGTACCAAACCCGACCCCTCCATATCTCCTCGAACGACCTCCCCTACCCGTCCCCTATCCTTTTGCGGTCATGAGATGCGCCGCATCCTGTGTCGTGCCCTACTGCACAAGAGGCCTGGGGCCTTGCCTCCCTGATAGAGCCATTGTCTGGTTGGGGCCCTTATCTGTATATAGATATGTTAGACCCCGGCTGGAATTCAGATGTTAATATATGGATTTCTGTTAGAATACAGGATAATGGAAATATGCCTGCATCTGAATGACTGGGATTGACAAGGAGGATGCCATGGTTACTTATTTTTCGGGTTATGTAAGGCATAGAAGCCGAAAGTAAGAGTTCTGTTATTCACCACTTCTCTTTTGTTGAGGATCAGAGGAGTGAAATTCCTCTCCTATCGCTCTATATACATGCGTCCACCGGGAGCTGGTCTCCTCAGTCCTTCCTGGTTGGTATATACACCTACGGCTCCGGGAGCTAGTCCCTTGGTTCTTCCTAGTCGGCCGCTAGTGTCATCTAGCTATCTATGAGTAAGGGAACCTTACAGGTCCCCCTCGTAGAGAAAGCTTCTGCTGTCGGGCAGAGCCACGATTATAATATCATTACATCTGGTCGAAGAACATCATTGGTTTCTTGGTTCTGGTTGACCTTCTCGGCCCTCTGGTATCTTCATTCCTTCGTGAGTCCTCCATCGCCGAGGCCGTGATGCCATCTATCATGACAGGTCTCTCTTCAGCTTCTTCCTCCGGTATAACTTCATATCCTCTTTCCTTCTCTTGTATCCATCTGCGATCCCTGAATTCCTTGATCAACTGTTTGAGACCCAAGCATTCACCTTCTTCCATCCACTCCAGGTCTGCCTCATCGTTAAATACCACAAGAAGCTCCGTCACATCTGTGATGCACCGTTCACCGCATATTCTCCTGACTGGTCATTGTTAGACAAAGTTTCTGGTTCTTCATCTGCGTGCTGAATGTAGTATTTTTTCAAGTGTTCTACTGAGAACACGTCATACATTCGGGATCCAGGAGGGGTTTGGATGCGGTATGCTCCGGGAGATACTATGTCAATGATTCGCACCCACATCTGAGGTGGGGATCACCTTGGATTGTCTTTTGAAGGTGCCCGATCTTGTTAGTTTTGCTAGTTCGCAGAGCAAAAAGGCCAGTGGGGCATGTCGTTTGCCGAAATGACGCTTTCGCGAGTCTTGGGCCAATTTCAGGTGTTGACATGCCAGATCTCGACGTTGTTTCAGCTGTAGTGACCATTCTTCTGCCCTCAAAGAGTGATTGGAGTGTGCCATCTGCAGCAAAGACATTCCCCAAAAGTTTTAGGCTTTGCAATGTATAGTAACTCATAAGGAGAGTTTCCCGAGGCGGTGTGGGGCGTGCTATTGTGGGTCAGCTCAATTGTTGGCAGGAAGTCAACCCATCCGATTTGAGGAGCTTCCAGAGTCAGAATTCGGATCATAGCCTCGATTGTTCTGTTGGTTCTCTCTGATTGTCCATCGGACTGTGGGTGATAGGCGGTAGCCAGAGCCACCCTGGTTCCTGCCAGCTCCATCAACGTTTTCCAAAACGAGCTAACAAAGCGCCGATCCCGACCGATGATCATTCTTTGAGGTACGCCCCACATTGGGTAGACTCGTTTGAAGAAGAGTTTGGCAAATTCTTCAGCGGTAGGTGTTTTCTTACATGGGATAAGTATCACAGCTTTGGTGAATTTCTCTGTGACCGTTGCGAGGCTGTCGCATCTGCGAGAAATCGGTAGCGCTCCCACAACGTCAATGCAGATGGTTTGTAATGGAGGTGGGGTAGCAATAGGGTTTAGGTTCCCAGGTTTCTTTGCATTGTCAGTTTTTACCACTTGGCATAAACGGCATGAGCGGCAATATGTGATGATGTCCTTTCTCATAGAGGGCCAAAGGTATCTGGTCTTTGCGAATTCGTAGGCTCGGGCGGTAGCCTCACTCGGAAGCAGACTCAATCCCGGGGAAGAATCTGATGTAGAAGGCAGCGATTGGCCCAGCTGCCCGGGAGCAGTCATACTTGTGCCTTCTACTTATAGTTTTGAGATCCCATCACTGCAATATTCCGACTCGTGGACAGTCGTCACTTGAGACCTCGTTTGTGCATCGTGCCAGTGGTAGCTCCAATCCTCATCGTCGGAGCTGACATCTTTCCACAGTGTCTCATGTTTTAAGAATGATGTTGAAGGCGCCGACATCCAGGTCTTGCAATGGAAGCGAGATAAGGGGTCCACATAGGAATGAGCAATTCAGGGACGGTATGCATGCTTATTTTCGAGCGAAACGGGCTAAGTAGCATTGCCCATCTGTGTATTCGCGAGTTTGTTGTCTGTTTCACGTTCCACAACCACTGCAGTGTATGGTGGTCGATCACAACCGTCAAGCCTTCGCAACCGTCAATATAAGGAGCCAACTTTGAAACCACCGGTAGACTGTCAGGCACTCCAGTTCGGTGGCTAAGTAGTTCTTTTCTGCTGGAGATAAGGTTCTGGATATGAACAGTATTGGGTGTTAGGTACCATCCGTGTCCTGATGTAAGGTCCCCTCAAGACCTTTCCCAGAGGCATCGGTGTATAAGATGAAGGGTTTAGTGAAGGCGTTTCTTCAATTCCTCAAATGCAGCAAGTCTTTCTGGGGTTTTCTCGACCGGTCGTCTGCCGACTTCCCGAGCTCCAGTCTTGATTTACTGAGCTGATAACTTGCCAGGTTTCTTTTCTTTTTCACCATTTTTGAGGGCAGTTGTCAGAGGTTCTGCTACAGTTGCAAAGCCTTTGATGAACTGTCGTCTGTAGTAAGGAAATTGACCTAAAATCTGTCTGAGCTGTTTGACTGTGGGGGGAAAAGGAAGTGAGGTGACAGCATCTGTCTTGGCTTTAAGTGTGCGTAGGCCCAAGCGGTTAACTTTCAGGCGTAGAAGATCGACACTTGTAAAGCTCCAATTGCATTTCCTCTGGTCCAGTGTTAGTCCCACCCTTTTGAAAGATGCGAGTACTTTTTCTATATGTTCCAAGTGGTCTTCTCAATTCTTGAACCAAATGACAACATCGTCAATATAGGCTAAAGCAGACTGACATCTATACCGGCCGAGAAGGGAGTCCATGGATCGTTGGAAGGATGCAGGAGCATTTTGTAGGCTGAACGGAACTCTCTTATATTGCCATACTCCCGGTAATGAAAGTAGTAAGCCATTGAAATTCCTTGTCCAGCCGGAATTGGTGATATCCTTTGTTGGCGTCCATTGTAGAGAAAAACTTTGCACCTGCGAGGGCAGCGAACACAGCGTCTGGACTGGGAATGGGATATTTGTCGATTGGGGTAAGTTCATTGACTGTCCGGAGTTTTGAACGTTGAGTCATTGCTCTACGTATCCTTCTATTGGGTCCTTGCTCCGATACTGGTAGGCCTGTGTCCAGGGCCAGGGAGTGCCGTATTTTTGTTCCTTTCCATCCACTGCTATATTTGAGGATGTCAGCATCTCGAATAATATCCAGCTTGTGGAATTTGCGTCTAGGTGTGTTTTTCTTTCAGTGTTTTGGTTGTTCTGTGAGCTGACGTCGCGAACATCCAACCTCGGAGACACAATGCACGGTTCATTTGCCAGGTGGCCCGCTCTTTCCACGGGCATTGGTTCGACAAGGGTATGCCAGAGGATGTCTAGTCGAGAGGGTTGTAGTTGCATTGCTGACGTTCGGAAGTAATTTTCATTGGATCCCGGATACCACTCCATGCTTTCCGGCGTTCTGTAAGAGGTGATTGATGGGGATGTAAAGTATGTCATTTTTGTGCGGGGTTTTAAAATTGTAACAGTCCCCATGACTTGGCCTTTTTTAACACGGATGGGATAGTCGCATATGTTGTCGAATTGGACGACCAGTGTAGTAGTTCTCATCAGATGAGCTGGCATGACTCCTATCAGTTCCCTGGATGGATCCGTTATGTTCCGAGGCATAAACATCAGATCTTTCAAATGGGGAATGGAAGGGGGTATGGAAATAGGTATCACTACCGAGGAATGGGGTTTGACCATAATTTAATCCTTAGCGGTGATTGTATTGCAAGCTTGTCGGGACATTGTTTTGTACACCGAGTTCTCCTTATGGTCAGTGATAGGGACTTTTACATCTCCAACCAGGATATGACTTTCACTCTCAATGAAGTCAAATTTGTATGCTCGCATTGCATCTCTTCCCAGCAAGAAGTTCCAATGCAACTCTTTTACCACTGGGAACTCAATCCAAATTTTGGTCACTTTTCCTGCACGGCCCAGCAAATGCGCCGCATCTGGCATATAGACTGGGATGGTCACGTATCCAATCGGTTTCTCGGATGCTCCACCGATGCCCCTGAAAGAAGGGTTCATGGAAGAGTGTAGCTTAATCATGGGATCTGTAAATTCTTGTCGGAGTATACTTTCTTTGATAAGGCATTGGCCTCCAGAATCTGCACATCCGGTGACCGTGTCTATTTGCTGATTTTGGTAACTGAAACCAGACCTCAAGGTCTCTGTTTAGCCACGATAATCCCTCACCCATGGTAGGCGCCATAAGAATCTCGCGGATTTTGAGATCAGTTGAAACAGCGGTTGTTGTCGAATGTGAGAATGACAGCATAGTTTTCTTTTATAACTGTGAAGTTGGAAGACCAGTGGTTGTCGGACTGTTCAGTATCACTAGACTCATATTCGGAATCGGAGTAATCGGAGGGGTTCGAGTCTGCAGGTAGTTGGTGTGCGGATGACTTGAAAGATCTCTTCTTATCTTTCTCTGTTGGATATCTAGAATCCTTCTTGTCTTTCTTTATATCGGGGAAATCGTTTCTGTAGTGATCCCCACCACGAATGCAAGGGCCATGTCCTTTCTCCGATGGCTTCTTTTTCGGCTCGTAACGGCTTGGCCGGTATTTGTCTTGGATGGTCTTTGTCATGTTTATTGTGGTATTTGGAAGCGGACCAGGAAACCTTTTTGTCTTTATACAATTTCCTCGACTTTGACATCTTTTCCACTCGCTGCCTTAGTTCCTCTCTGAATTCTCTGGTGGAACGATGACGCCATGACATAACTTGACAATCCTGTGCGTATTGTTCGAGGCCTCTCTACATCTCAAGCATGAGGTATTCATCCTCGATGTCCGGTTGGGCCCTTCTGTATAGAGCCATATTCTCGAAACAGCACTTGTCAGAGGTTTCCTTTTCGGGGTTAAACATTCTGGCTTCTGCGGTTTCTCAGGTGTCTTTTGCTTTCACCGAAGTTGTCTCTCAGTGCCATTACCCAGTGGTCTGTAGACTGCATGAGTCGGATTTCAGAGGAGCCTAAAGATGTGAGCCAGTTACGTGCAGCTCCCTTCATTCACTTCGGTATCACAGCGCAGACTGCCTTTTCTCCGTAGATTCCAGCCATTACCTCCATATTGCGTATGAAGTATTCGACTCCTACTCCATCAAATTGACCGATTTCTTTGGCCCGCACCTTTTCTTGGCGGTCAGCTGGTATGGCACCATCACGGTAGCGATTGTATTCATCTGCTCTGCGGTCGTAGGGGCGATGATCATGTCTGTCGGCGTATGGATGGTGATACGGGGGACGGTAGATTCTTCTGTCATTCAGTTGTGCCTAGCCCGATACCTGTCATCACCTCCCCGGAGATTCATGGATGGAGGGGCATCGTTTGTATGATGATTGGTTTTAGAGCTTTGAACAAAGTGTCCTCCAGTGGAACGCAACGGAATAGTAAATGAGGGAGGAGCTCGGGGAGGGGGCAATTGCGACGTGGGAGGTCGGAACTCTTGTCCAGTCAGTGGATGGACTGTATGAACCGTGGGAGCGTCACGGAACGGGTTCGGTTGGGACGAGTTGATCGGCGGGTTGATTTGTTGAGACTGTTCCAGGTTGTCCATTCTGTTATTTAGTTCGTTCAGAGCCGTAAGTACGGTTGCCGTCTCTTCCCTTGTGCTTTGTTCGAGTTTCTTGAGAAAGTCGTCAAAGCGGGAGGAGAAATGGTTGACATCGTACTCCGGATGAGTTTGAACTGGTTGGGCTTGAGTCGGTGTGCATCGTCTCGGCATAGGGGGTTGGTTGTTTGTTTCGAGCCTCTGGGCCATTACTGGGGGGGGTTGAGGTCACTTGTCTCCCATGATAACGT
>Ga0307511_10005659_pt1 | contig 12686 bp, 15 predicted proteins | sample 13_EM_MG_FD_200266 | JGI IMG/M metagenome (GOLD analysis project Ga0307511, IMG submission 200266) | Populus trichocarpa ectomycorrhiza microbial communities from riparian zone in the Pacific Northwest, United States - 13_EM | ecosystem: Host-associated > Plants > Roots > Unclassified | place...
TCTTCAAAGCCTCCAATACAAGTTGTGGTATAACGGTTGCGGGAAACGAATGTAATCAGAATCAGCATGAATTAGGTGCACGAAAGACCAAAACGGCAGGGTCTGTGCCACCATTGGTCAAACAGTGACAAGTCAAAAACATCCCTTGTCTTTAGAAGGGTAAGTTACAACATGTCCAGGCCCACAAGCCAATACTCCTAAGAACGAAAACAAAATCAATGCCCATGAAGAGAGATACGAGATGAAACAAGACGACGCGCAAACTGAAACACCCCGCGGCACCAATTAGGTCATCACCACACCCATGCACCAATCGCTTAGCAACCAACACCTGCACAACCGAAGTATCGAAATGTTGATTAAAGTAATTCCAGGGTATAAAAATTATATGGCGGGGTACCGACTTCCCCGGCGCGCTGACCTTCGTAGCAATGGACTTAATCAGTTCGCTAAGATCATCTTCACGAAATCTAGAGCAGGTTAGTCTTCCAGCGACCAAAAGGTTATATATCCGGATAGGTAAGGTTACCAGTGTAATTAACTTGATCCCCCTGAATATTCATTCCCTTTAGGAGCTCATCGACCTCTTCGTTTGTGAGTTTCTCGCCAAGAGAAGTGAGAACTATGCCAGCAGCTCTGTTAGACAGACACAATCCCGCCGAGCTCCCACTTGTTTCATACTCACCATACTTCAATTCTCCGACGCCCACATAACCCGTCATGTCTTTATCAAAAACTTGAAACCCTCTCACAAATTCCTCAGGCTCACCAGGGTCCCTGAAACCGTTTGGGCGATTAAGTATCTTGAGGAAGCTATCAAAGTCAACTATGAAGCAATCAGCATACGGCATGCTATCGGAACAAGCTCCCTCAAACTTAAGGATGCATAGCTCACAGTCAATCTTGATGCCTCGAACTAACTCGTCGACCTCAGCCAGTGTCGGATTCTGCCCACAGGCACGGAGAAGGTCTCCCAGCGAACTGACGGGAACACGCTGGTTTCCCTTTTTGTCGAACAAGGCGAATGCTTCTTTGTAGTTGGTAGTGGCCTTAGCTCCTCATTAGCAACATGTCAAGAAGCTATCCAGAATATAGCAACAAGAAGAAGAGAGCTGCTACCATGATGCTTCTGTTGTGTGACTATTCTCTGGGATATTTGGGTGGTGAGTGGTCAGTCGGAGGTGAGAAGCTGGAGGTATGTGATGAGAGGCGGGAACACAATAAACAGCAACCAGGACATCGGACATCTTGGCATCAACCACAACAAGCCTAACCCGGAATGTTATGTGCAACAACCAGACTACCAGCCGGCATGAGAACTGAAGTACCTCCATGCAACTAATTAAGAAGTTGCACATAGGGAGTGAGTGTTCTAGGAACGAGATCTAGGAGGGGGGCTAGTATGATCAGGTAGTAAATATATAGTTGCACATGTAAATTAAGTATAATAAAGGGTGAGCAGAGGATTGCTATGCTATATCATGAGATGTTGCTAAAGTACTAGTAGCTGTTTCCCGGGCTCAGTCAGCTTAACAGCTACAGAATATATCACGAAGAAGGTAGTACTAAAGAGAATTAAGGGTCTAGAAGAGAGGGTAAGGTAATGGTTATTTAAGCTTTGCAAGTCTTTCATACTGGAATCCCGAATTTCATATACCCGAGCCTGTAGCAACTCAACGGCTAGGAGCATCACCTCCAGAGCAATAAGTGGAAGCCAAAAGCCTATTACTTCCTGCGGCCAATCTCAGGGATCCGACTTCCTCCTATTCTACCTCTCGCACCAGTACTCGGACTGTCGAAGTCAAACCCCCTTGAATGCGGATTGATCTTTCCCTTATCACTCCCATCCTCACTCCCTGAAGTACTAGCGGCACTATTCAGACTCATATAGTCCGGGCTCAGCCTGCCCCTTCCAAGTCCCTGCCTCACTCCCAAGCCTGATTGAGGAATCGGCGAAAATGAAGGGCTCAACGCTACTTTTGGTCGGCTCTTAAACACGGAATTATAATCCTCGCTAACGAAAAGCTCTTCTTTGGGGGTAGTGTCTGTAGATATAGAGCCCATTGGAGAGTTAGTCACTGAGTCTAGGCTCAGGTGTAATTGGCCAGAAGTTTTACCATTGTTGTAACTACGCTCAGGTGATGAGGGCATTTCCTGCCTTTGAAGGTGTAGCCGACTGTAGTTTGTACTCGGTGGCCTATGGTCTGGCGAAGATGGGTGGATGGGGATATTGGATGGCAAAGGAGAGTAAGATAAAGTAGATGGCCCCGGTGACGCTAGAGATAGTAATGTGCTATGTCCAAATGCATTGAAGTCAGGGGATTGCAATTTGACCGGAGATACTTCAGGTGAGCGGAAACCAAATCCGAACCGGTTAGTTCGTGTTGGTGAGGCTGAAGGTCGCCTAACTGGAGAGGGGCGCTCAGGTGAATAGTTTGCTGTTGTTATCTTTGATATAATCTGGTCATTCAAATAAGTGACATGATGTGAGCGATGAGGGTGACAACGGTTACCTGCTCTGCTAAGTGTTCTGTATCAGCTAGGGAAGGAGATCTAAAGGATCTGCTCTGTTTGGAAGGGTTTGTATAAGCCGATGGTCTAGGTGTTTTCTCATTATCCTCATATGCTTCATACGGCAATAGCTGCTTGCTTTGTGGAGTATGCTGGAGGGTAAGCTGTGTTTCCTTTCTCTCGCGGCTTCTGTCAAGGCTTCTGGGAGGGGACCTTATAATGCTCTCATCAATATCACTAAATAATTCATCTGATAAGGTTGATGTTGCACTCAGAGGACGATCGTGTGTTTCATGGAGTCTGCCAGACGACTTTGTTTCAAGGCGTTGACGAGTGTTTGGAGGTAGTAAAAGTGGGGGAGATGAAAGGCCAGGATTTGTGGCAGTTGACCGCTTATTTGTAGGCATCGGCTTCACGCCTTCCATAGCTCCTATGGAGTCTTGTGAGGAATTAGGCCCTTCTGCCTTTTCATGTCCATACAAAATGGTATTTGTCCTTTCCACTATACGAGGTTCAGCCAGCAGAATGGGCCCAGCTGCGGCTTGAACCATAACGCCATGAGCTTTAGGAAAAGTTGAGGGTGCATTTGCCGTTGTGAAACGTGCACCAGGTTTAGGTAGTTTAGTTGTGGGTAGCGGGAGGAGTATTTTCCGTGAAAGTGCACCCTGCCCTTCTGTCTTGTAATCAAGCCCCATGTCATTTTGCAAACTATGTGGGCGAAATGGGGCCAAAACAGGGCGAGGGCGGCGTCTCCTCTTTGAAGATTCTACAGCTTCCAGTTCTGCATGAACATCTTCCAAAAGGATAGAATCTTTAGATGTCAGTAGAAGATAACGAAAGATATGAGAAACGAATGAAAACCCTTACATTCGTTGGTCTCATCATTGCATAAAAGCCCAGATACCACTGCTTCCTTATTAGGAATCTGAAGCTCCTGTGATCATAACTCATAAGCATTGGGCCACAAAACCAATGGAGGTACTCACTAAATGGTGACCGAATATGATATGCAGACCCCTACTCTGGGGTGATGACACATCCCTCCCCATCTGTATCTTTTCCGCAACGTCTTGTGGTTCACCCCTGACTTCTCCAAGGGACTTCGTTGCCCACTCTCTCATTTTCCTCAGTTCACCAACTCTCTTTTTCTGCTCCTCTACCTGTTTCTCGAGAGCCTTCAGCCCCACTGCTGGAACTGTACTAGCAGCTGCTTTCCCTATATCCTCACCCTCGATGAATGACTGGTGCTTCGCAATTGCTTTCTCATAGCCTAACTCCAAGAGCTTATCTTTATGGAATTCAGAGTCACCATGCAGGAGAATCCCAAGCCATCGATCACCCCCAAGCCAGTTATTTGTCCATTTCGAAGTCACTTCATCCTCTCCAAGGTCAGGATCTTGGATAACCACACTCTCCTGAGGGAGTTGGGGTGAAATCCTTCTGAGTTCAGTCTCCCTGTCCCTGAGTAGGGACATGAAAGTAGCCCATTGGGTCTTTGATGCATTACGGGAGCCAAGGAGCCTGGTTAATGAGCTCTGATGGGCCAGAGTCAGTGGTGTAAGTAGGCCTAAGGATGGTGTGTGTGTCGTGCATTGCTTATACGCTGCGGACCCACATGAAGTTAATTAAGTGAATCTCCCCAGAGTGGTGGGGTACTGACCAATTGTTTGTCTCTTTTTGTCGTGGAAGACTTCTCGTTCGACTTGGTTCCTCAATACCATCGTTGATAACGCCAGTAACAGCTCTTCATATTTCTCTCCCGAGCAATCATCCAGGAGGGACCGTCTGATTACTACATTCCCCCCTGTTTGCAGCTGCCCGGATTTCTTGAGGTCTGAAAACCATTTGAAAGCTGTATTTCGTAATTCCTTAGATTGTATCGGTTCGTAGATGGGCCAGCATGCTTGAAATCTCTGCGAATATATTGGAGGATCAGTAATATTCTATGTAGCTTAATGGGTGGATTACTTACAGCTGCAGCCTCTGTAGGCTGGTAGATGTGAAAAAGATGATGTATGATGTGCTCAAACGCTTTCCCCTTATTCTTCAAAGATGTGAAGGTTTCAATTGATATTGGAAATGCCCCATCCGAGGAGTAGTAGTCCAAGAGCTGAAGGTTTGTCAGAAGCAAAGAAACAGCAGGTGAGGCCTTCATCTTTGGAGGCTAGACGCGCCCCTGGAAGAGACTTAAAATGCTGCTGGAGTTTATTGGTCTCGTCGATTCCTAATGCAAGGTTGCTTTTCTAGATTACTAGTCTCAATCCACTTAGGTACCCAACCAGGCTACCTACTAGTCCTAACACCAATAGTCTGGTTGGCACGACCGCTCCTATGACCAGACTAAACACCAACCATACTTTGTTAACCATACTTGTCTAGTGGTGCCCTAGACTAGCCTATAAAGGGACGCATGGTGGACTAGCCCTTATCAGACTAAGCCCTTATTGGGAAGCTCAGGTCAAGTATTAAAACCAGGATCTACTAAGTATTGCTCAGCTTCCAGAGGAAGAGAGCACAATTCAATTCCTGAGAACATCTGCTAGATTCAAAATAAAGATTAATATTCTACGCTCGACACTATGTTACGGTATTAAATCGCAGCGAGTGCCAAGATCAGGTTAGAGTGGCTGATTGTAGATTTATTACGCTACGATAACTTTGTGGTATGCTACACAGAGTCCTATCCACAGCTGATTACATAGCCCATAATCAGAGTAAAATCACTTAACTCCAACAAAGGAAATACATAACTTGGCGGGGCGGCTGTGACTCGAACTAGGGCTTTCCTCCAAAGAGACAACCGAGTACAAACCACTCGGTCACGGGGCGGGGACGAGAACACCATTGGTTGCGGTTTGGGGGAAGGTGTTGAATAAATGCTGCACCGGTCCTATGCAGAATGGCTCAGTTACTAAAGCTAGTTTTCTTTTTTTTGCCAAGCTTATCAACACGCCTATCATCCGCGCTCAGGAGCGAAGTTCGCTTGGGCTACATATGCTGAAGGGTGCGATGCGTTATTGCAATAGTAGGTGCTGGGTTCTAGGAATATTAGTTTGTAGGAATATGTGAATTAGAACTAACGGGATATGTCTTATTACGAACAACCGAACCGGTTGATATTCGTGATAAAATTTCATGATTCTCTACGAGAGGGTTGTGCCAACCAGACTATTTCAACCAGACTAGACTATTTCATGATATCGTATAACAGAGATGCCTTAGTCTTCGTCTGACTAGCAGTTTCACACTAAAAAGCGCCTCTCCAACATTTCCCAGAATTCGGATAAACAAGCAATTATCTCGTACGCCTGGAATTATAATTATGAAAAGGATTCCTATCCTATATCAAGAAATCAGGCTGTTTTATGCTCTTTTATGGTTGTCATATTCAGTTGACTGTCATGAGGTGGTTGCTCTATCACCATACAAGTTTGTATGACAACATTATGCATCTATGCCTAGCATAAGTCAACTTTTGAACCTTCTACACATGGCCTTGAGGAAGCGATAGATAGCTCTAATTTAACCCCCAAGGCAAGGGCTTGAGAGTTGTGCTTGTGGAGATTTTTAATGATTCTTTGAAATGTGGCTGATTTTATACCAAAACCGAAAGAACTGTAATACACGCCGGTGCCAATTAGTCTGGTTGGCACAAGGGTGCCAATGTATTTAAGTAATTATTAAAGTAGCTTACTCTTTTACAGGCTAGTTGCTCTTTTCTAGCCTTGTGTCGACGTCAGCCTGCCTCTGACCTTAAAAGACATTTTTAGTGCTTAACCCGAAAGGAACCCTTTATTTACATTTCGGGAAGCCGTGAGCCCTATTAACCGCTCCTCATGAGAACCTTTCTTCGAGCTCAAGCAGTCTTGAAGAACTCACAAACCTCCTTTTACTCAAGGTTATCGCCTTCACACCAAAAGCTTCAACTATTCCATCAGTCCTCTCACAAGAACTCCAAAACTCTCGTTATGGGTTCCACTGGTTAGCCACTTCCCCGTCGGAGAACCTGCTCACGAGATTAACTAGTCCTCTCACTTCCGTACAGATATGCCAGCTGGTTCTTCGACTGTCAACTCGAAAGCCCAATGGACACTTGAGACAGGTCTGATTCAATCTACTTGATATCTACAAGCCGTGGCTGATATCCATGTAGCCCTTGCCGATGTGCCCAAGCCAGTGACGGCCACTTCGAGTTCACCACTAGCTTTCCTACATATTCTCGAAAAGCTGAAAACCACTCCAAGAGAGGGCTGGAGAAGACATGGGGTCAACCATGGAGGTTTGTCCTGTCAGATAAGATTCTTGTCATAGTTCAGCTACTGAGCCTGCTCCGCAGAGTCTATCTCAGACCATATGTACCGGATGTCAATAATTTCCATGCTCTGCCCCGATCCTTCTGTGAACCGGGATCACTGTGTTAAGATGGCAATTGTGCATGATATGGCAGAGTCCCTTGTTGGCGATATCACACCCGTTGATGGCGTTGATAAAAGTATCTTCCCAGCCCACTCTCCATAATTATGAGTTCTGATCTGTGTTGTCCATCAGGTGAAAAGCACTCACGCGAATTGCAAACGATGGAATACTTAACTCAAGCTCTTCTCACACCATCAAGCCCCCAGGTTGCGGATGAGATAATGTCATTATGGCAGGAGTATGAGAATGGATCAACACCAGAAGCTATATTCGTCAAGGATGGTATGGACTCAGCTCAACTGCATGTTCCCTGTTGCCTCAGAATTACCTAACTCCCTACATAGTTGACAAGTTCGAGCTCCTCTGTCAGGCGGTCGAGTATGAGAAGAAATGCGAGGGGCAGAAGGATCTCTCCGAATTTCTTTGGGTTGCAAACGGGATCAAGACAGATTATGTGAAGAAATGGGCTTCGGACCTCCTGGAGGAAAGGGGGGCCTTTTGGCGAGATGTTGAGGCAAAGAAGGACTGAGGCTGACAGGCACAAGACCTCATTTCTCATTCAGAAGTCACTTGACAAGTTTTTTTCTTCGATATTTCTCCGCTCAGGGTAATTTGATTACGGGAACTTATCATCCATGGATTCTAAATCTTTGTTTATTTTCTGCATCACGAGATTACACGCTGGGCTTTGGCTGTTGAAAAACTTCTCTATTGATTATATTAAGACTTGCATCTCTCGTCTACACTACCTCTTTGTCTAATTCATCAATATGCCACAGTAAACGGCATATCCACTCCCAACAGTTTCGCCTTCAGAATCTGCCCCTGTTCTCAGTTCTTTGTCCACCAGGCCATCTGGCATCCTCCACACCTTGAAATACCTAGTGAATTGTTCAAGGAAGCAATCCAGAACATCTGGTGATCGGAGCTCAAGGGCTACCAGGACTAGTGTTCCACTTTCATTACGGGGCCGAGATGGATGCACACTGTTAAAGGGGGTGGAAGTAGCTGAGCAAGCATCCACGCATGTTTCTATCAGGTGGGGGATAAGAGACTCATTATAAATGCAATCAACGGCGACGACCAAAGATATGTGACCCATTCCAGAACCTTGCAAGAATGCTGGATGATGATGCAGTGAATCTCGCTCCCAGTCAAGAGTGATCAGGTCCAGTATAAGTGGAGCAGCAGAAACTGGCTTTGATGGTGCAGTCGCGGATGGTGATCCCTTTGGCGACAACCTCGTCTGTGGCTTTCTAAGACGCCCCACCTTCCGTCCGCTTGCTTCTCTTGTAGAGCCGGTTATTTTGTAAGACACAAACGTGGGCCGCACACTCTCTCTGACTTTCTCCCACTGGCCAGCTGTATGCAAATTGTGCTCCACATTTTGACGCGCAATTCTCAGGACATATTCTTGGTCACTCAGCACTATCCTCGCAGGACGCAAGTGTGGTGGGGCGACAGCAAAGGAAAGAGCCATAATAGAAGACACCCCAGAGCCAAGCTCCAAAACGGTGGCTTGAGGGGTGAGAATACCGTGGACTGCAAGAGGATTTGTCGGCGACGTAAGGAAGGATGCAAGGAGTGGTGTGAGGGACCAAACGACTGTTGAGATGGCTTTGATTAGGTGGATATGATCAAGACAGTGGGGGCTGCTTGCAAGGGCATCACATGCAACTAGGAAGGAATACAAAATCGATTTTAGGGACGCACCAGCCCCGGTCGTTCCCCCCACCCTTTGGCTTTTCAGCAGCTGTGGGGATTGGTTAATGGCAAACTCATGGCCGTTTACTGTCACGGATAGACTGGACGACGTGCGATCGATGAAGCCGAGGTTCCTTGGAGGTGGCCGGTGAGCGAGAACAGCAAAGGTATCTTCATAAAGAGTGTCGGAGGCGGTTCCGTCGAGCGGATCGCCGAGAAGGGCGAGAAAGGTTTGAAGGGTCATGTGCGTGCCTCGAGTAGAGAGGCTGAGCGGCTTGGCTATGTGTTTTGAGGGGATTCTGCTGATGAGACTAGGTACAGGTACTATCCTGTTGAATGGTGACTCTTGGGAAGTTGGCGAGAGGTTTGTCTTAGTCTGGAGGGTTGGGAACACAGCTTGCCAAAGGTTACCTACTAGCCTGGTTGCACTACCTCTTATGAAATCATACGGCCAGAGCCGATTTTCTTAAAGTGCTTCTCTGGTACGGTAGTCTGTTGCTCTCGACGTGTGGTGTTATTGTCCTTGGTACCGATATACCTAGGTATACGGTAGGTACAGTATGTACCAACTACTTAAGTACCTATGCAGCCCTTGAATTTATCTCTAACCTGATTCCGATTTATTTTGGGGTTGCAATAACCGCGTCGTGTCGAACCAGGTCGTGCTGGTTGGACAGACCCTAGTCCCCTGGGAAGATCCTTCGTAACTGTCTGCACATTGCCTCTCGGCACCATTTGTTGACACAAGGCCTGTGTCACACACGGATATTACCGTTGCGCTTACAACGGTATCTTTGCTGTCCTTCACTCTCCAAGTTTCCCTTATAGCTTATATGCGAATATAGAGTACTTGCCACGGTTACAGCTTCCTGTAAGCATGGGCATTACCTGTGGAACGCTTTCTCGACCATCTGCTTGCGGAGCATGAAGGCCAGCCGAAGCGGTTCGACGCTAGGATAGAGTCATTAGCCCCGGGGGAGCTTGTGCTACCTAGACGTACTTAGCCTTCTCGACTAACCCCAGAGCCTGCCCAACTAAACACCCATCCCAACCAGTCTAGCCCTTAGCAATCCCCACAAATTATAAGTGCGGCCTTGGGTACAGTACATGTGCGTAATGCGTTGCGTTCGATAGTTGCAGATGTGTATGTTATACTCACGATAACTATTTCCCTGGTCGCCTCCTACATGTCCAGTTATTCTGCGGGATGGTCAATCAGAGTTGGCTGGCGCAATCAGAGCGTTTTTGCGTCATGCCCAGTATCTTTGACCAGTTGGCACTGTGTTGAGCCGTGCGTGATGGTCGATAACTCACATCACTCGTGATTCAAATTCCAGTGTGTAACTTGTTAGGACCACCCCCTGTTCCTGAGTCTAAATTCCCACCCAACCACCCCACACCCCCCCCACCATCTTTTCTAGGAATTCTTCTTGGATACATATTGTTCCGAGCTTCTCTTCCCCAACCCTCTTCTCTCTCTCATCGAAATCACCCCCCAGAACCCGTGCATAGGAATCGGGGACGCGTTACAATTCGACAGCAGTCCATTCCATAAGTTTTACCACAATGAAGAAACAGCAATACCTTCAACCATATACCACACACAAGCCCCCCTTCAGCATCCAGGCCCCTGGCGCTGAAAAGAAGGAAGGGGAGGGTATTCCCCGCCGGAATCCTAATTGCGTAGATGGTGTGAAGTCCTATCTCGAGGAGGACTGTCGGACGACCTATGACATTGTCATGAGAGGCACGAGGAAATTTGGAGACTTGCCTTGCATGGGGTCCCGAGAGCTAATTCAGATGCACGAGGAGAAGGCAATGATCAAAAAGATGGTTGATGGCCAGGAGGTTGAAATTCCTAAGATGTGGAGCTATTTTGAGAAGTCTGGATATACCTACCTCAGTTTCAATGAGTATGCTCAGTTGATGCACGATGTTGGAAGTGGATTGAGGGCCTTGGGGTTAGAGAAAGGGGACAGAGTACAGATTTTTGCAGCTACTAGGTGAGCTCTCTAGAAAATATGCGATGAAAGGCGCCATTTCTAAAGGTGTTTACCAGTGCGAAATGGTTAGCAATGGCCCATGGTGCCGGCTCCCAGTCAATGACTATCGTCACGGCTTATGATACTTTGGGTCAGGAGGGTTTGACCCACTCATTGGTACAAACGCATGCTAAGGCCATCTTCTTGGATCCACATCTGCTCCCTCAGTTGATGAACCCCTTGGATAAGGCGACGGAGGTACATTATATCATCTACAACACTGAGTCTCCAGTGAAATCAGAGCACATTGATAAATTGAAGGACAAGCATCCGCGATTGACGATTCTCAGTTTTGAAGATCTCGTTAAGCTTGGGCAAGAGAAGAAGCACGATCCCGTACCACCTTCACCAGAAGATCTGATGGGTATCATGTATACATCTGGGTCTACAGGCCCTCCAAAGGGTGTGCCCTTACTGCACAAGGCTGTAGTTGCTGCAGGTGAGGAATTCAGCCTAGACCCACCTCAATCATTACTAACGAAAATACAGTTTCTGGTGTCACCGTCGTTATTGGTCCTTACATCGGGCCCGGCGATCATCTCATTACCTACTTACCCCTCGCACATATCCTAGAATTCGTGTTTGAGAATGCCTGCATCTTCTGGGGAGGAACAATGGGTTACGGAAACCCTAAGACACTCGCCGATAGGTCCATGCGTAACTGCAAGGGTGACATTGCCGAGTTCCGGCCAACCATTATGGTTGGTGTCCCGGCTGTGTTCGAGACCATCAAGAAGGGTATCATCGACAAGGTTGGTCAGGCACCAGGAATTAGCCAGAAACTATTCTGGGCTGCAATAAATGCAAAACAGTTCCTCCTAAACACCGGGCTGCCTGGTGTTGGGATCTTGGACAATGTTATCTTCAAGAAGGTGAGGGAAGCTACTGGTGGCAGGCTCCGTCTTATGATGTATGGTGGTGGCCCCATTGCGAAGGAGACACAGAGGTTCCTCAGTATGGTTATTGCCCCTATGGTTTGTGGGTATGGTTTGACCGAGACTTCTGCGTGAGTAAAATTCCACCTTTACCTCAGCTACGATAAGCCCGTTGCTAACTGGTACCAACAGGATGGGTACCTTAACCGACCCATGTGAGTGGACTACTGAGACCAATGGAACTATCGTTGGTTCTGCTGAGATTAAGCTCGTTGATTATCCAGAGGCGGGTTACTTCACCAATAATGAACCCGAGCAAGGGGAGATATGGATCAAGGGTGACAGTGTCACAGTCGGGTACTATGAAAACGACAAGGAGACTGCAGAGGCGTTCAAGGACGGATGGTTCATGACTGGGGATATCGGTGAATGGACGAAAGAAGGTCACCTTAGGATCATTGACAGGAAGAAGAACTTGGTCAAGACCCAGAATGGAGAGTACATTGCCCTCGAGAAGGTAAATAAACACTGCAATGGGATTTTACGTCTATCAGTGATACTGACAGTTTGCTAGCTCGAGTCTATCTACCGATCTGTCACCGTCGTACAAAATATCTGTGTCTATGCTGATCAAACAAAGACTAAGCCCATCGCCATCATTGTGCCTGTTGAGGGAGTTCTCAAGAAGCTTGCCTCTGAGATTAAGATTGAGGGCGAGTACGGCGATATCGTACACAACCCCAAACTCCGATCTGCAGTATTAAAGCAAATGCACGAAGTCGGAAAGAAGGCTGGTTTGGCTGGTATTGAGCTGATTGAGGGAGTAGTATTGTCTTCTGAGGAGTGGACACCTGAGAATGTGAGTTGGAAACCGACTTTTTCAGCATCCTACAGTAGCGAAATTGATTTACTGACATTCCGGTATTTCCTAGAACATGGTCACCAGCGCACAAAAGTTAAACAGGAGAGGCCTTCTCGAGAGGTACAAGTCCGAGATTGACGAGGTTTACGCTGCTGCTTAGGCAAATAGTACAGATCTCAGTTAGCTGGAGTATGTCTCATATTTAAATGTTTATGTGGGTGCTAGTGTGGATGATATGGAATAGGGTCTATGAATATTGGCATGGGTTGGGGGGGG
>Ga0307511_10005660_pt1 | contig 12682 bp, 17 predicted proteins | sample 13_EM_MG_FD_200266 | JGI IMG/M metagenome (GOLD analysis project Ga0307511, IMG submission 200266) | Populus trichocarpa ectomycorrhiza microbial communities from riparian zone in the Pacific Northwest, United States - 13_EM | ecosystem: Host-associated > Plants > Roots > Unclassified | place...
GGTCGGGGAAAAATAACGGAGGAGAGGAGGAGTAAAAGTACTCCCAGAGTAGAGGATATCGAACGAACTAAGGGGAGGGCAGAAACGAGGACAGAAACGAGGGCGAGGCAGGGGAAGATCACGACTCTCCTTTGCTACAGAGGCGGCCGGTTGTTGGGCGTCAGTGGTGGGGCCCTGCGGAGGGGTTCCCGGTGTGCTGGGTCGATATTCGCAACCGTTGTGTCTGTGTCGAGGGGCAGGGATCTAGTCCCTTATTGTCTCCCGCTGGGTTTCTCGTCTTGGTTATCCCGTGGGGTGTCCATGGTTTTCTGGTTCCTTGTTGATTGCGCCTAGTTCTGCGTTGGGGTGGCGGGATCCGCTGGCCCTGTGGCGTGTTGCTTGTTGTGTGGGTTCGCGGCAGGTTAAGGGGGGTGTGTTGGGGGGGTGCTTCCCTCGTGAGGTGTTTGGCAGTGGTCCCATTCGTGCCTGGGCGGTTTGTATCTGGCGTGCGGTGTTCTAAAATTGACATGCTAGAGTCGATGGGAGCCCGGACGCCGGGGTCATTGGCGATCGGGTGTGGGACGAGGCAACTCAGAGCCATGGGTTCCTGCGTTTTGAGGTAGTCAGATACCGCGCACTGGAACACTACGCTTGGTAGGGTATTTTATAGTGTGTGGTGGCGGGTCGCGGCAGATGGGATGTAAATTGCTTTGTTGGTTCCCTCTAGTGCGTGTCGGGGACGGGAAAAGTCTTTTAGCGTTAGTTCGATCAGTAAGGCGAGTTGTTCTTTGATTTTCAGGTTGTCGCGGAGTACTCATTCCATGTCGTTGTGTAGTTAGGATGACGTGGCTCTATGGGCGGTGTGGTTGGCTCTCCACATCTCTTTTAGTGCAGCTAAAGTGACGGTGTGATTTTCAGGGAAGCCACGGACGAGCAACAAAGCAGCAACCTACACAACAACAAAAAACAGCGCGAAAGCGAATATGTCAGGAACCATCACAGCGACAGACAAAAAGACAAGAGGACGAGATTCACCGGACCGAACTCTACCAAAGCCCTCCTATAAATCTTAACTTCGTTCCCGCCTTCCCACCTTCCCCCCGTAGTCAAAGATCTGGAAGTTCGTGAGAACCTGCACGACATCCATCCTGAGGCGTAGCACACGAAGCCGCCAGCTCAGCACCCTCGAACTAACAAGCGGAGCCGTAACTCCCACACCTCAGCCCACCAAGTCCCTCACCGCCACCACAGATCCCAAGACAACCGCCGGGTAGCGGCCCAATCAGCACCATCCACAGAGACACGAAACGGGCTATCCCTCTCCCACACCAGCTCGTTTAGCAATATCACCACGGAGGCCGAGATCGAGCCCACAGCAACGCTCGTAACTCCCACACCTTTCGCACACCACCAAACTTCATCCAGGTTGTACATAGGGCCCCAGTATTATCCAGTTCGACATTGGAGCCAGGGAAAGGAGCTGGTAGTCATAGGAAAACACAAGTATCGCAGACTTGAGTCGTACAACTGGGACGTAGACGAAAGAACAAAATAAGATGCCCACAAGGCGGCTGCCCGAGGTGTCTTGAGACTGGAAAAGAACCCAGGCATCGACCTGGTAGACCTGACGGAAGAAACAGATGGAGCTTCCGACATATAAAATTGACGACGAGAGGCTCATCGTAAGCACGACACCGGAAACCGAACAGAATGCAGGCTCTGTACGCCTCTCCCCACACAGCAACTTGATCCAATGCAGCTCGAAATGTGGGGAGGCTGTCCAGGCGAAGACAGGTTATAGGGAGTCAAACGAATACTCCTCAATCTATGACTCAGAAAGCAGCCCCGGCGACGACTCCGAGGTAGCAACGATCAAACCAGCCAACGACACACCGGAGATCTCCCCAGAGTTCATACCCGCTCGCAGACCTACCAAAAGAACCACCTCCTCTCTCTTGTCCGCGTCGTGCCCCCAGAGCAACCAGCCACACCGCGACTGTCCAAGGACAGACACCAAGGAAGGTCTAGAAGGAGACCGCTTCGACCAAATAGCATTACATCTACACGACCATCTCAACCAGATTTATTTTTATATTTTATTTTTTATTTTTTAGGAAATCTATACGCCTGATCAGCCTTAGGGTATGCGGCGGCCTGGAGCCTTTGACGGAACCTACATTGGGAGCGGTCGACCCCAGAGAAAATCAACTACATACAAACTGTGTGAGACCCGAACTCGCTGTGTATGAAAGAAAGAAACCAGTCTGAGTGATAAGGACGTGGAATAAGCCAACACCGAAAGTCCTACATCACCAGTCACTGCATTCCACTCTTCCCCTTCCTCTGTCGAAGTCGTAGGCTTCAATCGGTAGCCAGCGTCCCCTCACCTTCAGGTGGCTACCTCGTGCCAATTTCCGGTCAAAAAACACCACTACGGAGCTGGTGGCTTTACCTAATCTCCGATATCTCCAAAGAGCCAATGTGCCCCTATTATCCCCTTCACTCCAACATCCTGTATCGTATCTCCCATGGATCTCTGGCAGGGGACCCTGTGGATCACCATAGCCTTGACTAACGGTCCGGTGTCATCAGGAGATAGGCTCCGAGGGGGTGTTTTGGCTGGTCGGGATCGGTTCCCAACCGGGTTTGCTGCCGAACGTGGAGCAGCAAGTTTTTTTTGTAGCCAGAGGTGCCGCTACCAGAGCCTCGTCCTCATCCTCATACCCGGATAGGTCCTCGTACATCTCCCGATCGATATCGGAATTGTTTGACCCATCCTTCATCACTATATCCTCACTGTCCTTAGCTCTTCCCTTCCCCTTCCTCTCTCTCTTCTTCTCCATCGCCTGCTCCAACTCTTCCAACCCCGCTTCCGCCTGTGTACCTTTATCCACCTGTACCACCGTCGGTTCCCGTATATGGTCGGTCTGGGTGGCGATCGTTACCTTCTCGACTGGTAGTGCCTTACCCTTTGCCTGCAAGTTCTTCCCTTCTGCCGACACCGCCTTCCCTGCCTTCACCTGTGACTCCTTCTCCACCCATGCATTCCACTTCTCCTCCGCCTTCTCCTCTGCCCCCTCTGCCTTCCGCTCGGCAGCCTTCAACTTCTCCTGCAACCATACTCCATTCTCCGCAAATATGGCTATAGAGTGGGTCTGGTCTGCTAGCTACTTTTCTGATTCGGAAGAATCCCTCCTTTTCGAAAGCTTTGCCAATTGCTCCCTGAGCCCCGCAATTAAGCCATCCCTGGCCTACAACGAGGCATCTGCATTGTCCGGTCGCTGGTAGAACTTCCCCATCCGCCGCTCGAGGTCCATGTATGCATCCGCAATCCTCTTTTTGCCCTCACTGTTCACACTTCCATCCTCATCGAGTATTCTCATCATTAGGTCAAATCGTTTCTTGACAACATCATCTGTTTCCAACAGCTCTGATTCCACAAAGTTGACCGTAAACATCAGTAAAAACTCGGCAACCATTCTCCTGCCCAACCTGGTCATTGTTTTCAACATTCTCTCCCTCCAATCAAGGTCCCATTGGTCCAAGACTGCTTCATCCTCACTGTCAAGAAACCCCGTCGGGTTTCCCTTCGCCACCCAAGGACCAACAAAGTTGTAGTCCTCATCACTGATCTTCCCACGAGAACTCTCATCCTCCTCCTCCTCCTCCTCATGGATACTGGCCACTGGTTTCCTTAAGTCCGCCTGTGCTAGTGCCTCTCTAAAAATGGCATCAGGTAGCCTCACTAGGGGAGCGGTAACCGACACCCACTTCTCTGCTGCCAACTTCCTCTCCACTCATACCTTCCGGTTTCTAGTCTTAACAGCTGGTGTAGGTTCCGGTGTAGGTAATTGAGGTGCAGACGCCTGCACCTCCGGAGTGCGGTACCTCGATCTGTTATCTAGAGAGGGTACAGCCATCGGGGCTGTAGACTTTCCTTTGCCTTTTTGGTGCTTTGGCATCATTTCTAATTTCCCAAAAAATTGTGGAGCCGCTGCTCAAGGTGACACCGAGGTCTTACGCTGCTTTAAGAGTTGCAACGCGCTGCTTTTCGCCTACAGAATCCTTGGTTGTTGCACCCACCAATCGTTGGTGAACACGGTTGCAACGTTAAGAAAATCGCTCCAGTTCACCTCGAGTTCTTGCGAAACTTGACCCTCGGGGGTAATCTCAACAAGATGCTGTGAGCGATGGAGGAAAGAATGGACTTTAGAAATGAAGAGCTCGGTAGGGTAGTCACAGGACAGAATCTTCAGGACGCACGCAGAACGGAAAACTACCGCACAATTCAAGCGGAAGTACAAGAAACACGAAGGGTCTCCGCCGAGCATAGAGTCGAGACACACGCGGTGAATCAACAGATCGTTAAGATCCTCACTGAGCGATCCGGGGCGGAGGCTAGAGAGCTAGATTTCAGAGGAGGACTCAAGACGATGTACGACGAGATACTGGACCTGAGAAAGGAAGTTGAGGAAACTCCTCCACGAGCTGCTACCAAGCCCGTCAGCGTCCCTCATATCCACAACAACCGACTCACCCTCATCCAACAGCGAGTCAACTAGCCCGAGCAATTCCGACGGGCTACCCCCCTGACACCCCACAGGGAGCGCATCGAGCAGCACGTCCCCAGGCATGCCGGGGGAAGAAGTACTCAAGGCCTGGCAAGCCATCATGTCCATGAACCACAAAAATGCACAACAAGCAGACAAAATGGAAGCTTCCATCACTGATCCTTCTTTACGCACTGGGTCACGATGGCCAGGGGCAAATCAAACAGGAGCCAAAGCAAGCCTCACCCCATCACTCGTCCCTTACTACTTGGCAAAACAGAACGCAGCAAAACACGCCTTTACAGCTCAGTAAGCTCAGGGTCACCATTCGCACACAAGAAGACGCAAAAGGCACAAGCCGACAACATCGCAACAGGCATCTCGCCTGCCTTAGGAGTGGACAGCAACATGGTTAACCAGACCGAGGCGTGCAAGGAAAAAGAGATCGCCTCACAGGGACCGCAAGACAGCCTGCCCCATGGGCCCTCGAAAGAAGCACCCCGGAGACCATCGCAAAATTGGAGGAGGTCAAGAAAAGGGTCTACACAAAGCCGAAGAGAAGGCGAGCCACGACCCCAGACCGCAGCGACTAGACACCTCTCAAGACCAATCTCAATCCCAAGAGGGAAGATACGATAGAGACAGAGGAGCGGGGAAGACCCGACTGGAGGAAGTCACTAGTAGAAACAGAAGAGCGGGGGACTATTAACAAAGACAGGCTGCCACAGATAGGGAAACACACCGAGGCTACCTTCTCTAAGGTGCCCAACACAGCAAACATCCCACCGGTCAAATAAAAATCAAGATCCCTCTCAAACCAGCTCCATCCCCGGACATGTGCGAGCTAAAGCCGGAAGAAATCATGCTGATAATCTACCCAACGGAAACGCGGTAGCGGCAGCCTAAAAAAGGAAGGAGGCAGCAAGGAAAAAAGTCGCAGGAATTGAAAAGGAAGAAACAAGGTTGAGAAGGCAGCTCAAGGACGCAAGGGACGCCAGAAAATAACTATAGTGAGAGGAAGGGGAGGAGCGCAACAAGCATGCTGGTGGCTTATCAGACAACGACAAGGGAAAGGGAAGCTAAATCGATAAGCCCAACGCCTACGACAATAGAGTCTCCCCAAAGCGGGAGGAGAAAATCAAGAGACATGGAAGTTCCATCAGAACTTCCGCATGGACAGGGACAACGACAGAAAGAGAGCACATAAATGGACAGCGGGGGAGGAGGCATACACCCGGGAATTCAAGACAGGCGAGCCAGCTTTGGTCACCCAACACCGCAACTTAGAAAACGACATGGCTTCCCAAAACATGGGCCTGACCCCCCCCTTCATGACATAGCGGCGGCTACGAAAGACTACTTCCACACCCTACCCCAAGCCCAAAGCGAGGAAGCATACTTTTTATTTTTTTTTCAGTCTATTACGCCTTAATCAGCCTTAGGCTATGCGGCGGCCTTGGAACCTTTGACGGAACCTTCTTTGGGAGCGGTCGACCCCCGTGTGTGCGCTGAGGCTGGGCCAACTGCCCCCTGTGCGTGCGGTAAACAACAACACCGCTAATCCCTGTGCGTGCAGGTGTGGTGTAGCGGCCACCTGCACTAAACTATCTACTTATGTACAAAGCGGTTTCAAAGAAAGTCAAGCTATACTACAACCACAATTGGAGACTTACTTGGTGCTAGGTACATATATCCCTGTATTTGCCTCATCCCCCCACCTCCCCGAATTTCCTCCTTGACAGCACCATTTGGGGGGAGCGAGATTCGAACCCACTACCTGTTGAGAGACCGCCCACTCCCACCCAGGTCATCCAGCTGCGCACTGCCAACTACGCCAGCATCCCCCCGAGGAAACATACAGAAGGCAGGAAAAGGCACGGAAGCCATGAGAGCCAGCACCAAATGTCAGCAGACTAAAGGAAGACGGGATCGTAAAGAAGCCAGCAACAGGCCCAAGGGTTTACCGAGGCAGGGAGCCGACACAAACCTCACAACTAGGCGAGATCGACACCGTTGACCTTAACATCACCAAGACCCAAGTAGTAATCAACCGCTGCCCTGCATCAGGAAAATATCACCAAAACATTTTTATTGTGTATTTGGTGGAATTCAGTGGCGTCCGGGCGTATTATTGCGTCTCCAACTGGCGCTCGTTATTTTGAAAATTTGGCTGCCGGGAGACAGCTGGAGACATCCAGAAGACACCGCGAGACACCGAGAGGCACTAGAGGCACTAGAGCCATTCTCAAAATATGTTCCTGATGTGGAAGAAGAAAGTCAGGGTAGTGGAAAAAGGACCTGGCAGAAGCGTTCAACCACAAAGCGGAAGCACTGGAGTTCAGACAAGGGGTGGAGATCGTCAGGGTGGACACGATCGCTTCTTATCCAACCGAGATCAACTTGACAGTAAAACGCAGGGGAGGGCTCCTCACTTAAGACTATCGAAAAGCTCAGGAAGGAGGTCTTTCCAGGAGGAGACCACTCACCATCAAGACATCCAAGAGTAAGCGGGACGAGGAACACTACAGAGTAGGCCTGGGCACGAGACGTCTCGAGACGAGACCGGGCCCTAGTCTCGAGACGTCTCGTCATTTACCAGGCGGTCTCGAGACTTTTACCCTGGTCGGATAACGTAAGCCACTATAACATGGATATTATATGTGCCAAGAACTGATATCACAAGTCTCGAGACAATCTCGAGACTGTTGCCCAGGTGTCTGGAGACGTCTCGTCTCGTCAGTCTCGAGACTTAGTCTCAAGACATCTCGTCTCGTGCCCTGGCCTACTACAGAGCTTATCGTACCCAATGTCGAACCAACGGAGAGGCTGGAGGCAAAGGAGGGAGCGGAAGTAATTTGCTGGAAACTGGGCCTCAAGTGGACAGTCAGACCTGCAAAATGGCTACTCAGCGCAGGAACAGGGAAGGGTACTAAAACAAACCCACTTTACATAGGGTCTCAGTTTAGACCAGCTCATTAAGAGAACGAAACTGCCCACTACCCATCCCCCTCCCAGACTCTAAGTCAAAGGTCATCGTCTACAACAGGAAAAACGACCTACACAAGGATAAACGACAGACGGCGAGAAACCGCCCGAACCAAAGTTTAGACAACCTCAGGTGACACCAGGGCCAAGGAGGGCTCAGAGGAGGCCGACAGAAACAGGGACGCGGGAGGAGGGCGAGAAAAGGAGGAGAAACAGTATACAAAGAAGGAGATCAAGCGACTAGAAACACAACACTCAGAAAATAATCCACAACCCACACCTACCGCACTATCTTCACCATCCACTCCCTCGACACCACCGACAGCAGCGCCAGGCACAAAGGAGGCAAACCCCCTGGGACAAACGACAACAAAACCAAAACACGGGTTAAACGTAGAGTAAATCAACACAGGGAAATCAAACCACGTCATGGACGTAGCTCTACAAGAGTTCAAGGCCTACGATATCCTCTTTATTGGGGAGCCAGCGCTACGCCTGGACACCAATAACAACAGCTTGGGCTACCCGAACCACCCTTCATGGCGAAGAGTCACAGTCCTCGACCACAATACCAAAGTAGCAGGATGCGTCAACAGCAGGTTAGCCAGAGCGAAAGAGTTTGTCAACAGGTCGGGGACAGTGGGGGTCATCTCAGTAGCCTTAACCAAAGTAGTGGGAGTTTACTTACCTGGCGACGCCCCCTTAGAGGACCTAATCGAGGACGTTCAGAGGATACTTACGAACGGCAGGGTGGTAGTGCTCGGCGACTTTAACACCCACTCGGTAACGTGGGGAGCTCCTCGCAATAACCCCAGAGGATCTCAGCTAGCAGATTGGCCAAGTACCTCAAGCAACATATACACACACACCTGGAGCAGCGGCGACAAGGAGTCGACTCCTGATCTTTCATTTACCAACTGCCTAACCTACTTAACATCAGACCTGGAGCTCCATCTGACAAGTTGAGGGTTTGATCATTCCTCGCGCTCCCTGGGTGCACCTCTAGCTTAACCCATGGCAATCGGACTTACTCAACCCCAGACTGGGACTTCTTCAACAAGTACGTAGAAGACAATTCCCCCTTCACCCCCTTATCTTGCAACGATGCCTGTGGGGAGCTGGTCAGGGTCCTCAATAAACACAGCAGGACCAAGACGGCTCGTATAAGATCAAAGAAGTGGTAGGACGAAGTGATTGCCAACCAACTACACAAAGTAAGAAAGGGGGCCACTTCGGCTACAAATCGGAATCCAAAATCCTCAGGAAAAGCATCAAGAGGAAAAAGAAGCAGTGTTGGTCGATATGCCTCCAGCAATCGGGCAATGGAGATCCACGAGAGGTAACTCGCATCGCTCAAACCCCTTCGGGATAAAAGTGTCCCTTGGATAACTCTTCGATCAAGAGGGAACCAGACTCCACACGCAACAACAGAAGATAGACGCTTTCCAAAGGCACAACCTGTTGGAACATACATCCACCACACCCGAGTTATCCAACTCACCACATATCCGGCTACCCATATTCATGGCTTATCCGGTGGATAATTATCCTATTATCCTGCAGTCAGTGCATTTGCTTATTTCATGTATTTCCTACATTTCCTGCATTTCTGCTACCTGCGTATATTTCTTATGTTATTCTCACATAAACCTATAAGCTTACCCAACGTCAGCTCAGCTTACTTCTGTTGTCGCCGCCGCCTCCGTTGCAACCGCTTATTTGTATTTCTCTTGCTTCCTATTGGCCGGTTAACATCCCTGCCCCGGTATGTCTCACATTGACTTTCGCAACTTCACTGTATATAAAGACATCCCGATGCGCTCTGTATATTCCTAATAATTAAGCAAGTCTTCACACACTTCTACTGTCGCATCCACTGCCTATTACCATCAGCACGCTGCTCCATTAGAACCTCCGTTGCGCCAGATCGCTACTACTGCACTACCTAGTACCACTTCCGCTGCCTTCTAATATTCTTCCCGGAATATTCTGTTACAACCTGGTTACGCACGAAGGAGTCAACCCAGCGCCGCTGATGGTGCACAGCCCGGCACCATTCAGGGAAGCTGCTGAAGAATACCTCGCCCAGGTCTATGCCGCTCTTGCCAAGACAAAAAACAACAGCTCTCCAGGCCCCAATCGGATCTCTTACCGCCTGATCAAACTCATCAATGATGCTGATCTGGGCAGGGCTATTCTACACGGTATAGCGAGGGGGACGATAGCTCTGATCAAAGTGCCACGAGAACACAGGGATCTCACCATGTTAATGATTCCCAAGCCGGGCAACGACAAGAATAAGGTCAATGGATGGAGACCCATCGTATTACCCAATATAGTCGGCAAGCTGGGAGAAAAGGTAGTCGCCAACGATCTACAAAGACATACTACCCTCTTTCACGACCTCCATTACGGTTCAAGAGTCAACAGGTTGGCCAAGGATGCCATGATGGTAATCACCTCGGTGGCGGGAAGTGAGATTCAAAACGGCAACAACGTCATTCTACTAGGCAAGGACATCGTTTCGGCGTTCAACAACGTCAGGGCGGCCAGAGTTCTGGAGATAATCCGGAAAAACAACCTAGTGAGAGAGGCGGCGCTCTGTAAGGACTTCTTACTCCCGAGGAAATTCCAAATATCATGGGATTCCCAAGAACAAGGCCCCACTAGGATTGACGACGGCACCCCACAAGGGAGCCCCATCTCTCCAGTTCTGTGGCTAATCTACATTGGCAACACCCTGAAGAGGGAGGACCAGAGATGCAGGTACATCGCCCCTACACCAAGAGGTTCATCAAATCGACTAAGGGCACCCCCACTTACATTGTCTATCTCCACCCTATTGATAAGTTACGGTGGCGGCATCCAGGTAGCCTATATTTGCAAGAATGGGTCGAGTAAAACCTAGGAAGCTCAAGTCCGAGGATCAAGGAGAGTCATCCATTACTCGAGCGCTTAAAAGACTACAATCTAGCCGCTAACCATCGATCTACAAGGCTACCGTTATCAATGGTATTTCTGATAGTACCTTACCGAGACGTATTCATGGTGCACAGGACATGGTAGCTGCCCATGAAGCCCAACAACTAGTGCCAGCGGCAGAGGAGCGAATTGCGGAGGCGAAGGTGACACAGGTGGATGACGGTACAGACGGAAATGGAATTGGAAGGGTTGGAAAAGGCGATGGATAAAGAAGACAGAGGAGAGGGAAGGCGTGCGCCAAGGACAGCGAAGATCCAGTGATGAAGGACAGGTTGGACGACTCCGACTGTTACCATCCATCACGGGGTAGTGCACCATCACTGGGTAGTGCATCAACTGGTTTTTTTTTGAGTTTCTCGATGAGTTCGAAAGCAATCATCATAGTAGTGGGATTAAAACGGATGCTGGACTTGATGAATGGTGTGGTGGAGGGTACAACCGTGGGGGCGGAGGTGAGCACGTGGAGTATGAAAAGCTAGTTTCTCGCGTGAGCAATTTTTGGGGGTTAATGGGTAGACAGGAGTGTCATACGAGGGCTTCTATATGCAGGAATTGTTGCTTCCACTTAATATTTGAGATCTGAGTAAACTATACCTAGGTTCTGTGTACGCAGAAGTAGTATTCCGGAGGGTAGGTTATGGGGCAGGTGTCGGTAAGTATATCATGGCATATCTCAGTCAAACGAGCTCCAAACCAAGCCTTTGTTAGGTTCAGAGAATGTATGTGGCTATGGAAGTCTCCTAGGTACCTTATACATGATATTCAACCAAAATGGAATGAACTCATTCTGAGGGAGGTGCTCTCGGAGGGGGTACATGTTGAGATAGGCCTACCAATGGAATTGATGTCAAGTAGCCAATAGCTAAGGAGAATCTATGCATAAGAGGTAATCATTTGGGCCTATTAGGAGCCTGTTTCACCTCGAAATGGGGCTAGACATGCGGGTTGTCCAATTTGCGAGAAATGGAGATGCCTAGGGTGTGTCTATCAATATATGTTTAGATCAAGGGTGTGATAGCTTAAAAGATGCCCCACATCACGTACATTGATTTGAGCTATTTCATTCTTGATTGGGGCCTTGTTTGGCCAACCTACTAGAACAAATATCGAATCCCCCCTCCCCCTTACCTTACCCTCTGGAATACTACTTCTGCATACACAGAACCTAGGTATAGTTTACTCAGATCTCAAACATTAAGTGGAAGCAACAATTCCTGCATATAGAAGCCCTCGTATGACACTCCTGTCTACCCATTAACCCCCAAAAACTGCTCACGCGAGAAACTAGCTTTTCATACTCCACGTCCTCACCTCCGCCCCCAGGGTTGTACCCACTTCACCACACCATTTATCAAGTCCAGTATCCGTTTTAATCCCACTACTATGATGATTGCTTTCGAACTCATCGAGAAACTCAAAAAAAACCAGTTGATGCACTACCCGGTGATGGTGCACTACCCCGTGATGGATGGTGCATGCTGGTGAACGAATAATGGCTGTCTGAATTTTCAGGGGCAATTAGCTTGCTCATGTTAGGATCAGGGATCTACTCTAAAGGAGTGAAAGAGGGTTTCCGGCTGGCTCGTCATGCCCCTCACACTGGGGCCACATACGAGTAAGAAGTCTTTAAAAAGAAAAAAGAAAAGAAAAAAACATCCGAAATATTTCCAGAGACTTGCGATAGCCTAATAACAGCCAACCCTCGCTGGCGTAACCTCGTCAGACAAGTCTATACTCACTCGCAGTCGACCTAGGGTCCCAACAGTTCCCCTTTAAAAGGCCCCTGCCTTCGACACGACAGGCGCACAAATAGTCCACCCTCCCACCTAGGAAATACTTGTCATCTTCGCCCTCCTTCATTTTCAACATATCCTCAAACTAGCCTCCCACATCCCACCGAACCCCCCCTCAGGTCCAATATAATCAGCTAGTTCTACTGCCGCGGGTTGAAGAACCAAGATCTAGACCTACGGCCTACCGGTTCCACAGCCCTGGTATTCGGGGGCCTCAGCAGTTCCACCGTGGATTGACAACAAGATAATTGCGCTAGGTCAAGGGCAGTCCTCCCTTCGTTTGTTTTACGTTCGATGCTCGCACCTTTCTCTAGCAACATTCGGACGAGTTCGTCATGGCCACGCTGCGCTGCATTATGCAGCGCCGTCTCACCCCGCTTATTAGGGACATCT
>Ga0307511_10005663_pt1 | contig 12673 bp, 16 predicted proteins | sample 13_EM_MG_FD_200266 | JGI IMG/M metagenome (GOLD analysis project Ga0307511, IMG submission 200266) | Populus trichocarpa ectomycorrhiza microbial communities from riparian zone in the Pacific Northwest, United States - 13_EM | ecosystem: Host-associated > Plants > Roots > Unclassified | place...
GGCTGTGAGAGGAGAAGGGAGTATGTGGTGGTTGTCTGTTGATGACCAAAAGAGTGAGCAACTAGGAAAGGAGGATGCTCTCAGTCGATTGAGACAGGGGAAGAGAGGTTGAGTTGTGGTGGAGAGAATAGTGAGGGGCTCTCTTGGTCGAGAGGGGAGGCTCCAGGTGCAGGGGAAGAAGGCCAAAAATCCAAAAAGAGGGGGGCGGCGACTCCTCTTGAAGTGATGAAGAAAAGATTAGGTTTTTAGGGTTTTCTTTTTTTCTCCCCCTAGGTTTCAACATTTTCCACTATATTTATAGATAAAATGTTGTTAGGTTTCCAAACTGGTCCCTCAACTTTTTTTTGTATTTTGAATTTATTTTGAAAACAGACAATATCAACGTCGACTCGACCAAAAAAATCAATGATTGTAAAAATAACACGTTAAAAGTTGAACGCATTCAAAATACGTTTGAAAATTTAAATTCTTTTGAGATAATGTTGAAAATGCTAAAAACGATGCAAATATATGAAGAATGCATTTTTTGGGTTTTCGTTGTTTTTTCTATTTTTTTGTTTTTTTTTAAAACATGGGGTCAAAAATTGGGTAGCAACAATGATAACCATCTACAACACGATTATTCTCATCCTTCAAAGTCAAGTATATTTCTTCAAATTCTGGGCAAGATTCATACTCTTATTTGAGTCTCTCAAATCCTGTAGCTTCAACACTCATTAGGGATAACAGCGTTACCCAGCGACTCAAGGCATTTGCAGCTTTATTCTCCATTTCAGATTTATGTTTCAAAACAATGAATATACTTGAAGATATTCAACCCAATGACCATGCATGTGATTAAGCTTCTTTTAGGAGTTGAGATAGCGGAGGGTCTGATGGTCGGAGTAAAGAACAAATTCATATGGTAGCAAGTAATTGTGCCAATAGCACAGGGCATAAACCACCATATAAATTTGTTATCATAGGTTGAGTACTTTTGTTTTGCCTCGTTAAGTTTCTCATTAAAGTAGGCTACAAGGTGACGTTCTTGACTAAGTACTCCACCTATACCAACTCCCGAGGCATCAAATTCTACTTCAAACACCTTAGTAAAGTTAGGTAGCTGCATTACTGGGGTCTCCGTCATCTTCTTCTTAACCTCCTTAAATGTCTTATTAGTTTTTTTACTTCACTGAAACTCACCTTGTTTCAAACAATCTATAATAGGCGACATGATTATGCTAAATCCCTTAATGAAACGATGATAGAAAGTCACAAGCCCATGAAAACTATGAACCTCATGAATAGTCTTAGGCTTAGGTCAATCTACTATCACTTGGACTTTCTAGGGGTCAGCAGAGACTCCCTTACATGACACTATAAACCCTAAAAACAACCACTTGATTTGTAAAGAATGAACACTTTATGACATTGGCAAACAAACTTGCCTGTCTTAGGGTGGTACAAACTTGAATAAAGTGATCTAAATGCTCTTTCTTGGTTTTGCTATAAATAAGGATTTCATCAAAGTACATCACCAAGAACTTTTCCATAAATGGCCTAAGCACCTGTGTCATTACTTTTATAAAAGTGCTTGGTGCATTGGACAGGCCAAAAGGCATGACTAGCCACTCATATAAACCATCATTAGTCTTAAACGTTGTTTTCCATTTATCTCTTGGACGGATCCTAATCTGATGATACTCACTCTTCAAGTCAATCTTATAGAAGATCTTGGCTCATGCCATCATATCTAGCATGCCATCTAATCGAGTCATTGAAAAACGATACTTAATTGTATCCTATTGATGGCTCAGCTATCTACACACATTCTCCATGATTCATCTTTCTTAGGTATTAACAGTGCAGGTACTGCACAGGGGCTCAAACTTTCTCGTATAAATTCCTTTGTAACAATTCACATATTTGCCTTTACAATTTAGCATGTTCACTCAGGTTCATCCTATAATAAGGCATGTTTGGTAATGTGGTACCACGGAGAAAATCTATGGCGTGTTGAACATCACGCATAGGGGGTAAAACATTAAATAGTTCAAAGGAAAAAACATCTAGAAATTCTTTCAACACTTTCCCTACCTCTTCAAGTGGCTCTTCTAAAAAAAATTTACAACCTCCTTGGCCACTAAGACAAACACAACAGACTTCTCACGAACCTCCTTATCAAACTCCCTAGGACTTATTATATTAAGCCCTCCTTTGATGGGGACACCAAACGAACGCCGCAAATTACACGAGTATATTGACGGAGACAACGTAGGGTGGCTCAACCTGTCACTCTTTAGTTGGGAGACCGAGCCCATTTGGGCCTATTTCATTATTTGTTTTATTTGAAATTATTTATGTTAAATAGTTTGAATTGATGTGTTGAGCTCAATAGTGAGATGTTTTAGGGTTTTGCTACTTATATGTTTTTCTTTCATTTTATGAGACAGTTTTGATGATTAATTAAAAATATTGTAAAGTTGCATATTTCAAATCCCCATTCTTCTTTTTCTTTGATTTCAATTCTTAGCTTCTTTTTCTAAAAGTTTATTTCTTTTATACTTTAATTCTTTTTTTTCATTGTTCCGCATCAAATTTGGTATCAGGGCTAGGGTTTTAATTGTTCTTATAATTAAACGATCTATATGTTTATGCTTGATCAAATTCCTTGCTATTCATAACCCTAGATGCAGTGGAATTTTTAGTGTGATCTGGAAAAAAAAGTGTCCTGTTCTGATTTCAGGCAAAAAAAAAACATTGCTCATCATCAAAACTACAATCTGGAAATTTCCAATGGCGGCGCCTCAACCAAATTCATCTTCTCCATTAACAATGATAAATCTATCATCCAGCCACCATTTCGCACCAGCAATCTCCCACAGCAGATCCATTAGTGATAACAACCACAACCAGTCGTCTACCGCGTCCGAGCTCAGTAGCAGTAGAGTGACCGTAGGAACCAACAGAAGATCTTTGTCTTCAGCAACAAACAAAATAACGCAACAGCCACCTTCAGTGCCCGCAATAGTCTTCGTCTTCAGCAGCCACGCCTCCTTCTACAGTCGCCGCCAGCAACAACAAGAAGGAAACTCAGCAACCACAGAAGACGCTCGAGGCAAAATTAATTAACCTTGCCACGTCATCTGCCATCTCAGCACTCTGGAGCCACATCAGCCACGTCACTGAGTCGCCACATAAGCAGACTCTGCCATGTCATCTTTCCTGCCACGTTAGCTTCCATGTCATCCTTCACTGCCACGTCATTTGGTCAGAAATTCTTTTAACAGTTGAATATCATTATTCATGGTATATTTATGCACTTGTTAACCAAGATTTAGCATTAATATTATTCTTTATGCTTGCCCATAAATAAATCAATAAACAAATAAAATACATAGTCTGCCTTGCAAAGTGAATTACCTTAATTTTGGGCTTGTTTATTGGCATTGAATACCCGGTCCTCTTAATTAATTGCAGAGCTTGGTTAAATTTATGGAAAAACTGAAACATTGTGTTTGGATTACCTGTGTGCATTTAGAGGACTTACGTTGCTTGCTTATGAATTTTCTTAGTTTAATTTTTCATTGCTTAGTCTCCAAGATAGATAAAATAATTAAATATTAGTTGTAATTTTATTTTGCGTTTTGCTTGCAAGTGTTGTTTGTGATCTCAGTCACAGTCTTAGGATTAGTTTTGCATGCATTTACATAGTGGTCGTCTAGTACACAATCCAGAAGTCATAGCTATCATGGACCCGAACTCTAGTAAATGCTCTTAGAGATATTCAAGAGCAATTACAACTTATGCAAATAGAAATGAACATGTCCAATCAAATGAACAACATTTATGAGAGGGTGGAATCCATACAAACTTTGCAAGTAAGGCAGTCTAATGAAATTGAACATTCTAATAGCAACCATAGGAATCCTCAAAGACTAGTTCCTCGTAGGAACCACTAACATAACCACCACTAGGGTTACAATGACTTTGACAACCCTAATGATAGTGAGCATTCCAACAATTACCGTCAAAGACCAGTTTACCCTAGGAACTGTCAAAACAACCGTAATCAAGGTCATCACGACTACGATGACCCTGATGAACGAGTCATGAGGTATATCAAAATGGAAGCCCCAACTTTTAAGGGTCAATAGATGGATCTGTGATATGGATCAATCCTTTAGCTGGTATAATTTATATAAGAATAGGAAGGTAAGATTTGCAACAATGAAACTTAATGGGACCGCTCAGCTCTATTGGAAAACTGTTAAAGAGTTTTTGGTTAGGAGAGGTCAGCCCCCTATTACTGATTGGGTTGAAATGAAAACTAAATTACAAGAAAAGTACTTACCTCGTTCTTATAGATAAAATCTCTTAGACCAATGGAATAACTGAGGCAAGGAGGTAAGTCTGCCAATGAATATGTGGCACAATTTGATGAGCATAGGACGAGGTGTGCAATTAGGGAAGATGAGGTGGTAACCTTAAGTAGATTTCGAAAAGGTTTAAACGACGACCTTAGGAGAGAGGTTGTGCTTAGAGGTGTGTCCACCCTTGAAGAAGCTTATACCCTAGTATAAAATAATGAGTTGGTCACAAAAAGCTAGTGCACGAGACGTCAAGACACTCGTAGTACCCCTTTTAGGTCCCAACCTAGCAATAATAACTCTATATTTAGTGCCCCACCCCGTAAACCCAATCATTTGATTTCCCAGATACCTAGAGAAGACAAGGGTAAGGGTATTTTCCATGAAACACCTAAGATAACCTCAAGGAATCAGTGTTTTTAAGTGTCAGGATTTTGGTCATGTTTCCTCTAGTAGCCCTAATAAGGCTCTGTTCATCAGTGGGCAAGAGGTTATGGGTGAAGAAGACAATCATGATAGTAAGGTATATGAATTCAATCCCGATGATTTTCAGGACCTAAATGATGAGGACTTTGATCCATGGTAGCTATGACTTCTAAATTGTATACTAGACGACCACTACCCAATTGCATGCAAAACTAATTGTAAGACTTTGACTGTGACTGAGATCACAAACAACACTTGCAAGCAAAACACAAAATAAAATTATAGCTAATATTTAATTATTTTATTTATCCTGAAGACTAAGCAATAATGAATTAAACCAAGAAAATTCACAAGCAAACAATATAAGTCCTCTAAATGCACACAGGTAATCCAAACACAATGTTTCAATTTTCCCACAAATTAAACCAAGCTCCACAATTAATTAAGAGGATCGAATATTCAATGCCAATAAACAAGCCCAAAGTTTAGGTAATTCAATTTGCAAGGCGATGTATTTTATTTTTTTATTTTTTTATTTTTTTATGGGCAAGCACAAGGAATAATATTAATGTTAAATCTTAGTTAACAAGTGCAAAAATATACCAGGAATAATGATATTCAACAATTAAAAGAATTTCCACCAGATGACATAGTAGTTGACATGGCAATGAAGGATGATGTGGCAGCTAACGTGGCAAGGAAGATGACGTGGTGGAGTCTGCTTGCGTGGTGACATGGTTGATAATGGCTAGTATGGCACCTATGTGTTGAAATGGCAGATGACATGGCAGGGTTAATTAATTTTGCCTCAAGAGTCCCTGTAGCCGAGTCTTCTGTGGCAGATGATTATGGTTTCTTTGTAGCTGTTGCAGGCGGCGACTGTGGAAAGAGGCATGGCTGCTAAAGACGAAGAACTATTGTGAGCACTAAAGATGGTGGATACTGCTGGTCTGTGTTACCGTTCTGTATGTTGCTGAAGAAGAAGATCTTATGTTGTCTCATACGGTGTCGATCTACTCCTAGTTAGCTCAGACGCGGCAGATGGCTGGTCGTGGCAGAGGCTATGGTGGTGTGGTCTGAGGTTGTTGTCATTAACAGATTTGTTGCTGCTGGTGTGGACAATCTGCTATAAAGGCGTTGTGGGAGTTCACTGGTGCAAAATGATGGCTGGATGACAGATCTAACGTTATTGATGAAGAAGATAAACAATTTTTCTTTTTCAGATCAAACTAGAAATTCCATCGAATATAAGGTTATGAATATTAATGAATAAGCATATAGATTGTTTAATTGTAAGAACAATTAAAACTCATGCTCTGATACCATATTTGATGCGGAACAATGATAAAAAGAATTAAAGCAGAAAAGATATAAGCTTTCAAAGAAAGAAACTAAGAATTGAAAGCAAAAAAAAGAAGAATAGAGATTGGAAATATGCAACCCTGGAATATTTATAATTAATCATCAAAAGTATCTCACAAAATGAAGGAAAAAAAACATATAAATAGCATAACCCTAAAACATCTCACTATTGGGCTCAACCCATCAATTAAAACTATTTAACATAAATAACTCAAATAAATAAAATAAACAATGAAATAGACCCAAATGAGCTCAATCTCCCAATCAAAGAGTAACAAGTTGGGTCATCCTACGTCATCCCCATTCATATACTCGTATAATCTGCGGTGTAGGTCTGGTGTCCCCACCAATAGGTTTACACCTCCCATCATACCTTTAAATCATGAAAAAATCGTTTCAAAAGCAGAGCATGTAAAGAAATCCCAGGCTGTGCAAAAAATTAATTGCTAAATGATGGTTTACATTGCATCAAGTAGACAAATTTGAAGACACTATTTCTCAGTGCTAACCAGAAGAAGGATTGTGCATGCAAGAAAAAGAAAAATTGATCAGACATATTTGGATACAATTTATTGTACCAATATACTTATAAACCATCAGTTGGACACATTGGAAGTATTATTAGTTCTATATATTCAGAATGTATGACCACATTTTCTTTCAGTAAGAAATCCATAAAACCAAGAAAAGGACATGCTACGATGTCTGCATACCTCCAACTCGGCCTCTGCATACCTCCAACTCGGCCAATCTATCAGAAAAAATAAGATGAAACACTTTATTAGAAAGCTAACCATAACAAAAACCTACCAGCAAATTATGTGTGGATAGTAAGGAAAAGACTATAATTCCTTCTATGACAATAAGAATTAATCCATTGTATTTCACGTGATTTGAAAGTAATTAAAATTTATAACATTGCAGTTGTCCATGCATCTGAAAATTACCAACTTCCGCACAAAACAGTTAAATGCAGAATTAGTTTTGGTTTTAACTTTTATGCATGCAAGTGGAATGGGAAAAAGTTGTACCAATTACCTGAGCAGCTTCATATTCTGGATCTAGAGTTAGATCCTTATCCCATTCTGCCCACACCCCATACCGCTGCAAGCATCAACTTGAAATAAATAAAACAATATAACAAAGGGGAAAAAAGATAGCAAATAAGTATACCAACTTAAAATGTCATCATGCCAACTCTTGAATGATGTCAATCTTAACAAAGGGCAGATAAATAGACTACAACCTTAAATGATGCCATCTGTGTTTTGACAGTAGCTTTAGCAAATTTGGCCGCCTTTGCTCTTACAGATCCTTGCTTCCTGATCCATTGACTGCAGAACTGTGTGATTCATAATGACAATTAACTTGCAGTTTTTTACCTCAACTTTTCTTAAAGCACTTGTAAACCTTTGTTTTTTATCCAAAGAATTGATTTGGCAACAAGGGCATTCCAAAAAATGATTGTTCCTCATTTTAAAGTAATCAAAATCATCGAACAAAATAGGATGCCATGTCATGATTGATGTTATTAAAAGACAAAATACAGCATCTAGCAAAATCCTATATAGTTCAATCATCAGCAGTAGTATAAATTTTTAATACAACTTTCAAATTTCATTGTTATAACAAGCTCTAGCACCTTAAATTGTACTATAGAAATCAACACATCATGGTAAGATTTTGTTGGCTGCAGGAAAATTGATATTTAAGATAACAACAGAAAAAAGTAGCAATGCTTGCCTTTCAACTCAATAGGCAAGCCATGACAATCCCAACCAGGCACGTAATGAACTTTGTAATTTTGAAGAATCTGAAAAAATCAAGGAAAGAAATTAGAATGATCATTTTACTCCATATCAAATCGGAAGTGGAAGTTAAATTATTCCCTAATTAAATTACTGGCCCAAAACCCTTGCATACACCATGATACAGTATCGATGCTGATGGCCAGCATTCTCAAGTTATTCATGTACTACATGGTCAATATTTGTACATATAAAAATGACATCAATGTATAGCCACGAGAATCATGACAAAAATACAGTCATTGAGCAGGAAATGGTGGATGGTCTATCAGATTTGCACTCCTTTTTCTACTGTTTGATCCATCTCAGCAAGGGCATTGCAAGACCCATAGATTTAGTTAATCTTATAAGTTTTTTTACTAGTTATACATTGACACATTTCCGAATTGGAATTTATCGATTTACATAATAAATCAATTTCTGTTGGTCAGTTTCTTTCATATTAATTATAATTAAATCATAAAGAAACTAAGGGTAAAACCTAAATTTACAAGGGAGGAAGGGAACACACCTTATAACGGTTAATTATATCCTTCAAGATCTTATTCAGGGCATGACCCATGTGTAAATCAGCATTGGCATATGGCGGTACATCTTGAAGAACAAAATTTTCCTGACAAAGTAAACTAATTTTTTTCATACCAGATATGAAAACACACAGATAAAGCCAGCAACAAAACCCCCCACCCCGTCATTTTTATCAACAACTCTCTTGAACACTTGATTATCCTCCCATAATTTCTGAATCTCAGGCTCCCTCACCAAAGCATTCGCTCTCATCCCAAACGTTGTCTTTGGTAAATCAACCGTATGCTTGTACCTCCCTTCTTCTTGCTTCTCCCCTGAATCCAAACAATCTAATTAGCTCTCATTGCACTTAATGAATGACAACTATAACAGATACCATCATCTAATTAAGCAATAAAAAAGGGTAAAAATCACACCCCCGGATGCTTTTTTAGCAGCCATAACAGGTCCTCGAGATCTATGCTTCGAAAGGGAAAAGGGGCCGTCACTGGAACACGTAGAAGAGTAGTGTGTAACTGTGTAAAAGAGAGAAAACCTTAAACGAATAGCCTCCTTTTTTATAAAACAAGCCAACAGAAGTAGCAGTCCTCAAAGAAGAACAGCTACTTCTTTGCAACAGTACTTGAAAACACACAGCAAACAATTGCTTTTATTTCAAAATTTACGAACTCCAGATTACTGCCTCCTTTTTTATAAAACAAGCCAACAGAAGTAGCAGTCCTCAAAGAAGAACAGCTACTTCTTTGCAACAGTACTTGAAAACACACAGCAAACAATTGCTTTTATTTCAAAATTTACAAACTCCAGATTACTTGAAAGATTCTTGGAAGCATTTTATCAAGCAGAAGATGCGCCGTAAAGATATAGCCAGAGTCAGCACTAGAAACAGCGAAATAAAATCGAGGAGTGTGAATTCCTTCGTACCCTATGAGAAGAAGAGGGAATCATAGCTATGGTGGCTGCTTCGCTAGGATTGAATATGGAAGAATTTGCAGCCAAAGGTTTTCGAAGCAGGGACATTTTGTTAGCTACTTTCTGTTTATGTTCATGCTGTTTTCCTCAGTGTATAGAGACAGAGAGAGAGAGAGAGAGGAGGAGGAGAGGGTTAGAGAGGGAATAATAGAGAGAGGGAAATTGGAGAGCTTGTGGATAAATGAATCAAAACCACACAGCTTTCTCCCTCTCTCTAGTTTATTTACTATCATTTTAAGGGTTTAGGTTTATACGGTTCTGTTGTTCGTGTTCATCGGTTCTGAACATTTAGCTTAAACGGTGAAAATATATAGCATTTATGCATCTCATTGATTCGATTCAAACTTTATTCTTTTTTATTGTAATTTCCGACATTGTTTGTAAAACTCGGACTGATTTGCATGGGTTGATACAGGACTTGGCATATCAGGGTTGAAGGAAAAAAAAACTTAGTTGATCTTGTAGATTTGAATTCACCTACTCGATCAAAATCTAGCAATCAACCTGTGAACTTTTTTAAAAATAATTGGTCAAAACAATATTATTTTAAATTTTTTAAAATAAAAATAAGAGGTTGACCAAGGTCGAACCTTTGACCCATGACCCCACTATACCTTAGATCAGGTTATAAAACCATGATTGCTAATTAATATCGTGGAAATAATTATTAAACCTGATTTAACAAGTTGATATGATTACTTACTAATTGAAACCTAGCTCATACTAAGTTTGCTTTTGAACCATTTAGAAAGTTGATTCCACCAAACTTTATGACTTAATAAATTAACTAATAAACCAAATAATTAATTAAATTTAGGTGAAATTTTATCATATCAATATTAAAGATTTGTTTTAAATTTTTGTCATTGTTCTAGAATGGATTTGAGTTAATCTCCCAACATAAAATTGACACACTTAACTCGTAATCCGAAATAGATACAACAACTACTAACCTAAGTATCAGTTTTAAAGATTGAATTCAAGTTTAAGAAAATAAATCTCTTTAATAAGCAATTAGATTAACTTAGTTTATTGGGCTAAAGTTAAAATGTACTAAAAGAAATTCATCATTGATTTACAAACAAAACAAAATCACATAAGAAAATGCTATGGCCTGTGGATTTTTGTTAATGTTCTACTTTATAATAATTAATTTTTTCATCAAAATAATAATATTTTTTTGCCCAGCTTTCATTTAGAACTGAAATCATAAATAGCCTTGTATTGAATTTGAAAATTAAGATTTTTTATTTAATTATGAAAATCATTATAGCAAATTTAAAACAAAGAAAGTGAATTTTTCTTTCCTTTTTACCTTCAAAAATTTTGGTATTAAACATAATTCTAAAACCTGATATAGCCTAGTATATCATCAACCCCTTCACCCTAGATCTAGACTAGGTTGGGTTAATGAAAAAAAACAAGTTCTTTTTATAATATCAATATGTTTAGAGTGTTTTTTATCCAAACTATGTTAACCTGACTAACTTGCAATCTAAATTAGGTCTTAGACCAGGTCTAATCTTAGGCTGGGTTACTTGATTATGAAAGCTTTGTCTTGATATTTTGGTAGTAATAAGGACTTATGTCTTAATTGCACCCTAAAGTTTGGTTTAATATAAATTAGTAGTCTTAATGTTATTGTAGTTTCATTTTAATTATATTTGACTAAAATATTTTATGGTTAATCATATAATTCTAGGAAGTTTCTATGCTTCTGAAAGCTTATAGAAATACACTTTTTAATATAATTTATTGTAATTTCTCTTATTCCCTCTCTCTTTTTCCTTACAAAACCTTCTAAAAAATGTGAAAATATCCTATAAATTCTTAAAAATCCAAAACTGCAATTCGCCATTGGATTTTGGCTAGCTATTTAAAAGTTGGGGTAAGACTAAATTTCCTAGAACCCTAGATTTAATATTGGGAAATTTAACTTATTCGAGCTGGAGTAGACCCCATGAATTTGCAATTGCTAAAATCAATAATGCTACTTTTCAAATAAAAAAAAAACAAGATATTACAAGAAATATATTGATTGATAAAATGGTCAAATATGCTAATGTCATGTCTAACAATTGCGAGACCTAATTGATCCGCTCCCTGATCCAGGCCAAGTGTAAAAAAAATAATCTAAAATTTATGTGATTAACCTGATTAAAATCTAATTTATTTATTTAGAAAAAAAGATAAAACAATATTATTTTGATTTAAAGATAAAATTGATTCGCATAGATCAACATGCTCAAAATTCAATAACTATGGATGAATTGCAGACCTACAGTTAAATGCACCAAAGCTTTTCACTTAAAATTCATTTCATGTCAGAAAATGACCTGATGCCAAATGCCTTTTTGTCTTTTGCTTGAAGTGACGAACTTGAGTAGTGGAGTGTTATAAAACAAGATTGAAGAACTGATTGATAAACTCAGACAAGATTAAACGCTATAAAGAATTTGTGACGCCATGTATGACAGGAAATTGGGCCACCAGGGTAGTTTTATAGGATAGTTGGGATTCAAATCTAAAATATAGTCCCAAATATGTCTCTTTCCTGAGGGAGAGAAAAAAAAATGACTGAAAAAATAAACGAATAAAAATTTAAATTGATTAAAATATTTTAAAAAAATTCCAGTTCAGTTTTGGTTTTATAGGTTTGAAACCGATAAAACTCCAATCAAACCGAACCAATAGGAGTATTAAAAATAGAAAAAATATGCTAATTTCTAACCCTAGCTCCCACCCCCTCACAGTTCACAAACACATTCCCAAGTCTCAGCCTCCCACGCACCACACCCAGGGGTCAAATCGTTATCTTCAATCTTCTTTCTTTAATCTTTATCTCTAGAAGATCTAGCAAACCAACCACCCCTCCCAAGATCTTTATCCGCATTTAGCAAACCAGTTGCCTCCCTCTCCCACACCTGACCTTCAATATTGTCACACCATAGAGCTTATAAAGCCAATAACTAAATAAGATATGTGCATTCGGCTAGTGCAAGATCAATTTGCACAATCCCAACACGCAATAAAGCCAGCGAGAAACAAGAACTCTCTAGAATGAATGAATGAAGGAATGAACAATGGAAATTAAACAGAATGTAGTAACAGAACAAGTGTGATAAGCATCTCTCAAAGCACCTTTTTTATTAACTTATCATCATTTATCTCCCGCAATTTTTATTACATTGCTCAGCTAAATACTAGCATAGTAGTTTCTAGCATTTT
>Ga0307511_10005664_pt1 | contig 12672 bp, 9 predicted proteins | sample 13_EM_MG_FD_200266 | JGI IMG/M metagenome (GOLD analysis project Ga0307511, IMG submission 200266) | Populus trichocarpa ectomycorrhiza microbial communities from riparian zone in the Pacific Northwest, United States - 13_EM | ecosystem: Host-associated > Plants > Roots > Unclassified | place...
GAATCGATGTTTACCTTATACGTATCGATGGAGTGATTTGTATACATTCAATGAACGAGCTAAGATCAAATAGTCTGGACACGCTACAATGTATTAAACATAAGTTAATTGAGCAGCAAGACTTTCAGAGTCTTCATGAGCTAGTAATGGTAAGGATTTCATTATCCAACAATTACCAACTTCCTTGCCTGAAAATAAATAAATAAATAAATGTTTGATATTGGTCTGGTGCAGTGGCACACGACTTCTCTTTTCGGATGCCAACCACTTAAACTTCATAGTTTGGCATAATGCCTTTACTGTTCATCAATAAAGGGTGAAGGCTGCCATTAACACAGAATCCATATAGTGATATAGTGTAGAGTGCTCCTTAGAGTAGGGAACCGTCTGTTGATTTTGACAGAATCATGGCTTGAACCTCACATTGTTTGTGGTTTCTACTGCAGCTACCACGAAGTCATTGTCTTACTGTCCAAATTAACGTTATTTTTACTAAAATAAATCTATTTAAAGGCGTCTGGATGATGATGACTTGAATTGCTGTCCTGTTAAAATGGCTCTATAGTCTTCGGGTGGCTCAGTTTGGTTGCTTCAAGTTAAGAAAGAGCGGTTGTTTGCTTGCTTCAAGCTAACAAATGGTCCATCTAGTTTTTTAACTAAGAAACTCTCCAATGGCCAATCCATGCACGTCCTTTTTTCAGCAACTGAAGTGGCCACCTAAGAATCTGGAGTGAGTCTGAAAATCTTAAATAGATTTAGTCAAGAACATAATCAAAGCGAAAGCGATGCGAAAAGCATATTGATCTTCAACCGACCAAACTTGAATGTTTCACATGGACTTCCCAGAATCAATATGCGTGCAAATCGTGCTTTAAAAGGGTCATACAAGGACATGTCAAGAAGCTAGAAATTATGTAGAATTGTGTGAACGTGTGACCTACCTCCTAGAAACTGAAACCAAATTCGTAACTCTTTCCTCGACCGTCGGTAGCTTCGTCCTCTCATTCACTCTGGCTCACTGGATTGGATTTTGTCCCACCTTAAGCCGAATAACAAGAGAAAGACGCCTCTGCATTTACTGCTTGGGCACTAAAATAAATAAAAAGCTTGCTCGGGAGCTGAGTCTAAGACCCACATGCACGTACCCTAGCCTAATATGAAAGAGGTGGATCATCTGTTGTATGCTGTCGAACAAATAGGAAGGTCAAGGAATACACATCTCATACATCCCTCGTCTCATATTCAGCATCTAATCCCAATCTTCGGAATATCATCAAAAGAATATGATAGAAATGGATTCGTTGACGGGAAGCACAAAACATTCACCACTAATTTGACGAAAACATACCATAATTTGCAGAAAATATACTGCTAGTTGGCAATCACATTGTAATTTTAATTTTATTGTTCCATGTTGCATTTTGAAACCTTCCTTAAAAGAGTTTCTTCATGGGATCTAATTCCAGGTGCAGCATTGAGTATCATTACGAAAATAACAAAAAGAAAATAACTAGAAATATATAATGGCTCGATGTTCCAGAACTTGTCCACAGATGAGTGCTCAAAATCAGATAATTTAGCTAAACATAAGATAACCCAAACATCCACACAAAAAAGAAATATTCCATTTCTAAATGATAGGGCACAAGACTATTGAAGAAACCCCCCCTGGTGCATAAGGGCACATAAAAACTACCACAAAATCACCTATAACTCACTTCTTCTTTGCAGCATCTCCAGCCTTAGTCTGCATCAGAAAATATTAAGGTTAGTTATTACTCTTGTAACATAAAGTAATGAAAAAGGAAATAACAAACATCAAGAGGCAATCATAAATAAAACCAGGAGCTCACCTTCTTGACTCCACGGACTTTCTTTGCCCTGTTCTTTCTCTCCTTCAATTGCTTCCTCGACTTCTCTATCTTAGTGGCAAGCCCATTCTGCCAATACAAGACATCGATTAAGCAAAAATGCATGTGATGGAGAGCTTTCACAACTGAACAAGAACATGATACCGACAAACATTGACAGAATGACATGCTTAATTAACCCAACAGAATATGAAAAAAACACTCGCAGAACATTAATATTTGGCTACAGATAAGAATCACATCTATAACTAATAGAAACTTGCAAAGGAGCACTCCATTAATAATTATCTTTCAACAACATCAACTACATACTCCAAATTGAATAACCAGGTCAATTCATTCTACAAGTGTCATGTTCCAAACTATGATTTTAATTTTAGCTCCATATACTTAATTAATACATAACTTGCATAAACCCAAGAAATCCACAAGAAAAAAATATCAAAACAAATATGGAAGTTGAGATAAAGGAGAATGTGCATTTAAGACATACCCTTATGAGCCTGTACTTGGGCTCGTACTTCTTTGCATTGTCAACTGTATCATAAATCAACCCAAATCCAGTGGATTTCCCACCTCCAAAATGGGTCCTAAATTTGAACACAAAGATTGTATTGGGGTCCTTCACCTCATACAAATTTGCCAGCTTCTCCTTCAGTTCTGCCTTCATAACAGAACAAGTGCAAGATAAACAACAAAACCAGGTGCATCAGTCACTCAAAAGTCAACTTTTATAATAAAAAATGGTCAATGCAAATAACCTTAAAAAACTCAAGGTGTAAGTTATGTTATTCCTACATCAGAACTATCTCACAGTTAATTGTCCAATACAGCCCCATTTATGACAATAATGGAAAATCGTTCCAAATCCTCATATAATATGCAAATTTTTTTCAAAAACCATGGATGAAACAGATAATGCTCAGAAAAATAAAGCACAAAAAACTTCGAAAAGCAACACGAGACTGAGGATATACCTTAGAAACATTGGCTCTACCAGGATGAAGAACATCAATGATCTGCGTAAATCAAAAGAGAAGAATTAAACCAAAAACACTTGAAGACCTTACTTAAAAAAGAAAACAAATACAATAGAATACACATTTTCATTGAACTATAACCTATGCAAACACAGATATTAGTAGGTAATGCTCTAACAGGGTCCATTTGACACCAAAGCATAATTGTTCTACAATAACCACTAATGCCAGGGTCAGTAAACACGTTACAACATCTCATTTTACCAGCCAACAAAAACTCCCAAGAAAATTATTTGAAACCAAAAGGATTCATGAGCTCAGAGATGTTGGTGGAAACTAACATCAAATGGATTCCTTGAAACCCATCAAGAGTAGCAAATATTTTGTCATATCACTGGCCCCTACTATTTTGTCCACCTCTGAATTCGTACACAAACATTAATCACTAACGTAAATTAAAAAGAAAATGAACTTCCCTAATCTAAAACACGCTTTATTTCTATTGAAGCAAAACAAAACCAAGACTATTCACATTAACTAATAAAAACCCACAAACAATATTCTGCATGTCCATTTAAGAGCCGCGATCCATTCAAGTACCAACAATTTATTCCAAATACAACAAACAATAAAACTAACACTTCCAGGAATAACATTCATAAACAACCATCTCAAAAATTCTAAACTTTCTTCCTTACAGTTCAAGATCTAAAGGACCCAGTAGAACAAAATCAAAAACTAAAAAAAAAATTCTTTAATACACCCTCGTTTGGGCACCTAGAAAATGAAGAAAAAAGAGAGAATGCTAGGGTCAAAGCTTACAAATTGCTTCCTTGAAAGGAGACGATTTGTCATGAACTTCCTGGTACGAATGGTAACTGCTTTGTCTGCCATGATTTCAATCAAAACCCTGGATTTTGTTTTTGGATTTTGGAGGCGGAGAGCTAGAGACTGGTGAATAGCTGCTGCAGCTCAAGGAGATAGCGATGGAGGACCAAAACCCTGGCTTTTATAGTGTGGTGTTTATAGGGTTATTTTTTGGATTCAGAGATTGAATCGTGCCCTAAGGAAAATAATTGGGCTTTATAGGCCTTCTAAAGTTGTTGGGCTAAATCAATTTCGTTTGAAGGCTTTGAAAATATAGGCCCATTGAGTAGAGAAGTGGCAAAACCCTGGTTTTTATAGTGTGATTTTTATAGGGTTATTCTTTGGATTCAATGATTGAATCGTGCCCTAAAGAGATTCATTGGGATTTATAGGCCATTTAAATCTGTTGGGCTAAATCGATTTCTTTTGAAGCCTTTTGAAAATTGAGGCCCATTTAGTAGAGAATACTTAAGAGAACTTGGCCCAGAATGGCACCCACGAACACTACTAAGCACTAACGAAAGTTTACTTGACGCCACCATTAAAGAATGATTTTCCATAGAGTTTCGTTATTATTTTGAAATAAAAGAAATGAAGATATAGGAGATAAGATATTAAGAGTGTGGATTATCTTTATATCCTTATTATAGATAATACATAATAAAATATAAAAAAATTATTTTACCCTTAAATGTTTTAGTGACAAACTTATTTTTATTTTAGTTTATATTGACTACCGAAATTAATAATATTATAATCCTTGGTTATAAAACCCGGACTAACCTAGCAAGTTACTTGGAATCCAGCCAATCTAAGGTCTGGACCGATCTAAGTTTAAGAAAAAAATAAATGAATGATTGACTTTACCTGATCTGATAAAAAACTCGAGTCACCCAAGATAAAACACGATTGCTTTGATTTTGTTTTAAAAAAAAATGAGTTAACTAGAGTTAACTCTACCAACCCATAACCCTAACTTTATCCCGGATCGACTTTTGAGTTCTTTGCGGTTAAAATTGAGCCATCAAAAGATTTCTCTATCCTAAATTTTTTCAACGAATGATCATGAAACATAAAAATAAAGTTTAGAATCAAAATGAAAATGCTAAAAGAAGATGGACCAATTATGAAAACATTTAAATTATAGGACCAAATTATAATTTTAGGCACCTTTCGTGGTGAAGGCCTTCATTTTATTTTCCTGAAGTCTGTCGCTATCCGACATAGCCACCTAGTTTTTGAAGAAGGGGTTAGAGCGCCTAGGATTGTTTAAATGACATGATGATGAAGATGAATTGCATTCTTTGATTAATGAAAGAAAAATGTTAGAGATTACTGTCTTACAAGATTGGGTCAAAGGGGACTCTAAGAGTTTGTGTTAAGTGTAAAGTGTCTGCTAGTTATGATTGCTTTGGTTTATTAATATGCAGAGTTCAACTAGTGAGGAAAAAGCTTGTAAATTATTTTTTCAATTCTTTTCTTTTTAGTGAAAGGACTTTCTTGCACACATTGTAGATTAATTAGTGGATATGGCCTTCTTTTATTAACCAAAGATTATACCATGACAGGCATAAGTCGTAAACTTTAAGGAACACATATGTTTAGTTAATGACTTCACAGATAATCTTAGAAAATCATCATGCTCTGAAATATCATAGTGATTAGAGAGCTGTGGAATGTAAGCAGTGCCTTGTAGACCATTAAAACCAGACAATTGTAGAATCATAACTCCAAATAGTTTGGAAAGAACGCTATAGGGCACCCTTTTCTATTCTTTTGAGGTTATTCTGTAGAAACGAAGGTATTATCTGGACAAGGGTGATGAATCACTGCCCGGAGATGAGGGGGAAGTTGCTTTTAATTTCTAATTGTAGTCGGTACGAGGGTGCTTTAGAGACTAGTGGAATAATTTTTTGGAATATTGGCCTGTGAAGTTTAGCAACAAGGACAGGTGTTGGTTTGCAAAGATAAAAGAAAACCTGTAGGTTTGTTACAGAATGCTGGGAATAGAGCTTTCTTAAGCTTTGCTGGGGCAGTGGCAATTACACATGAGATTATAGTTGACTCTGAAATTCTTTTGTTTCTCTGAGACCTGTAGGGCTACACCTTTGAACCTTTTTAGAGCTCTTGTTGCCTGGTCTCTGAGTTTTTTATGATGTATCGGGTTTTTTCTTCATATTTTCATTTTCTCAAAGGGTTGCGTGCTTTAACAAAATGATCAAAATTGTGGTTTAATCTCTTTTCTTGATTCTAGAACACACGGGATTGGTTTCGTGGTCGGCGTTATGGCCAAGTCTTGAGGCATTGTTTATATGCTTTCGGCAGAAGAAGTACACATGCAGTCAAGAGACTAGAAGATCTTGCTTTATTATTTTTTGAATATGTTTCATTTCCCTTTGAACAATCCATCTCAATAACCTGATGCCATGGGCATTCATTTCATGAGAAACTGCCAGCATTCTTTTACATCGAGAAAATGATTCCATCACTGTTTCGTGTTGTTTTTTCTTAAATGTGACACGTTTCACAAATCTGCCAAAGATTAACTTTTAAAAACCATGATAATAATTTCGTGAATGTCAATGAAACTCTGTTGTTACCCTTGAGAACATGCTCTATCATCTCATCATGTAAATCTGTTAACATTTAGGTTAGTTTTACATGGATTTGTCTCCGTTACAGAGACCCCAGTAGCTTTGCTTTAGCACCCTGATTATTTGCATCTCTGGTTATTCATCTGCAAGTATACAGCCATTTCCTAAAACTTTATCTGGTTTTTCATATATCTATGCATGTTCTTTTGGATTTTGCATATTTTTTTGTGTAATTTTTGTTCAGGCTGTCTTCTTCCCGCTTTTACATTTCAAACATGATTGATATGTATATATCAGGACTGATGGATAGATGCACATGCACTCTGCTTTCTTATCAGGTGGATATGAAGCGAAGCATGGAGGATGGTGAAAAACGTTTCAACCAACTTTCCATGGGAAATTTGATGAAGAGACACTTGCCAATATGAACAGCATAAAAAGGCAAAGCACAACAAGCAAGAGATCTAATGGATTTGGCAATGAGTATATAGTGGTAAGATCACTTCTCTAAAGTTTCAATATTTTAGATCTCATATTTAAGTTCTGGATTGGAAGACTTTTTGCACTGTGGTATTGTAAATTTTGCGTGCCATTCTTCCACTTCAGGCAGTGCAGTTTAAATATATTGTCATGCAGGCAGTTGAGGTGTTGTGGACACCTCAGAATGAAAATGACATGCTGTCAGAGAGGGAACTGCCTGAAGATTACCCACTTTTGAGGCCTCTAAGAGTTCATATCAGAGACTTGTGTTTTGCGTTGGAGATGTGGAATTTACTTTGCAAATTAGGTGTAAATTTATATAGAACAAGCCCACGGTATACAGAGTGTTTGCCTGGTATTGAGCAGATGTTCCTGAACTGAATTTTCGAGCTTATCAAGAGATAGATTGTGTATCTACTGAAACAGATCAGAATTCTTTCATTAGCAGTACAGCAAGTATGATACATTCTAACAGATCCAAAAAACAAGAGTCTACAAGTCTATGGAGGTTCGGAATGCAGCTCTAATAGAAATATTGATGTCCCTTGTGATCCTTGACTGGACAATGTGAATAGCTGAAAAATGCTTCGCAATTCTAAACAGTTATCTTTGTTCTTGGCATTCCTCTTTGGCATTTTTTTTAATTTTTGTTCTGCTTTGCCAGGCTGCTATGTCAGTGCTTGTTTCTATTTTAATAGTCTCATGTAACTACTAAATCAAGGCATCTCCATTTCAGGAGTCCCCGAAGCTTCAAGTAATCTTTAGAATATATTCTGCTGTGATTTCACTATATAAATCCCTCATTATTGTAACGAGCTGGCTCCATCTTTCTATATTACACCTAGTCAAGTTGACTAGGTATAAAATACGATAGAAGGCTGTGGATAGTTTGAATCGTTCCTGTTAGGTGCTGATAGATTTACCCTTCCTGAACTCTTAAAGGGTTAGGCGGATAGATTATGAGGAAATGGATAGGGATGGCCATTGCACAGCATGATCAAGGCCAGAGGTAGATAGCTCATCTGAGCTTCTTTCTTTTGTAGATCATGACTAACTTGATCTCCCTAGTAAGGTTCTTGATAGTGTACAGGGTTCTTTCTGTACGTGGGTTTTGTAAATTGACCTTCCCTCCACAATACCTTGCATCGTTTTCCATCAGGGTGAAAGTTCAAGCAGATTTAAAGTTTTTGGTTATGGAGGATACACACAATGTGTTTCAATTAGTTTCCATTCATAGTATTTATTTTTGGTGGTCCTACTCTAGGCCATAGCATTTTGGAGCAAAATTTTAACATCTTCTACTTTTCTAGCTAAAACCCTAATTTCCGTGGAGTATCAGAGTTCTTCGCGAGGGGTTCTACCTATTTGATAATGAGGAGTTGATCTAAACTTTACAAGTGTTGTCGTTATCACTAGGCGTGGACTTTGGCCTAACATTCACCACTGTCATGCATGATGGGAACTACCTGCAATAAAGGAGTTCAAATGGCTTGGTTTTTGCTTTATGATGTCATGGTAGGAACATGGACATTAGTGGTAAGGTTTCTAGTTGAATATCTCATCCCATTTTCCTTTTCTATTGGGAATTTCATTCACTGGGGTGTTTTTGGTCTGGATTTCTAGAATTGTCAACGAAAAGTGTTATGCTTTTTAACTGATCAATACCTTGAATTCAGTTGACCAGGGCAAGGCTAAGTGGAGCTTGGAGCTTTTTCTTTATTCTAGGCAAGCTCCTTTGGTGCATGAGCCTTGCTAGAAATCCCACTCTTGTCTGATCAAGTCAAGATTGTACTCTACTCGATCGTAAATCTCAATACAATCAAACCTTCTTGATCAAGTTATCATACACTGACTGATTCACAGCGTTTGCGGTCAAGAAAATGTCAGGATTTAAAGGCACCCCATCAATTATCGTTGAATTCTGCTGTTAATCTGATGGATGAAATGTTCAATCATCAACTCCAACGTCAAAACTTGTCACTCACGCATTTCAACCAGGTTGCAATGGAAACTGAGTTCTGAAACTCCTATGCTGCCACAGAACTGTAATATGTGGAATCCTCTGATTTTTTTTGGTGGATATTTCATGTGGTAGGTAATTGGTTGTTAAACTGTGAGTTTAGCATGTAGATGCGTTTGTCTTTTGTGTCTTTGCCGCAGCATCCACATCTTTTGTAAGTGCGAGATCATGCCCACAGTACAGCAGAAATATCTCCCAGCTCCCACTCTATCACCAATACTCATTGTCCAATCTACAACAAAGGGCGTGCGTGCCTACTTTCCAGAAAGACCAAGATATCATATTTATACATAGCTGTTCTGAGTGGAATATCTGCTTTTTCAAGCTTTCTTCCATTTTTGAATTTGACATGGGAGTGGTGATTGGCGATGAATCTGTCAAACCATGCCTCTTGATAAAGTTGCTTCCTGTTGAGGAATATGCTTATCCAGTAGGTGTATGAATCGCCACTATCTTTCTTTAATAAAGGAAATAACTTTCTATAGGATTCACATGTTTCCATTTGTCCTATATATCCTGCTGTGGGAAATGACTGTTATCACAAAATTATGACAAAAGCATACTTCACAGAGTTTTTCCAGTGTTCTCACAGCAAGAAAATATTTCTCAAATTAGCATAGTTACCCCTAATCATCGTTAATAACATCCTTAATCATCATTATCTTCGTCATCATCGCATCATTGATATGAGAAAATTAACCAACGGGTGAAAAAGCTTCTCAATCATTGAATGTTTTTTTTTTCCAAGCTATTGAGCCACCACTCGATATTCATTCAATTGCTTTCTATCACATATATACATGCCATGATTCATTAATAGCCTTAATGGCAATGCCTATCCTTTGTGACTCACCTAATAGATCTCTACACTTTACAAAGACAGTCACCCCTTTAATCATCGTGAAGCAGGCGTAATTTGGCATGGCATGCTTGTTGTGAATCTTTTGTGTTTAGCTAGCTTCATGTTGGTTTTATTTTATTTTATTTTTGTTTATATATATATATTTGATTATTTTATTGGTTGCTTACAATTCAAAGAAAGAATAAAGAAAAGAGACGTAGCTTCACAATTCTAGTCAAATTTAATTAGGTATTGGTCAATTTTTGAATGAATTAAAGAATTTTGTGAACTTTTTTTTAATTTAATAAACAATATTTTGTTAAAAACAAAAGTATAATAATGAAAAGAATGGAAAAGGTGTTAAGAAATCAAACCAAAATAAAATGAGTACCTTCTCTGGTACTTACTTGAAAGCAATATAATATTTATCCTATTATTTTTACAGCTTAACTAATTGATTCATGATTATAATATTAAAATTATTAATTATTTTTTATATTAATACATTAAAATTATTCAAAAATATCTAAAAAAAATCATTTTTTTAGACAAGAAACAATTTAAAAAACTAGCTGTAGTTATTCTCTTTTAGGATATTTTCGAAACATTATTTTATTCAACAACTCTAGAATTCTCTTTATTTGGTTTCAGTATATATAATATATAATTCTCTTGTGTATATTATTCTATTTTTCTCTGTAAGAAATACAAGCATGAGTTCTTGCAGAGCATAGAGCATGGCAGCACTCAAAGGGTACAATATTTGTACATCCTTTTTTCTGTAAGGATGATTTGATTATTTATTTTATTTATTAGTAAAAGCCTGCCTCAAAGTCAGCATAGACTAAGGCCATAGGTGACCATATATTATTAATTGAATGATATTGCTCATGTGGGAGACCCATGCTGTATCTTCATCAGCATGAATGAAATGAGCTATCTATATTCTATAATGCTGTAGTGGGCCATCTTCTCTTTGAAAAAACCTCTCTATGATTGCCCTAAACTGTGGGCTCCGCCGGTAGCTGGCCATCCAGGGCTCTTCGGAAAACCTCTAATATATATATATTGTTTTTTATATGAATACATCAAAATTATTCTAAAGCACCAAGAAAATCAATGTAAAATATTTTTATGCTAAATACATATCTGAAACGTCCTCAAACACAGATTTAACTGCAATGCAAAACAGTTTCGAGAAGATGTCCTGTTCTTGGTAAATTTAGTATGAATTGAAGACGCAAAAAGGACACCAATTCAATCATGTAGGATCTTACACAATCGGTTGGTCCTACAAACTTCAATGATCGTATCCCCTCCTCATGATAGCAAATAATGCCCACCCTTTTTGGTAGTTCAAGTGTAAATGCTCCAAAGGATGTCATCACTGCACTTCAACACCCTTTAAACCCTACGTAATTACATTTTTCATCATGCAATCATGAACTCCATCACATTGTTTGGTAGCTGGCGCTATCCAGGCCAAATGGATAATGTAAATGGTCTCTCGATAACTCATTACACTTTGATTAATTTTACAAGCCTCAGGATTTTACATCTCAACTCTTTATATGATTTGTTTGTCTTTGTTTTGTGTGATGAAGACAGTCTAGAGGCAGGCGGGGAAGCACTGTGTGGATGGACATTAATATTTGCTAGGCCAAAAAAGGGTGGATTTATTCACAATAGTGCTTCTATAATGTGTATAAGAATATAAAAGAATGGATGCCTCAAAATATTATACATCAACAGCATCAACTGGTAAGGATGTTGTCCTATGGAGCGAGTGTGGGAGCATTGGCCCGGTGCAGAGATTCTTGGCATTGACCATATCTTTCGCTCTTGGGGGTTGATTCATTACCTTGTGATTCCAGGGCCTTTGAGTATCCGAAAGGGCGCCGGCATGAGTATGCAAACTATGACTAATCTGCTTAGCAAGGGATTTCAAGAGATCTCCATTGCTGCCTTCTTGAAATGAATTCAACATTGAAGTTGAAGAAACCACATTACTTGTTTTCTCTTCCCCGTTCCTAGAAGTTGAAGGTTTCACTGCAAGTCCTAATCGTTCATCTCTAAGTTTCCTCAATTCCATTTGGTGTTTCGCTTTAAGCCATCTCAAGTCTTGCTGGATTTCATTCTCATTACTGTCCGCAAGGTCATTGTACAATGAAGTCAGTCTGCTAAGAGAACCGGAACCTGTGAAGTGCTGAAATGACTTTCCTCCAGGAATTCCATTCTCCATCTTGGTATCTTTTGTATCCTTTTCTGGGATTGACTGATCAAAATTTTCATACTCTTCATCCGACTGACTTTTTCCCGAGCCTATTGGAGTAAGTTGCCGGCTTTCTTGTTGACCCCAAATTTCCTTATAGTGCAAGTAGTCCGGTTGGTTGAGTATGTTTGGCGCCCCTTCTGTTAAATGATGCTCAGATTCATCCACTTCAAAAATGATCTCTCCAAACCTTCCATGCATTGAAGCACATCCATGGCTACAACATGGATTATTTGACAAAAAATCCATGAATGAACCATTAGAGGTGCAGGTGGAAGCACAATTGTGACAGAGAGTTTGATTTGCAAAGCAGGGTGTCTCCTCTATGCCTGGCCCTGGCCTCCATTCAGGTACCAAGGAAGCAATCTCCCCATCAATCATATCTGCTATTTTAGTCACATCTTGATCGGTGATATCAAGCTCGGCAACCATTTCAGTTGCCACGCTCAATGCTGTATCATTTTCAATGTCAAAAGGGAAATATATGTTTCGTATACGACCTGCAAAGAGATATAATTAAAGTGATTGCTAATATGGACATTTACCTGTACAGAAAAGATAAACAAAAGGAAAGAAAACAATTCACTAACCTTCTTTATCTGCAATTCGGAGTCTTAAGAAGATGCCACCATCATCACCCCTCTTTCCTTTTATACTTATGTCAACATTTGCAGGATGTTCATCATGATACTCGAAAAGTTCAATTCCACTCAGTTCGACCTCGACTTGATGATATTCCCATTCATT
>Ga0307511_10005665_pt1 | contig 12671 bp, 6 predicted proteins | sample 13_EM_MG_FD_200266 | JGI IMG/M metagenome (GOLD analysis project Ga0307511, IMG submission 200266) | Populus trichocarpa ectomycorrhiza microbial communities from riparian zone in the Pacific Northwest, United States - 13_EM | ecosystem: Host-associated > Plants > Roots > Unclassified | place...
AAGGATTGTATCTCCCTAATAGTTTTTTTTTAAGAAAATTCATGATGAACATAAGAGATCTGACAACTTCTAGCAAGTGTTAATTCTTTTGCTCTACCACACCATTCTGATTTGATATATCTACTACACAATTAGGCTCATACAAAATTCTATGTTCTAACATATAACTTTGAAAAACTTCATCTATGTATTTTGTCCCACTATCACTTCTCAAGATCTGAACTTTAGCATAAATTATATAAAGAACATGTTATGAAACCTCTTAAAGAAAAAAAAGAAAAGAAAAGAAATACTTCACTTTTATTATACATCTAATTAACCCAAATAGTACGACTATAACAATTAATAAAAATAGCAAACCACCAAAAACCATAAAAAAAAATAAGTTGACTAGGACCAAACATATGAATGAATCACCATAAAGCTCTACTACTTTTATTATTATTATTAGTTGAGGAATAAGTAGCACATCCATGCTTAGCAAATTTAGAAGCATCACAAGACAAGTTTTTTTTCTTAGTACATTGTTTAAATAATGTTGGACGAAGCTTTCTTAAAGCTACAAAAGATTTTTATTAGTGAACTCTTTTTTGTCATCTTCACAACCCACAGTGAATTATACTCTTTTTTGTCATATTTACAACCCACAATGAATTATATATTTGACCACCTCAAGAACCGAACTAATCACTAACTAATAATCACACTGCTAGCTTAATTACATATAGTCATTCTCATTCATTTCAACGAGCGAGCATTTGGTTCACAAGATTCAAGGATTTACAGAGTTAAAACCTAACATTTTTTCTCTACAAAGTTGACAGCTCAAACAGCAACAATTGTTAGCAAGACATTAGGGTTTTTATTCATGGAGTCAATGCATTTCTGAAAGTATAATCTAGACACTGTGGTGATGCTGTGCAAACAACAACATGTTGTCATTGTTAATGTCAGCAAAACAATTGAATCCCTTCCGAAACAATAATAATTTTTGAACATGCTATCTAGATTTGGCGTGCTAGCTCTAATACGATGTTTTTTTTCTAGGATTATTTAGAGATGAATAAAGGAAGATGAAAAAGATCTTTGAGACGGCAGTGTTTGGTACTGCGGTTAGAAAATATTTTTGAAATTTGTTTTTCTTTAAATTAATATATTTTTTTATATTTTTAGATCATTTTGATGTGTTGATATCAAAAATAATTTTTAAAAAATAAAAAAATATTATTTTAATGTGTTTGGGAATGAAAAACACTTTGAAAATCAACTGCTATCAAAAATACTCTATTCTGACAAGAAAATATTAGTATAAAGTATAAGATTACATAAGTATCCTTGATTTCACACTATAATTAATGATAGCAACTAACAACGTTATTATACGGATCACAGTTTGGAGTGAATTAAGTTTTTTATTTTATTTTAAATACAAACACATTAATAAGAAACACCAAATTTGGAAACCAAATTGGAGAGTAGATATCCAACAAGCAACCAAAAACAGAAGTCGAAAAACAAAAGATGAAAGGCAAACATCGGATAAAATGGCACCATTTCCGCTACTTTTTAAGTCATGGCCTTCTCCCATTTCAAATTTTCTTCTCTTCACGTGCAAAGTTCTTCTGCATTTTCCATTTTACAACTTCGAAAAACATTCTTACAACAACGCATGCCATTGAAATACTAGTTCTCCTATTTTTCCCATAAGAACGGATGAGATTTTGAACATCGGCATTTCTCTTTCAATATGGCTTAATCTTAGTCTTTTAAATCCTGGATTAACTCATCTGCTCTTGCTTGCCAAAAAGCTGTGGGTGGTTTATGCACATGTCTCTGCATGAGAGAGTGAGATCATCGCTGTAGGGGATGGCTACTACTAGAATTTAGATTTACAAAACTATTGAAAGTTTAGTCATGAATGCAATCAGCTGCTGTTTGGTGGAGCTATACAGTTGCATATGAGTGAAGCCTGTTCTGTTGTATTGATGGATATAGGGCAATTGATGAATGCAGTGTCAGGCTATAAACAATCATCAATATGGATTCAATGTTACGCACAGATTTGGGTCATGGTCTCCCATTTGACTCAGCTTAGGCAGTGCAAAAGGCCAGATTAGCGGGACAAAACTTAAGCAAGAGATTTGGAAAGAGTGACAGCTTTTCATTTTTTCCAACAGAGCGAGGAGCTGATGAGTTCACGGAACAAGAGAAGCATTTGCATGCATTCAGTAATAAAAGGAGAGTGGTCATTGTGTTAGAATCAATGGAAGAGTGGACGAAGGAAGCCATGTTGATCCTTAACACAGCTATAGAGTAAACACTCAATGGGAAACCCCAAGCTGAAAATCTCAAATCCTTGAACATTTTTGTTTATCCGAAAGAATCGGGCTAATTTCCATGGTATCAAACGATAATTTCTCCATACATGAAAAGGAAAAGAAAAACTTATTGAAAACAAGTCTGCCCCTGGATATATCAAAATAAGTAAATAATTGCTAGCAGAAAATAATAGTAATAATAATAATAATAATAAATGTAAACTGTCTTATTGATTAGCACAATGTTCATGCTCAGAGCCAGCAAGTGAAACACTGATAACATCTTACGTAAAAACAAAAATCCTCAACTTGTTTTTGGCACTCTTGTACCATTATTTGAGAAGCATCAGAAACATAAAATGAGAAGAAAGAATCCAAGGCAATAAATAAGAGTAAAGGGTATAGGAGGGGGAAAAAACAAAGAAAAGTATGGTCAGAAACCATTCAGTGCTCCATCAGAAGGCCCAGGCATTCGTCAGAGAATCCCCGCCCCGGATATGATAGCTTTCACCAGTCATTTTATCAAGGCCCTTATAGCAATATAAGTTCAACTACAGCACAGCCACCTCCTCTGCATGAAAAAATAATTGAGCTATAAGAAATCTTGAATCGGCAAATACACAAATGAAAGGGAAAAAGGACTTGGATATTTCTCGTTTCAAACATGTACCTTCGGGGGATGCTTATAATTCTCATTTTTGTCATTTTTGTTGTACCCAGGTTCAGTTCTTCGTGGCGACACGACTTTTTCTGGACTATTTTTGGTCTTCTTCTCGTCTCTAGCCTTGTTAAATATGACTGTGAATCCTTCAGCAGAGGCAGGGTTATTTACATCCCACTCACCAAACTTGGGCAGAGGCCGACCTTGCTAAGAGAGAAAAATCATCGATTGTAATAGATTAGCCAACCTTCTCAGGACATTTTCCTACTTAAACTTTAAATGCTTTACAAGTCACTCAACTCATTTTGGACATTGAATCATTACCAAGAAGCTACATTATGAAAAAAAAAAAAAATTCAGTTTCATTTTAGAGATGATACTAATGATGGATCATATATCTTAATACATGGCGAAAGGCAGCAAACTATAGAAAAACGAACATAAAATTGTCAGAAGCAGGTAGATTTCGAGGGAATTACTGGCTACAGAGATCGTTCGAGTCTTATCCAATTGCTAGCTATCTATTGATTACAGAGTCGAATGTAACGACTAATGGAAGGCAAACGGTACACACGACAGAAACCAATTAGTGGACAAACCCCATTCTCCCATCCATGCCTACTTTCAGAAAACAACCAATCAGCAAGAAATTTCAACAATGTCACAATGTCCATAGTGCCATATTTTAGGGTAAGGTAAAGCCAACAAAACTTCCCTAGCCCAACCAAAACTGTGGTCTAACAAAAAAATCAAGCATTCGACACATGAAGGAACAAGATCCCAGAAAATTGAAATAATAATACATAAGATTCATAAAAATTCTCAATAACAAAAGCCATTCAATTCAAGATATCTAAATGATATCCAGATGATGAAATAAAATCCCATCCTCCTCAAAACATCATAAAGACCATCTTGATCATCTAGTTCTCACATATTAAAGCGGCTTAAACAAGAACACAGACAACATACAAAAACCCCACTACTTAGAAATGAAACAACAAACAAAAATGAGGGATTAAAGAAACAGGAATCTGAATTAAAAGAGACAAATCAAAGCAGGAAAACTATAAAGAAAAGAGTTAAAGGGAAAATTAAGGAATCTTACAGAAGCCATGAGAAAGAACAGAACAGAACAGAACAGAAGAGTGGTTAATAGAGGGAAAACTTCGTTGTGATGGTTGGAGTTTTATTGAGGAAAAGGGAGCAAGGAAGAGCAATATTTTAGGCAAAAGAAAGAGAGGAAAAGGAGAGAAAATGGAGAATGAGCAGACGTTATGCTTGTTTGTTATTACTACATTTATTTTTCTTTTATGTCTTTGCTAAATGCTAACTGTTAGTTAGGTAGTTAGTTAGGCAACTGTGTTTGAGGCACCCACGTTGTTTACGCGCTTGTTTTTTTTTTTTCTTTCTCTAACATATCCCCGGGATAATGGGAAAATGGTTTGGAACTTTTCAATTTAGTGAATATTTGTTCCTTTATAACTTAAAAAAAATACTTATAGTTATAGTTTTAAAAAATATATTTAATTAAAATTATCATTAGATGGATTTTTACATATAAAATAAATAAAAAATACATTTTTATGAATGAAAAACAATTTATTTTGTGACATTCGGTGCAAAAAAAATATAAATTATTTAGATAATCAAGTAAATTACCAAATATTCTTTTAATCTTTTGAGTTGTCCAAAGCATGGCTGTCCCATTATTGCAATTAATAGGTTAGATTCTGTTGTTGGACTCATGGATGGCAATAAAAGGAACATAGAAAATGAGGTTTAACTGCTTCGAATTTCGTTGTTGAATTCTTAAAAACAAAAAACTAATTATGTTTAATCAGTTTCATTTATAAATTATTCTAATTTTTTTTTATTAACGTGGATGTCCGGGTCAGTTTGCGCGCATCTCTACTTATCCCATGAGCCCTGAAATTAACAACCACTTACAACATGGTTAATTATTCTAAATTTTAATTCTACATGGTTATGGCTGGATTCTTGTAAATGTATTCTTCAAGGAAATACATACATATATACATACAGGCTTACACGATGTGTGAATTATGATTTTGTTTCTGATAGTGTTGATTTGTCATTATACTTAAATATTGTAAGTTGCCAAGTCGCACTTGCATGCATTTAATTGGTGATGGAATCCCATCTTATACGAAGACGTGGATTGGTGTACAAGACATTACCAAGTCGATGTTGTGCTAGACGACATAATTTAATAATTAATCATATATCATATATTATATATTATATATAGGAAAATAAAATTAAAAGATTTCTAGGATAAAAAACGTTTCGCGATTATACTCGTCATTAAAACGTTTTGATTAATGATCCATGTGTAAAAAAATAATAATAACTAGCAAATTTAAACCTTCATTGCTCAATTATAATTGCAATCCTTTCTCAATAAGGACATATCGGGAAAAAAATGGATTTCTAAGTTATGGGAGATCCCCTTTAGTTTTGAAAACAAAATCATTTTCATGTAAAGGGAGAAATAACGAAGATCTTGGGATATTTCTTTGGTTTATAACAAAGATTTGCTGTGCTAATAGCAGAGTCTTGCGCTAATAAGACAAAATAATGAAAATAATTTTAGGATAATGATATTAAAAATATTATGCTGTAAACTATTTTTAATATTCAGCTTTGGTTAAGTATCATTCTTTATTTATTTATTTTTTTAAAATATATTTAATTTAGTCTTGAACCAATGGCAAGAATAACAAATATAGTTTTGTGATCAATTGTTAGTTTATTCAAAAAAATTATGGATTGTATTATTAAAGTATTTTTTAAATGATTGATTGGATTTATTAAAAATTAAAATGTTAAACACAGAAAAAATGTTCATTGAAACCCTTTTATTAAGTCAAATTTTAAAACCTAATTATATTATAGTTTGAAGGGCTCTCTTCTTTTATAATGACTAAGAGTTGAGGACAATCGCGCACTTGAGGTCGTGGCCTAGCGAGAAAAGGGATTTATTCTTTTTCTCTGCACCTGAGTTCGATCCTCTTTATACATGTCTGTCACCCCTGTGATGTCTTACTTGTTCATTGGGCTTGCAAGGTGTTCAGTAAGCCCGGGAATTAGTCATGGTACGTGTAAGCTAGCCCGGACACCTCGTAAAAAAAAAGAAAAAGAGTGGAGAACAATGAATTTGAAAGGAGAACTTTTAAAACCTATTATAACAAAATAATAATCAAACTAAGGACAATCCAAAACTTGAATAATGTTTTCAATGTTTTTAGAAGAGTTAATTATATCATCTGTTCGAGATATTAAAGTCTATTTTCAAGTGAGAATAATATTTCTCAGATGTAATCATGAATTGAAGTGGGTCGATCATAGGAGCATTACCATCAAAATATTTAGAATAATCACTTGAAGAGCTTAACAACTAACCATTCAAGTTCATGAAAATAAGGAGAAACCCAGAATTTATACAAGGTTTTTAAGACGTTTGTGAGAACAATGAATCATGTGCTTGAAAATTTAGAACTTGAGGTTATAATACCTATTGTCGAGGGCATGCTCGTTTTTATCAATTTTATCAGAGTGGAGAAGTTAGCTTTTTTCATTGCTAGAAGTTGCACAGCACAATAAGTTTTTTGATTGCCAGAAATGGGCAACATCCCAAAGAGAGAGACGTAGGAAAAAAGGGGAAGGGAAGCCGAGCTCAGCTGAAAATAACATGCATGCATGGACGGTTCTCTTGCAAGACGAGATTGTATGAGGCAACTACTTTTTTCTGTTTTCTCAGGTGGTTAACTGGTTTGAGTGACAGACAGTAAGAGGGCCGACGAAGAAATTAGAGCTGCAGCGGCGGAAGAGTTGGAAATGCAGGAAGCAATGTAATTGGACTAACCGATAACCACAGACTCACTATACTGATCTTGAAAGTCTCGTGGAAAAATTACAGACAATTCGACACAACTACACATGCAGCGATCAGAAGTGGAGGAATATCAGTGGAAAAAGATGTGCCCTCTTGTACAGAATACAGATACATCTTTCACAAACATCATGTACAGTCAATTTAAATCCTAATAATTTATGAGGAGAGCGATATCATACAAAAGATTACTCATCTACGATCTATCCACGTTAGCTTTGTTTCCAGCAAGGATAAGTGAGATCTCCAGCCCACGGCTGAATGCTTGGTTGAAGAGCAGGCGAGACTGGAAGGTAGAAACGAATGGAAACCATGATAAAAATGCAATTGGAACAAAAATTAACACGCCCATCCCAGCATCATACATCCTGGCAAACTCACGCACTGAATCCCACAAGCCTAAACTCCAAACTATCCTTTTCCACGCGATAGCAATCTGTTTCAGCAGAATCAAAACGGGATTTGCAGTCAGTGAAAATAAGAATGGTAAGGACATTGATGATAATATGCAGGTCAGGACTTGATAAAAGCAGCAGTTTAGGGTTTAGACCATCAAAGTGCATGTACTCTACCAAACCTCTCTCCAAAGCAGTTGTACTAAAAAAGCAGCAGAAGAAAGCTGCTAAATGAAACAACACATCCTTCTTGCCTCCCCAGCAAGCTTTTTTTTCTTTTCCGCTCTGCTCTGTTTTTTTTTAGCTTATCTGAGAGGATGTGCCTAATAAAATGCCTAGTGTTATCACATACTTATCATGGAGTTACTTTCACCACAAGTAACCACTATTACTGCTTGGACTTAAAGCCAAAACACAGGCACATATCCTAGAAATTTGTTTACAGCTCGCTCTCAAACAGGAAAGCCAGTTTTTTCCTAATTCCTACTACAGAATAAGACCCTTCATGTCGGATTTATGCAGCAATATTCATCACATGAATTTTCATTTCAAACATTGCTGTTGATGTGGTTCTATGCAGAAAATAGAACACAAGCCTTTTCAACTTACAGATAGGATAGTCCATCCAGTGGCAATAAATGCAAGAAAGCTCGCAAAAAGATCAGGAATTGACAAATCAGTGAAGGCAACAATAAGGCAAAGAGCTGCAACAAGTCCTAAGGACGCGATTCCTTGCATGAATCGCATCAATAGCTGGAAACTGGTAGATCTTTTTGGGCTATAGGTGAAGACCTTCATGGTTATAAGACAAAGAACACATACGAACATGAGTATAACACATACCCAAATATAGCTACATACATAAAGGAATAATAGATGAACATAAAAGGATACAGACCTTAAATATCATGACAAAGCAAACCAATACGACCCAAGAGAAGCCATAAATCTAGACAACAAAACCAACTGTCAGGATCAAGAAGCAACAAGGCATACTACTAATGAAATAATACTTTCAGCCTTTAATCTATTACAGTTCAAATTGCATTATTCAAACTACAATATCATCTTCAACAAACATCCTCAGCAATAAATTGGCAGGGAGAAAAAAAAAGGCCATGCAAGGAAAAAATGTTTCTTCCTGATCAAAACAAAGGGCTATTAATTGTCGTTTCTAAAGAACATACAGGAGAAACAAGATCACAAACTCATATCAGAACAAAAGATAAGAACTATACCGCAATAGATCTATCCTTTCCTGTGAGATGGAGCTTGTATACGATGCCATATTGAAAAATGAGGAATCTCAAGCTTAATATTGTTTCCAATATACGACCTCTCAAAGTTTGGATATGCGCCTGGAGAAGAAAGAAACTGACTTAAAAGGTAATAAATATTAGAAAATGAAAGGTACAAAGCACCAAAATGAACACATTTAAATACATAGAACAATGTATAGAAACTTTAACACCACCTGTTCTTCTTCCCACCATGATTCCCAGCTATTATCTCCCTTCACCCCTACACCACCTTTATATAAAAGCCAGCTAGTCCAATCTTCAAAATCATCAACAGTCCTGTTTGCCAAAATCATGGTAATTAGCAGACAGCTTAGTTCTTACAAAAACATAATAGCTCTAAAACTGTATGACATGAAGGCAAATAAATAAGAACATGAGGCTTACTTTTGCCACTCAAAACCAGAGGGATTAAATATGTAAGGAGCAAATAGCCATGAGATGACAAGAAACCAACTGCTAAGTGTCAACAAAACAAATGACAAAGCACCTCCATCTGTGTACCCATATGCTATGTAAACTATGAGAAGCAGGGCAACTTCAAGCCTGCAAGAAAAGGATGAATGTTTTGTAAGAAAAAGAGACAACTTTTAACAGACAAAATCAACCTAATTCTTCCCAACCCCACCTTGACTCAGGATGGCAGGTGCCATTAGAAAACGAAAATAACAAGAAATCATTCATGTAAATATACTCACGCTTTAACAAAATGACTTCTTGAGTAGAGCCTGTAATTTTCAGCAAACTTGATGTGACGTACCACAAAACCTCTACCAGTTGCTCTGTACTGTTAGCAAAATTTAAGATGCATAAAAATCAATTTCCAAGTATGTAGGTAGAGGTGTGTGTGTGAAAAGAGAGAGAGACATACTTTTGCACCTCCATGGAGGATAGTGCGTCCAAAATAATGAGTTCTGGTGCCCAATGAAAACGTGAAGAAGACTGAACACAACTGAAGTTGCATTGTAATAAAGCTGAAAACAGCCTGGAACACCAAGCAAAAATAAAATTACCAACAGGAACTATTGCATTGGAGTAACAACATAAAATTAAATAACGTCTCCAGAATAAATCCTAGTGCATAAAATATGAACTACGAAAAAGGAAAATGGGGTGTAGAGCCTCAGCTAAAATATTCCCAACCACTACAAACACAAAAAGAAATGCTGTTAACTAGGGTAAGTGACCTGGCAATTTTGTAGTACAAAAGAAGCGAAATGCCTAGAAGACAAATTAATAAACACACTGTACTGAAGGAAATTAAATGGACTAACCTTAAGCAATCCAAGTTCAAGTATAAAACCCATTATCATGGGGATTGCAGTAAAAACTCCAATCTGGACCAAGAACTGTGCATTAAGAGCAGCATCCAGAGCTGTATTTCCCATCTTCTTTGCACTAACTGATATAGCATTATCAAGTCCAGAGAAAGCCTAAAAGAGTTGACGCAATCAAAAAATGTCCTTGTCTAAATGAGAGAATAGGCTTATTAAAGTCGTGCACAAAAGACCAAGTACATATGAAAAGCAATTCGACAGGCAATATAAGAAGAGGCCCAGATCCAGTAGTTGACTTGGAAACATCATAGAGTATGCCCACAGGACAAGAAGAATCACGAAGATCCTCGAAACAAAGTGAGAAGTTTATAATCCCATTTCACAATGAAAAGCCTAGTATCCTAAAGAGATATATTGATGCAAAACTCTTAAAAATCTAACAACACTTGTAAATGCAATGTAACCAAACTCTTAAAAATCTAACAGGATGCAGCCAACCTTTTAAAAAACTAATACGATGCAATCTACCCGATTTTGAAGTTTTTCAGAATGAATAACTTACAAATCGACTTCTTTTTCCCGGAATAGAATCAAAATCCAAGTCCATTTTCTTGGGGTTAGGTGGGGGTGGTTATAACATGGGACCCTTTCCTAAAGAGATATATTGATGCAAAACTATTAAAAATCTAACAAGATGCAGCCAACCTTTTAAAAAACTAATACGATGCAATCTGCCTGATATTGAAGTTTTTCAGAATGAATAACTTACAAATCGACTTCTTTTTCCCGGAATAGAATCAAAATCCAAGTCCATTTTCTTGGGGTTAGGTGGGGGTGGTTATAACATGGGACCCTTTCCAATTATGAGCATAGCCACAAGATGTTTCCAGTATTTTAAGAACGCTATATTCAGAAAGTAAAAAAACGAACTTCTATGTTCAGACTTCAAGTTTCTTCTTTTCATTTGTAGCACAGCTTACAAGCATTCTTCTAATGATGCCCAAAATTCTTAAAAGAAACATCAATCATTGTGGACAGCAAAATTGAATATTCCACTACTCATCTTATAACAGATTGACAGTTAAATGTCCAACAGATAAGGAATAGCTCTGCAAACACACCAATACTCTGAAATTCCCAGATAATGGTAATGTTCCAAGGCTCTGAGAAAAATGAAGTAGAACAAAACTTGAAATCATAATCACCAAGCTCGCAACTGGTCATACAAGGCCATTTGAAACAACCAAAAAGTTTCAGAGCTTGCAGATACAATAGATCCCTTTTTGAACAAATTATAATTTCTAACCACTCTATTGAAGTAGTTGAGGTTTAAATTAAGATTAAATAAAATAAATTTGCAGAGACTAAAAGTTGGTCAAACCAAGACAGCAAAAACGAAGTTCGGTAGATTACCAGGTAAGCCCTTCCATACAAGAATACATATACTGTGAGGACTGTCATCTGAATCAAAGATACATTCCTTGTCAGATAAACCAAAAGATTAGCTACCTGATTCAAAATTGTTTTAAGTGATAAAACCAATAATAGAAACAGACATACCATAGTGCACACATAGTACCCAACAGTTGTAAAGTAGAAAGAAAGCATTCTGAAGAAATCAAATAGTTGCCCAAGCCTGTACACATCCCTGCTTAGAACTTGCTCGCCATTTCCTCCTGCCACTTTCCCTTCAAAAAGGGCAATCTGGTTTAACCCAACGTCTCTTCCCTTTCCAACCTACATGGAGAGGGATATCAAATAACATTGAAGATTTATTTTCTTCCCAATATAAACTAAAATGAAATAGACAAGAGCATCGAACCTGAATATATTCATGGTGAGTAATATTTCCTTGCCTCAATGTGGTGTTAAACCCTGCAGCAATTCTCGTTTTAGTTACATGAAAATCAGTTGACATGAAATCATTTGAGCTCGTTACAACTCAGTCAGCCAACATGATCACCCATCCAATATTTGACAAAAATGCTGCATTATAATAAGCTTGTTGTATCACAAAATATCAACTCAAAAGCCTTCTGCCCCAACAAACAAAACATTCAAGAGACATATCTCAGATATCAACAAACCGCAAGATTGACTAAATCATTAAAATATGTTGCACCTTCTAATCAAAACCAACACTTTTCCTTTGATTGGTTGACCAAATATTCATATCCGACATAGGTAACAACAACAGCAACGAAGCCTCAATTCCAAACCAGTTGGGGTCAGCTAAAGGGTGGGGTAAGACTGGAGATTGAGCATTGATCATGCAATGTGCTCCACATTGCTAAGCAACCACTAGTTCACTACAAATATAATGCAGGCCATAAATGTCCAAAATGCATGTAAATTTGCATTTGGGCAGGGCATCAGACAATGAGTATTAGTTTAATAATGAGAGATTCCAGCTCTATTAGGATACTAGAGGGTAGAATCAGTGATTTACTAAAACTACAAGATTGAAAGGTACTAGTCTATCCTCCAAAACACACATGATCTAACCAGGAATCATGGGATTTAACAGGCTAGACCAGAAGTTTAACAAGGGAAACACCACCTGTCCAAATAGAAATTCAGATTTAGTTTAAGTCAAATGCAACTCCCTATTTGCTTAACCATTTTTTAAGATTGTCAAAAGAATTACTTCAAGAGCAAGAGACTGATCATATCTTTGCCCAGACAACACTCAATAATCAATAGCTTCTGAAAAAAATCCATTTATTTTGCATAAACGATGAATGATTTCCACTATTTCATCAATAATATACCTGCAAATATATCTTCACTAATATTGATCACACGT
>Ga0307511_10005666_pt1 | contig 12671 bp, 7 predicted proteins | sample 13_EM_MG_FD_200266 | JGI IMG/M metagenome (GOLD analysis project Ga0307511, IMG submission 200266) | Populus trichocarpa ectomycorrhiza microbial communities from riparian zone in the Pacific Northwest, United States - 13_EM | ecosystem: Host-associated > Plants > Roots > Unclassified | place...
GGAAATACATGAAATAAGCAAATGCGCTGACTACAGGATAATTATCCACCGGATAAGCCATGAGATATGGGTAGCCGGATATGTGGTGAGTTGGATAACTCGGGTGTGGTGGATGTATGTTCCAACAAGTCGATGTGTTCATATCCCGAAAATCGACGCGGCTGCTGGTGGCGGTAACGTGTGAGTACGACGAATTGACGCGGAGATTGGCTGCTCCTGCGAGAGCAACTGTCGTGGGCGCTAATAACCGCACCCGTGTGAGAGCTACAATCAACCGAGAGGTAAGGGCTTACTGTGGTTACCGGTATTCCCAACAGGACGCTGGGTTCGTCAAAGAGTCCAGAAAGCGGGTGTTAACATTGCTTAGCTTATGTAACAAGTCTCGTGCCCAACCCTTACGGCTAGATTTGAGGCGTTGCCTACCGCTAAGGAGAGCAACCGCATTAATTGTCGCCAACTGCATACTTATATATAATAAAGAAATGTATCCGTACTCCGTACACGATCTCGTACTTGGAGTACGGTGATAGTGGGTGAAAGGGAACCCGAGAAAAATACATGGCGGTATCATCGGCCTTATAAATTCCGGTGCGAGAATCCTGCAGGCCACATGACGCTCAAAGCTATGATGCACAAAGAGCTCCCTTATTTCTGTCCGATATATAATTCTCAATGAACTCCAATATTAATATCTACAAAATCAAAACAGAAATATTTCCGGAATATAATATCCACAAAGGCAGAAGGGACACCACAAGTGCCGAGCTCAGGATAATATAACGGGGTGCGACTTGTGAACCAGTTGAGAATAGCTCACATTCTAAGGAATCCCGGATCCCAGAAATTATGCCAGGGTTGCCACAAGTTCTCTAATATCATGATACGCCTGCCTACCTACTACGTTAGGGGCGCAGTTGACAGCCAGCTGCAGTAAGCTACTACTTATTCAGGACATCGCGGAAGGTTACAAATCTTAACTGGCCCTTACCTTGTAGTCAAAACCTTATTGGTCGGCCTTATAGAATCAACTGCGGCACAGTGGTACGCAGCCTGCTGTAGCTGCCGGATGTGCACCCCAATGAGAACTTTGGATAGATTGGCTAACTGTCTTTGACCCCCAAAATAAGTGTTGGGGTCTCGAGAACTGAGATCGCAATAGCTTTACTTCGGCTCAAAGGCTTGCAATTTGTGACCATGGCGGCTAAATCAAGTCCATGTTAATAGAAAGCGGTATTGAAGCTCCTATACAAAGAGTTGTAAGGTAGACCGTGAAGGTATTACTACAGTATGGAACTGCTTGTGGCATAGTACTGGAATAAATCAAATCGTACTTGCTACTCCCAGAATCGGGAAATACTTCCTGAATCTTATCTAGATATTCTATACCATGGGGGGGGTGGGTTGGGTAACCCCCCCCCTAGCAAATTAGGGAGTATATACGGATGCATACATCTCTACGCTATATTTCTTCACACGGGAAGTATCTCTTCGGCTGCAGGAAATTGATCTTACCATTTCCCGCTTTCATCCTGTCCATAAGAGGTGCGTAGTGTATATATACAGTATTATCTGTTGGATTGAACTAGCCACAGAAAATTAGAAGATGCTCCTAGGCAATCATCTGATGCTGGGCTATAACAGGATCGCCTGTGATACCTATAATACTGGTAGAGAATACAACCTCCTTTCCAATTAGGCAATCGGCTTCTCGGGGGCTGCCTAGACCTCGTATGTTAACGAAGACTAATTAGAGTACAACCACTTACAAAGACCCACTTAACACAAGCATAATGGTTACACTCTTCACCTCCATCGATATCCAAGTGCCATTCACAGGAGGTCTGGATGGCTTTCCACAACATCTACCTCCTCAAATTTCAATTGTATACTGCGGAAATCCCATCATGTATATTAAGGAAGATACAAAATTGTGCTAAATCTTACCATAACTCTTTCAAATCATCTACAATGCTCAGGGAGTTCGTAAGTTAGGCTTGGGACCATGTGGGGCTGAATTTGGGTTTTGGCATCACCTCTTTGGCCCTCCGTCGCTTCCCTATGACCGTCACCTACGTTACCGCTCACGGAGCTGTGACTGAAACACGATATGAAAGATGGAATCGACAATCAATTATGCGAAGGAACACCGTGGGGATAAGAGCGAGAAAGGAAAGGCAGCCCTATCGATAAGAAAGAAAAAGATAGAAGTATCAGGATAGGCAGAGGAAAAATAAGTTTTCGGAGCCTAGGTGCGGAGGGCAACGGGGAACATGAAGAAGGGGTTATTTGCAACCCACTGCAACACCAAGGTTACCGCGGCCTGTGAGATTTAGTTTGAGGCTACATAGGAGAGGGGGATAAAGGCTGTTGAGAAATGAAGATGGTGAGTAGTGTATCCCTACTTATGTAGATGTCTACTTTGTTCGAGGGGAGGAGAGGGGGCGGGGGCTCTTCGTTGAAGGTTGCGTATCATGGTAACGACTAGCCTCATATCAATATGCTCTTGCACAACGGAGCAAGTGCCAGCCACGCTGCCGCAAAGCGCCGACTCCTACATTCAGAGCCCCTTTACCCCGCTATTACCCGCCAAATCCTAGGCATTATATGACTTCTGAAGTGGGTCAGGCATTTGCGATTTACCACCCAGCACAGGTTTTATATACAGTACGAGGTAGTAACTGTGAACCGACTAGGTAATATCTTGGAGTTGTTTCGAATATCCCATGCCAACTATTTCAAATGAGTTCCGAATGAGGGAGCAAGCCCACACCTTGACAGTCGCATCTCATAACCATTTCCTTCATATTTTCTTTACTGTATTCTCATCCTATTTCTATAGAATATCCAAAGGATTACAGCAGTCCTACCTGTCATCCGACTAAATTAAGGGTCCTTCGCTTCGCACAATTTGCGCTAGTGCATGCGCAATTCCCATCACTCCGCCCATAGAGCGTTTTCTGTCAACAATATTAGATTTGTGGGAAAGTTCTCGCGGAGGGGCGCCCTTGGCGAGGGTGTGGGGGTTTTTCGGACACCGAAGGTTCTGAGGCTCCTCCCCGAATAGACACAAGCAACTACCTGAATAATAAAAAACCCCGGAAATTGTTAAGAAATAGTCTGAAATAACTCCGCAACCGTACAGGTCCAATTTACGGGTATCTTGACGATTTCTTAGCAATTTAGAAAGATAGAAACCACTGTGCAGTAATATTTTGTTACCCTGAATTCGACCTTCTGCCACCCGCGAAGCGTCGACATAGAAACCTCAAGCTTTTCTGGCCTCTAAATTAGTTTGGTCTTTCTGTGGCTTTGTCCTTTCAGTTTGTGTGTTCTAGGGTTAGGCCTGTGACTCCAGCCTCTCTGTGGCTGCCCCCTGCTTCTGCTCAGCACTACTCTCTATAAGGGCGTTAATACCAAATGTTTCTATATAGATCTAGGACCCGAAGGGGTAGCACGCCATGGGGTAACCGGCAGCTTTCATTGCAGAATCATAGGCTGCAAGGGGTATGGACTAAGCTAAGAAATATATAATGTCCAGTGTAGCCTCATACCCAGCGTCCAGCCCGGTCACTTGTAATCCAGTGCCATGTAGCGTCTAGTTCGGCGTCTCAGTCGGTGTGGCCTTCAACCTGGCATGAGACCTGATCTCGTACCTAATAAAGCTACTCCAACTCTCAGCAATCAATTTCAGTACCTTATATATACATAATCCTTTTGGAATGTCATTTCCAAGCGTTTAGGTCTTGCTTGCCGGTGTTTCCTAGTTTCACTCAATGCGGATGATCACGTGGACGTCATCCAGCCGTGCCAAACTTCACATAGCAAAGAAGTACCCCCTGCGTACCAGCCCTAGAATCCAACAAACGAGGCTTTTCCTACCACTTATCACATACTAAACAAACAACACATTGATCTTCTTCAAGATAGAATCCCTTCTGCCCCTGCCTAGAACGAACTTACTGCTGAAATCTGTTCCCAGAGCCCCTAATTTCCTCACGAGCTCAATCTCAGGCGTCAGTATTGTCCCATCCGGCGTCGTGTACCTCTCATCCCTCTTCCCAAGGGATTCGCACACAACCCAGTTGTAGGAGTGATCTGGATTAGTGGTGACAATGGTATATCGCCTGGAGGAGGTGGACATTTTGATTCGTGTTTGAAGTACGTACGGGTGGTAGAAGGCGAAGATCTCGTTTGTTTGTTTGGTAATGGCGAACATTTAAAATCGGAGGTGACCCAAATATCCGACACCAACAGGTGCTCGGGTTAGGCCTGTGCTAACGGTATGTGCGCCGGATTCTGTTGGTATCTAGGGTCACGATCTGGCCACCACATCAATTGTCCCCATACCGGGAACCAAGAGCAAGAGTGACCTGTGTCGGCGCTATCGCCTCCGGATCCGTGCGGAAAGTCAAATAAGATCTCAATCTTGCGCTCAAAGGGAAGTACGTGGAAACACCTGGCCTACGCAACCCCGTCACTGATTCCCGCATTGTATGTTGGTAACTGAGTTGTCCGGAGGAGGTAAAACAGCCCAGCAACCTTGTCGGTAGGATGTGTTGCATGAAGCCATTTGCTGTACAAGCTCGTAGACACTACATCCGCTCTCGGTATCCACTTGAGCAGCAAGATTAATAATTGGGTGTACAGTTGAACCTCTATAAATGCATCAATTCCGTCAGGACACTTTTGATGCATGTAGGCAGGTTTATGCAGTTAGACCAATGTCTTAAATAGTGAGGTTGGCTTGACGCTCTGGAATATACTCATCCGGAGGAGCTACAAAGGCTTGTAGGTCTTGCTGATTAAGGAATGGAATTGTGACATAGCTAGGTCTTTTATCGACCAGTGGAGGTAGTAACAATGCGGGATTCCGGGGTTGGGTGAGCTTCTAGCCAAGTGAGAAGGCCTTGACAATACAACTCTCGACTGAAGGCCCTTAACGTTGCAATAATTCCTTGGCCGCATGGTTGCAAGTGGGAGAGAGTATTCGGAGGCAGGAATATTATCTGGATATTGGCTGGAACTTCATCAGCGGGGCCTGCAGCCACATATGAGTAATGAGTATATATAAAAAATAAAACAAACAATCAGTGGGTACCTTATGTCCAGAAAATTTATCTAAATTCATACAACCTTAGGAACATGATGTAGGCTAGACCACTTCAGCCACTCAAGGAATAATATCATCATAAGCTTTTTCATTGCTGCGACGCCATTGAAAATCGTCACTGTGTGCAGACATAAACATTGTACGGAACAACCTACTTAAGCCTACCTACAATACTGTCAGTGCCTAATACGCACTCTATGCCTGTTGTTCAGTCTCTGCTTGTCTCGTTCTCTCAGGACAGGGATAGAATAATATCCGCCAATTTAGCCCAAGCTTGCACCCTAGTTATGCATATCCGTAGGGCCGCCACACACTAAAGTCACCTTTGGGAATTAATCCAGGATGATGCATGCAATTCAGAAGTATGCAGTTTTATCGTGAGATATTAAACGCTGTCATCTGTTGATTTTCAAACAGCTACAGCAAATTAGGGTCGCTTCTAGGTAATCATCTAGCGCTAAAATACAACCGGGTCGCCTGTGGTGCCTTTCGTATTTGTGTACACAGAATGCAGGCTTCTTCCTAATTAGGTAATAGGCTTTAGGGGTGTTGACCTCTAAATAAAAGCCAATTCGAGTGCTACCATACAAAGACTGTTAAATACTAACACAATGGTCATACTTCCCTTTTCTTTTGACTTCCATCTGTAGTCCTGGATATAAGGGGAAATACACAGTGTGAGCTACCTATGACCACATGCGCATTATTACAGGGACTATGGATCGCAGGCAGAGGAATGGTAAGGGTTACGGAGGTGAGGTCAATAGGCAACTGCTTCCAACAAGACTAGGGGAGGTGCGTGTTAGTTACGCTGTTAGGAGCGGAGGTCCTTCATAGCACGGTGGGGGGTACGTGATGGCAATGTAGAGCCCAGTCTGGAGGCTTATGAGGCGACTGGTGTTCTATTTCTTTTGAAGTACTTCTTATCTTTACTCCACTAGCGTGCATATATTATGCAATGGAGATATATCAAAGCGACCGGGGTACCATCAGTTGGGGCAGATATACTGATTTAGGGAGTACTGTGTTACCCGCCACTCATACGGAAGCCACCACTACCGTAAAAACTCTCGGACAAGACTGCCGTCTTTTTTACAGTACGGCGGTTTTGCCAAAAGCAATCCCCGCGTCTTATTCACGGTTACTTTCTTAATCATAGTTACTTTCTTATGTGTGGTATTCCACTAGTGTTTTAGTTACACATATTCTTTCCTATAATAGGTGATTACAATCTCCACCGCTCCGGCCATGCTTATGTGCTAGAACATTCTACAGTCAGCAATACCTTTCTTATCCACGATACAACCCCCAAGCAAATCCGCCCCGACCCCTCCCCAGCGGCTTATTGGAGGTTACTTTCTTATACCTTGTTACATTCTGGTCCGAGTTTTTACGGTATTTGATCTCGGTCGAAGGAGTATTGAGCCGTGCGGTTAAATGGTTGCAACGACGGAAGAATCATGGGAATTATTCAGCAGATGGATATTTATGACCTGGAAGGTGTATAGATATAGGTCGGGAGGTGCCCCCCCCCCTTTCGTTAGACCTCTCATATTATCACCAAATATATCATCTCTCCACTCAGCAAAGCCCGTTATAGTGAAGAACGCTCTTATTTCTTACAAAGAAATAGTACAGGAGATGACAATAAATTAGTAACATTCTTTGTTTCTAACTCAAAGCAGTACTGCAACACAAGAGATTCATTATAATATCCTCGCCTCGTCTGACTCACAATAGGTAAATAACACCACGTCTCTAGGGTACTACCTAGTGGGCTATCCAATCTCTGGGCTGGCCTCTGCCACCTGATTGATTGATTGTATTCATTACTCCTAGGCCTCTGCCACCTCGCACCTGGGAGGTATATAGAAGCCCCATTACCCTGAATACAATGAAAAGAGAAAAAATATATCTGCTAAATCAACATGCCCGATTAACAAAAGAGGCTCCTCACCACCACCGGAGGTAGTGGGTAACTGGTACGCACTACTGCGGCCCCCTCCAATGCCCCCTCCAGCATCGATCCCGTCCCATTTCAAATCCCTCTGTACTGCAACAGGTGTACCGAGAGGCTTACCACTTATCACATTGGTACTAAAGAAACAATGCATTGATCTTCGTCAAGATAGAATCCTTTCTCCCCCTGCCCAGGACAAGCTCACTGCAGGAGTCTGTTCTCAGAACCCCTAACTTTCTCAGAGGTTCGATCTCAACTGTTTCTAACCCATTCGGTGTCCTATATCTTTTATTCCTCTTCCCGAGGGATTCGCACACAACCCAGTTGTAGGAGTGATCTGGATAAGTGATCACAAGGGTATATCGCCCAGAGCTGGACGTTTCAATCGGTTTTTGATGCACGTACGGGTAATAGAAGCCAAAATTCTCGTCTCCAATATCGATCTCATACTCATTCCGCCCGTGTGTTTGGTAAAGCTGAACGTCAGAGATAGCCCAAATGTCAGATACCAATAGGTGCTCAGGTTTCTGGGCTTGTGCTAACTGCTGGTGAGCTTGGTTTAAAGGGCATATCGCCACAGTGTGTTCGTATGTAGGGTCACGGTTTGGCCAATCCATCAGTTGCCTCCATGTCGGGAACCATTGACACTCGTGACCGTTGCTATCGCCAGCGTATGGGAAGTCGAACAATATCTCAATCTTGCGCTCAAATGGAAGCACATGGAAACATCTGGCCCATGCATCCATATCACTAATTCCCGCATCGTAGGTTGGCAACTGAGTTGTGCGGAGGAGGTAAAACAGTCCAGCAACTTTGTCGGCAGGTTGTGTTGCATAACGCTTGGCCATTTGTTGTGCAAGCTCGTAGACACTACAGCCACCCGGGCTATCGACTTCAGCAGCAAGCTTTACAATAGGATGAAGGGCTTGTCTCAACGTGGTAAGCTTGCCACCTACTCTGCTCTTAGTGTTTAGAATTATATGCGCACTGGTCTTATAGCGTATCCCTGCGTTATACGTCGTGTTTTCACTCCTGATTTCTTGCAAGGTCCATGCTCGGCATAGCCAGTGTCGTTCGTCGTCCCAACCCTTTGTACTGAAGGCCTGTCCAAGCCCGTTGAAATAACGTGCAATCCCTACTGCCTCGCGGTATATGTTGCCAATTGTGGGAACGTCAAGCTTCCATTCATCTTCGGTCCTGCGACTGATATCATTGGCCGTGTAATGCTGCCGAAGACATAAGACATCAAGCCACACGTACTCTGCCCCCTTACTGAGCAGTTCCCTTCGGACACCATGATCCAGGTCCAGCCCTCGAGGCAGCGGTACAGGCCATTCATAAAGATTAATAGATGTCTTCACTGGCGTCATCTCATTAGTCCAGCTGTGTGTGATGGCCCAAAAGGCAACACCGCCAGATACATATCCTCGTGCGAGGATATCTGAGTGAAGCATCCGGAATTCTACCACTCGGTTACTCTTCAGGTCCCAGATCCGGCGTGGCATGATAAGATAGGGGGATTTAATCAGGCCCTGTCCTGTATCATCTGTGTAAATTGAATTTTCCCTTATTTCGTCCATCTGCATTGCCTTAGCCAACCACTGGCCCCTGTGTACTGCAACATTGAATCCTGGGTCATTGAAGCCTGCCCATGCGACACGGGCTGCGGCATATGCTAACCCCAGGCTATATCCTTGGTTGATCAGATAGCGGACATCGTTTCGGATCCATACCTACAGCCAATCAGTAAGCACTAGCGCGCACACATGGCCGTTTCGAGCCTGACGTGAAGACGCTCAGCTACCTCCTGCTGGACCCCTACAAGGGCCACAAGCCCTCTCCAAAGTAATTCCTCGTTGATGTTATTGCAGGGAAAGTCAGCCTGCGCTGGAGTAAGGTTACCGTCCCAAGTAGGCGTCTGGTCAATGTTGCTGACGATAGGTTCAAGGAAGTCATAGCATGAACCAATGGTTGAGGCAAGAGGGGTTTCACAGGACACTTGCATAGCTGTCAGAGAGCCCCTAAATGGCACGGGAAAGGGAGGCCAAGGCGTGGTATCTCTGTTTGGACCAGGGTGATTCATGGTCGTTGATAGTAGTGTCATGATGTGTCCACAAGCTCTTCCAGCCCGAGCTGCGTCCAAGGCTGTCGGATATTCACCGGTAATAGTCTCATACTCGCCACCAACATGAAAAGCATCAGCTCCATGACTCAATAGGAGCAAGACGAGTTTCTTGCTGCCTTCAAAGGCTGCCTTCCCCAATAGTGACCCATACATACAGTAAACGAGGTTAATATCAGCTCCACGATCTAGCAGTACCTTGGCACATGACGGTATCTGAGTATATGTCGGCGCTGCCGCGGCAAAAGCTGCGCCAAGTGCAGTTCCATAGTGACCACCGATGGCGTTGATGTCTGTTCCTGGTTGCCCCAGCAGCTTTAACATAATATCTTTGTGGCCGTTGTATGAAGCTGCGGCCAATGCGGTTCCATAGTATCCACTGACAATGTTGGTATGTGCCCCACACTCCAGCAGTAGTGAGACAATTGTCGTTTCGCCCTGCGATGCAGCCGCGGCTAATGCAGTTCCATATTTACCCGTGCCACTGGCAGTGTTGACATCTCCTCCTCGGGCGATCATTAGCGACAATATATGGTCGTGTCCACTATATGCGGCTGCAACTAATGCAGTGCCATACTCGCCACCTACAATGTTGACATTTGCTCCTCGATTCAGCAGTAGTGATACCATGTCCTGCTGTCCAGCAGCTGCAGCTTCACCTAATGCAGACCCACAGTCGTCGCCTGTGCCATTAATATCTGCTCCCCGATCTAGCAGCAGTGATACAATTTCCTTGCTTGTACCATATACACCCGCGCCTAATGGAGACCCATAATCGCCACCTGTGCTGTTGACATCTGCCCCTCGATCAAGCAATATTGATACAATATCCTTATATCCCCGGCATGCAGCTGCGCCTAATGCAGACCCATATCTGCCACCTGTACGGTTGACAGTTGCTCCTCGATCTAACAGTAGTGATACAACATCCTTCTTTCCCCAATATGCAGCTGCACCTAATGCAACCCCATAGTCACCACATGCGATATTGACATCTGCTCCCCGATCCAGCAGCATTGATACCATATCCTTACTTCCCCAGCTGGAACTTATGGCTGCGCCTAATGCGGACCCATACGCGCCACCCGTAATGTTGACATTTGCTCCTCGATTCAGCAGTAGTGATGCAATGTCCTGCCTTCTAGAAGCTGCAGCTTCACATAATGCAGACCCACACTCACCACCTGTGATATTGACATCTGCTCCTCGATCTAGCAGTAGTGATACAACTTCCTCCCTTCCCCAACTTGCAGCTGCGCCTAATGCAGACCCATAATGCCCACCTGTGCTATTGGCATTCACTTTTTTGACATCCAGCAACTCCAATACCTCTTGAATGCTGCCACTCTCTGCGGCTCTTATCAAATCCTTGGCACTCATCTTGTTAGGGCAGCTTCGTGTGTGGGTTCGTGTTTTGAACAATTTGGAGAATATATCTATACAGTGCGTGGGTAAAAGTAAATCGGATTTGGGGGGAGTTCAGGATGACGTCTTCATGAGTATATGAATTTGGATTCTGGTTATGTTTGCTAAAGTAGACACCGAACTTTGTGTGCTGGTTACCGGTATGGCAATACCACCGCCAATCCCTGTTGCGTGCAGATGTGGTGTGGCGAGGCACCTGCACTAACCTATCTAGATACTGTACGACCTAGGTAAGCTCATGCGACGACCCCCTTAGAAGAAGGTCCAAGGGGTCGCACCCTCAAGAAATTTTCCACTCAATCGGCCATCACCTTTTTATCTCTTTGCGGCCGAGAAAAACTGGGATAACACGGACGCGGGGGTGCCCCTTGACCGAGTGGTTTGTACTCGGGCCTAGTGTTGTCTCTTTGGAGGAAAGCCCTACAGTCACAGCCGCCCCGCCAAGCTAGTATTTCCTTTTTTTTTTTTTTTTTTTTAAAATCTAAATAAACGTATGCATCCCATGTAGGAGGGCTATGACGAGCCTACCGGAACTCCGATAGGTTTCAAGAGCGCACCCCTATCCTCCACTACTATTTCCTTTGTTGGAGTTAAGTGATGTATTCTTGAATACGGGTTATGTAATCTGCAGCGGGACTATGTGTAGCGTAGGTATCCTATCTTCAATCACTACCCGAAATATCACTCATTAGTGACATGTCTTGGTCATTCTAACTCAAATCCCTCAAGTAATTGTTCCATCGCTGTCATACTTTCTACACGCTCTTACTTTGCTTTACACGCTCTTACTTTGCTTTACACGCTCCTGCAGATGTTGGCTCAATTTACTTGTCAAGCACTCCATGCTCCTATATTGACTTTGGATAGTAGGTAGAGGCTGTATGCATTCCCATTGGCTCTGCTTGTACCGCATCTACTGGCGGCGGTCACTCCCTAAGGGCTCACCATTTTTCACGTTACAGCCACCTGTTTTTGAGCTTGGACATCGACTTTCCTGTGTGAGCTCTTAGGGAGTGACCGGGGATGTTGTTCGTAGATGAGGTACCTAGTACAGTAGCGTCCTATGAGCGCTCCGACAAATTGCCTCTCTTTAGAATATTACTGTGACCCCAGTTTATATGAATTATCTGAGCTCGTAAAAACTGAGAGAGAAGGCCCCAATGAGTTATCTTCAGTTTGTAGCGCCCGATTTGGTGCGGTTGATGATGAGCAAAGTTGTAGAGTTCAAAATATACACCACATGTGCTAGTAGTTACCATCGGCTAAGGATGACTACGTAGACCAAGAGAAGCATACTACCGTTTTCGGAAATCACGTGATATCATGCAAGCTATTCTGGCCAGTGGTGAGAGGCCATTCCGGCTAAATTGCGAATGTGCTTATCTTCTTAAGATCTTCCGTTACTCTTGTTGAAGTCTAAGGAAGCGACCATTCCGTGAACCCCATCGATATGGATGGAAGGAGGGGTTGCAGAGATAGGGGCTGCGGGGTAGGGCTGCGAAGGGGTTATGCTTGCTGGCAAGATGCTGCATGTACATTAGTCATGAGGATCATGCGTACTCTAACTTCAGTTTATCGAAATATTTGACTCGTGGTTCATTTTCATCGCGCATGTTCATCGAGTCACCGGATTTACGTGATATCGTGTCAGATTTACGGTCATTGCATGTACGGATATCACGGTACTTTATCGGTATTCGGAATATACAATGTACCGTAAGTTTATGTTTACGGGTTATCATAACACTCAAGCTGTGCTCGTCTATTCTATGCGATGACGGCGAAATCATTCCCTATCCCTTGGGCCGATGAGACATGTCAGACATATCGATATAGACCGCTTAGACCTTCATGTCTGGCATGTCTCACCGGCCCATGCTACGTTTTGAGTACCGGGAGCGGTAACCGGGAAAACTGGTGAATAAAGGAGAAAACCTTTGAAATACCCCTCGCTTAAGTGAGACTCCTATAAGACACCCCTCGCTTAGTGGAACATGTATCACTTGGTCATGCTAACTCGAATCTCCCAAGTAATTGTTCCACTGCTGCCGCCC
>Ga0307511_10005667_pt1 | contig 12669 bp, 11 predicted proteins | sample 13_EM_MG_FD_200266 | JGI IMG/M metagenome (GOLD analysis project Ga0307511, IMG submission 200266) | Populus trichocarpa ectomycorrhiza microbial communities from riparian zone in the Pacific Northwest, United States - 13_EM | ecosystem: Host-associated > Plants > Roots > Unclassified | place...
GAAAGGGTTGGGAGGGACTCATGTGTGCGCGCGGTTATAACTTAACAGTACATGTATACATGTGGAAACATTAGTGTTCTCGGATTAGTATATGTATAGTTTAGGATACCAGCCTATGATATATACTTTTACAAGTGCTTAGTACCAAGTACTATGCTAAGTGAATCGAGTTTTATCGAGCTGCAGCCATACTCGTAGGGCATGAAGATGGAGAGCCTACAGATTGATCAGTTACGTGCGTCTATATATACCAGCCCGCAATCCCAATCATAGTCATTAATATCGACAGTGTTGATCGACATAACTGTACATAACTTGAGGGAAAATAATAAGTCGAGAAACTGAAACTCGGAAACCAATGAAACCACCCGAGCTTAAACCATATAAAACTTAACTTAACTCCACAAAAAAATAATAAACTACAAGGTGGAGATTTCCTCTCTTCTCACCTAGCCTCACACTACACTCTCCTGGTCCTGGAACTTGGTGAAAGAGTTTTTTTGTCCACATCAGTTGGAGCCCTTCCCCGGCCATCCCGGTGGAATTTCATGGTTGGGGCCATGGTTGGGGCCAGCGGGGAAAAGCTACTAGGTGCTATATTTAAGGTATTTAAACCTAAATAAGTATGGGACATCTTAGATTTGCTCTTGTTGCATCAATGGTGTGTCTCGTGGTCGTCATGTTTAACGATACCGGTAACAAGACGGGCCTGGGGTTAGATAGATCGGCGTAGATGGCGCATACAGTGTAGATAGACGCGCAACTGGCGTAACTAGATAGACTCTCGCCATAGCCTTAGGCTGACTGCGAGTAAAGACGTTAAAGGAACAAAGAAGAAAGACTGATATTGTTTTCCTAGATTGTATGCAATACGCAAGAGTATCCCAACGGGGGCTAAGGCTAAGACTAAGACGAGCAACCCAAATGCATCCCGCAAAGTAGAGCATAATTACAAAGAGCCAACCAAAAAAAACACATGATACCTTTTACCTCAGCACTCTTATGCAATGGGGCCGAGTAGAAAACAACTCCGATATGAGCCTTGCCGCTGATGCGCCGTCTGGCAGGAGAGTAAGTTGTATGTCGAGGTGCATCCCTGCCGCTATACCACAATGCTTATGACGACGTATTGGCACCTCTAGAGCCCCATGCCTGATCTAACTTCACCATATTGCTCAGAAATTAATTCCATGCAAACTGGGACGCAAGCCGAAATTCGTATTGTGCTGCGACGTATCCCTTCTTGAACTGGCCTGGACTGGCCTGGGATACCTCTGTAGGCCTTGCATGCTGGAACCAGTTGTATTGCGCTTATGTAGAGAAGTACGAACATATCACTCCAGGGAGTATGTGTCGTGATTTCAGCGATGCCAATGAGGTCAGGCTCATACCTCCTAATCACGGAGTATAGATGAGCGGCACCTGTTGACCGAAACTCAAGTATGTAGCGTAGTAATCCAGCTGTAGTTATATAAGGGAGACACAATACTACTGAATAAACCGGCAGGACGGACCATGACGGACCTTCGAATCCTGTGACGTTGACTTGTCCCTGTTGTCGTGACTTGTCTCCCTCGTCATATTGATAAATTTAGGCAAAAACTCTACTAGACTAGTCAAGTACTTTGGCCTGACTTTTATTTTTATATATAGTACTAGTACTAACCACCCTTCCTTCTCCCCAGCTAGGCAGACCTGATCTCCCTCCGAAAATCACAACTTCACCCGCACCACCATCACAGCAGACCTCACTATATATCTATATTTATAAAAATGAGCGAATCTACAAACATCACAGATGCCACCGCTACACAGGTGCAGGCGTTGAATAATGACGGCTCCATGGTCGAGAGACGTAATGACACTGCTCCCGATCCCGACACAGCCATGTCGGATATCGGTATGCTTGCAGTAAATTTTAGCATGCCAGTTCAAGAAGCGGGGGCAGGAGCTTTACGTCCAGTCTTCTTAGGGCAAGATCCCGCTGTCACTATCTACAACTTCCCGCAGACAAATTATAGAACCCAGCGTCCGAGTATGCTTCCTAACCCACCCGCGAATATTCACTCAATCTCCATGCCGCCATCCGGAACTTTGCTTCCTCCCCAGTATCTGCAGATGCCATGCTTCCAAGTACCACCCTTCCAGGTGCCATCTTCGAATTCCCAAACGTTATATCTCCCCACCCCATCTCTCCAGACGCCAACCCTCAGCCCCCAGATGCAACCCTCTCAGATGATACCTTCCCCAATTCTACCCCTCCAGGCGCCAACTTTGGATCCCCAGATTCAGCCTTCCTGGATACCCACTAGGCCTGTACCACTAAGTGTCAACTTCACCTCAAATCCAAACAGCCCAGCCCCGAATACGGCTGCTTCTAGCGGCTGCTGGCCACCACTGCCTATCAATCCCATACGGGCGCACGGATGGGTATCCAATGACCTACTCCTACAAAACTTTGGACCAAGGCGACCCATGACTGCCTCAACCCTATTTGGGTATTACTCAGACATTAATAAATTTTTGCGGATAAGCAGCCCAAACTGGCAAATGTGGACCACGCATACGGAGGATTGTTTCAGCAATGCATACAGTCTGCTTTGTTCATTTCATATCGCTTATGAATCAAACAACCCGACTGATATCTGGTTTAACAGCTGGCTCGAGCTGCAAATGAAAGAGGTGGCTGATTATCTTCGAAGCGATATGATTGAAAGATTCTGTTGCCGTGGCAATGGGAAGCTACATATGAGGGCGCTAGCCCGTGTATGTCCCCATGAGACTAATTGCGCAACTTACCGGCCAGGGCTTGAAGGGTGCTCATGGCGTGAGCAGTGGGATGTTGACATGTTAATTGGAAGCCACCTCTACCGCAAGGCAAAGGCCGCAGAGAACCAACTCAAACAGCGAGTCCAGCACTTCAGAGCCTGGAAGCTGGAACATATGTATGTGCGTCAGCTTCAACGGGATATTTCGCTACTGAGGAGGATTACATCCGATAAACCCACTGCCCACCTACAACATGAAGCCTATATACAGAGGCAAAACCAGAGAGAGGAGGGAATAAATGCACGGATTTTGCGAGTGGGGTATAACTTGATGGCGCAGCAGGCAATTGAGGGATTAAATCTGCCTCCGATCCCTTTCAATAATTGGTCGTCTTTTCCAGCGAGCGGTGTTTTTCAGAATAATACGCCGGCACAGGTTCAGGCTCAGTCACAGGAATATCAGCCTGAGGGATGGCCTCCAGAGAATGCAAATGCTCTAATATCTCCGATGAGAGACCCACCCCGAGGACTGGGAATGGCGGATTTGGAGGCAACAGAGTTATCGCTTGATTGATCAATTGCATTACACTAGTGTACTAGGAGTTCCAAAAGTTTGGGTCTTATTTTAATGATTTTATCATTGGCGTCCACATCGGCGTCACCCCCTTAATTTATTCAACATTCACCTTATCTCGTTGATGTATATAGACTGGAACCGTTTTGAATCGATTGGACAACAACCTCAATCGCGGGCTTCATACTAAACGATACCAGCTCCACCGGGAGAAAATACAAACCTACCTAAATCCTTGTATTGAACCACGACTATGCACAAGGGCTATTTCTCTACGATTAACTACGCAACCCTTACCAACCGCCTCAAATAATTACCCCAGAACTCCTAGAGCCGGATGTTATAGAGCCAGAACCAAAAAGCCGAACCTTTCCGATTATTTTTGAGTACCCTTGACGCAGGAACGACCATCCAAAGAGGAAATTTCTCGAGTAAGTGGGCGCCAAAGCGACGCACTTGCTGACCTCGGAGATCCAATATGTATAGAGGGTCGACTGTAAATTTATCAACAGTGAGTACGTAATAGGTTGGGGAAAGCGTTACTAACTGGGATCGCTACATTAGGCCTCTACGGACAGATATGTATTTATGCACATAGGCACTGGAGGTTTGGATGTTGGAACTCGGCTTTGGGCTTCGTAGCCGAGGGGTTGGGGTCGATCTTGCGTCTTTTTTTGGCTTCTGTTTAGTTTACCGTTTTGTTCTCTGTACTTCTATCAAGTTAGTAAATAATTGATAATTCGGCGAGGAGCGAGATACTCCTTTCTTATGCTTTGGTAAAGCGCTCTGTGATTTTGAAGCTACGCAATATGGGGAACCAGCTGCAACTTGAGAATGTAGCGGCAGTAGTTAGAGGTAGAATGGATTTATGTTTACTGTGATGTAGTGCATACAGTCTCCTTTTAAAAGTCTTCTTCATACAAGCGCGTAGAGCCAAGGCTGCGGCGTAGAGAGGCTTGTGCGCGCGCTAAAGGGCAACTGCAGCCGCGCTCGAAGGCTAAGTTCCCGCCGTTCATGCCCTCAACCCAGGACGATGCTGCTAACTAATATTAAAATCACTGTGGTAGATACATAAAGAGAAGCTTAAAATGAAAACCAAGAGAAAAAAAAGAACGGCTAACGTAGCGACAGCGCACTGCGGGGATGCGGCGCACTCCGCAACACCAGCACAAAAATGCGTACCAGAGGTTGTAGAGTTATTCAATTGGCATGAAATTTGAAATGGAGCATCTAGATACATAATGAAGTGTACTCCGCAGGCTGGCTCACGATGGGAGGGTAAATTAAGTGGTGATATAAGGGCAGTCTGCAAATGTATGCAACTTGATCTATGCTGAGGAACTACAGTGGCTAGAACACCAGGGTCGGACATAGTTTTGATCCTTGAAGATCATTGAGGGGGTGTCTTTGAGCCAGCAGAGAATTGCAGAAAGACTTGGTGCCTGATAGATGGCATGGCAGTGGCCATAATGGTCAACGCTACCATACAACGAAGGTTGCCCTCGACCGGGGGGCCCAGGTGCGGTACAAAAATCATAAGTGGTTGTTGTAGTATCACATCATTACTCGTGTAGTATTAAGGATTACTGGTAGTTTAGGTGTGGTAGGAACGAGACTAGTAAGCATGAGGACAACAGAGAAAGAGAAGTAGAAGCAGGCTAAGATGTGAAAAGGAGGGCCTCTTCAGTACTCCAAAGTCTTTGCAAGGCTGGGCTATAACCTTGTATTAACTCCACCTTATAAATGATTCGAAGTTCTTGTGGAAATGACAGTGCTAGCTTGCCAGCCGATATGTGATAATATTGTGGCCACTTCCAAGACGTCTCTCAAGCATCAAGTCTCCCTACAGCTCTCTGCTTGCTGAAATACGCTCTCTCAATGATCTTCAAGGGTTAAAACTATGTTCTGGTGTTCTAGCCATTGTGGTTCATCAGGATATATCAAGCGCCAAACATGTGTAGACTCCCTTTGCATGGCTACTTAAATAGCCCTCTCACCTTAAGCCAACCTACGGAATACATTTCATCATGTATCTAGATGCTCCATTTCAAATTTCATGCTAATTGAATAACTCTATGACCCCTGGTACGTATTTTTGTGTCGGCGTTGCAGAGTGCGCCGCGCAGGATCCCTGTCGCTTACGTTATAACTAGTACTTAGTATACCACCCGCCTGCTTTAATCACCACAGCTGCCACTCGACGTGGCATAGATTGGTAGAGAGTTTTGAAAAGTGATCCAGGAATCTCCTTCCAAACCTCCTCCTAGCATTTAGCTAGTCTCTGCTTTACTGCTAATGGTTCTCCAGGTGTATGAATAATGTTCGGGTATTTTTAATATAGGCGACGCTTGAGCTCAACCCAGACATGCTCAATGGGATTGAGATCAGGGGAGTAGGGGGGATGGTTGCTGACATCAAAATATTATTATATTGGAAGACAGGGTCTAAAATTCCTTTGCATACATCTCTTCACAAACCCGGAAGAGTTGATCCTCAAGAATTTGTAGATAGGTCGTGGAATTGTTTTGTCCTTCCAGAAGAGCTGTAAAACCTCTATGATGCGAGCCCCAAACCATGACTATAATATCACAAGAAGGCCTATAAATTCACTAATACATATAGTATTTTATGGAGGATATAATAATGTAGTTTCGGAATTCCACACAATCTGGACGATACTCCTCACCTGCTAACGAAATACCCAAACAGTGCTCGCTGTCTTTCCTTTTTCCACACTACACTCATCACTCCAGATAAATCCTTCAAAATCTTCTTCTGTCCAATCTTTTCCTTGTATTGCTCAAGCCAGTCGTTATTCGGCAACCTCTTCATCAATTGGTGGGCATTTTTTGCCCTCTATTTCCGAATTCCTTTCCCACGAAGAAGCCTATAAAGCTTCATAGTTGGGATGTGAAGTTCTGGAATGACTGTAGGTAAGACATCTGCGCTAAGGGTATTCGGGTTTTTTTCCACAAATTGTACAACAGCCTCTTCTTGTTCTTGTGTCATGCGGGAAGGGCGAGTAGCATTCTCATGTGTGCCTGTTAACAATCCTTTTAGTTAGTCTTATTACTCTTTCTGTCACATTTAGAGCTTTCTACTTACCTCGACTTTCATATCTATCCAGAAAGCTCTTAACCCTAAACCCATACAAATATGCAACGTTTGGGCCTCTTTATGCAGGGGTGGTGTATGATTCTTTTTGCCACAGCACTGTACATACAGCCTGGTGGCAAAATGTTTGATAACCACCCCGCATAAGGGCTTTCATTTAGCGCGCATATTGTAGGCCCAGCGTGCATATTAAAGGTTAAGCGCAATTATTTTTGGTTTAGCGCGCATATCTAGTCTGTCCGTGCATAGTGAACAATAGGAAAACAGGAGCGTGAGCAACAGTATGAACAATAAAGGAATGAACAATATATCTACATACACAACCTCCTAATACTTGGTATACCACCCCTCTGCTTTAATGACAGCTGCTACACGGCGAGAGATATAAAGACTCTCCAACAATGACTCGGGAATCTCTTTCCAGATCTCTTCTAATGCATTTGCCAGCGCCTGCTTCACCGTATCAACTGACCCAACGCATATTAATCAAATCCGGGTATCTTGTAGATGCTGAGGTATCGGTAATCGGTAGCTGCTGGAGTATCGGTAGCTACATCTTCTGCCAGAAGCGTATCAAGCTCGGCTTGCGAGATATTAAGTTGGGCTGACATGATAGGAGGTAAAGCAATATGGAAGCAGCTTGGTATGATCACTGTATGGGAGCACGAGATCCCTGTATGATCATGAAGGCATGAGATTTCACGTTGGTTAAGGGGAAGTGAAATATATTCATCCAAAAATGTGATAGCCGCGTTGTATGCATATAATCTGAATCAAGCGTACTGCATACACGGCCTTTTATGCAGGGGTATCAAACATTTTGCCACCAGGCAGTATATACAGTCCCCTTTCAAAAGTCTTCAGCATGGGCGCGGCAGAAGAGTGTGAAACAGGCTGGATGCGGCTATTCTATATATGGCCTGTCCAGCCGCGCTCAATGGAAGAATGATTCAAGCTGTGCCCAATAGATGCCCAATAGAAGCCCGATGAATATACTGTTGTAAAAGAGGAGTATCCGTACGGAGTAGGATATTATCAGTACCATTGCCAACGGACCAGCAGTATCCAGCATAGCTTCCGCTGGCAGTCAGATTCCAAGTATTAGCAATGTCAACCAATACCCCCCCAGCTAAGCAGCGGTGTGAAATGTCAGATCTAGAGGAAGGCAAAATTCTTGGGTATTGGGAGTGTCAAATGCCACTTGGTCAAATTGCAGCTGCTGTTGGAAGAAACAAAGGCGATACTGTGTACCTGAATCTCTACGTCTTGATATTCTGCAAAGAAATCGAGCCAAAAGAAGAGTACAACTGCAAGAGGATCAACTAGGTACTTCTTGTATATGTATTTGTTGTTCCCCGGTGTTGGGAGCCTGGGATCTTTTCGAGCTGGTTCGACATATACTAGCATAGAAATCTGACACAATGTCAAGCTTTAATGTAAAAATGTGAGACTTCAGCATAGGAAAATCTAGGCGGAGCTAGATCAATCATGCAAAGGATTCATTGTGTTATAGCATCAATGGAATCAACGATACCCACCTGGGGACAAGGCTAGGTATTCACATGCACCCAAGTTTTCTATGCTATTTGCTATCAAACGGTGCCTTAGGATAAACGAATCCTAATCCTAGGCTTGTAAGAATTACGAGGTTATGAAGCGGTGGAATCTTGGAGAGAGAGAAGTGATTTAATTGCGTGAGGGCGATCTGTATAGACTTGTATAGTGACCTATGGATAGAGAGAGAGAAACAACAAGAGAAACTCGCTGCTTATAGGTATGCATTCCATCCATTCGTCTTTACCTACTTTAGGAACATAATCGTTCATTACCCATTAACAGCATTGATCAGCCGGGCGCTTGCATTCACGTGGGCGAAAGTATTTCCTTCGACTTTACACTAAAATTGGAACCATTCGTAAAATTAGGAAAAATATATAGACCTACGGCAACTACATAAGATATGATCTGACGGAGTGGTTGCCACCCACAAAAAATGCGCCGCATAGCCTTAGGCTGATTAGGCGTACAGACTCCAAAAAAAAAAAAAAAACCACACAAAAAAAAGCCAAGCACCTCCAGAAATTTCCAGGAGAAGCCGCAGCTACCTACATGCACAAGCAGCTGCAATGCAGGTAAAAGCTGCATCACCTGCAGGACGTTGGAATCCACGGGCTTTTATGCGCCGGCAGGAAACCGATCTTGCTGAGGGCCTCAGGCAAGGAAGGATAGGCCTCCAGGCCCTCTGGGGGGGAGAGAAGACAAGAGAAGAAATGCCAGCTCGCTGGTTGTATACCTACAGTGCCAAGGAGAAAGTTATAACGCACTCATATTTTTTTTATTTTTTTGTCTCAGGCCAAGCTTCTAGCGTGAATGATGTACAAGGCATAATATTGCATAAACCCACCAAAATATAGCTTTTGAGGGCTACTAAATTGCGGAGGAGGGCTTCACATTACGGGGACTATATTGAAACCTTTTGAGGGCTATTGAGCCTGAAATATAATTGCTATACAGAGGTATACGAAGGGCCCTTATTGTATATCTGAGCCTGGGCATGCATATGCGTCATGCATATCTGAGGTGCGTTATAACTTTCTCCTAGGCACTGTAAGTACAGCGGATACGGGGCAGTAGGCTCTTCTCACAGCGGAGCAGTAGGCCCGCCACCACTCACAGAAGCCTTGACCGGGCTTAGTTGAGGGACCGTCGAAGGTTCCAGATCTTACTGATTATTTTTCGTGATTGCCAAAATGTGCTAGTCTGTATGTAAAACAGCCACTGTCTAGTTAGAATAGAGGCCTATCTCCCAGTGTAATGTGCCTGAGACACCTTTCTGAATTAAAGTTGCCGCTCGCAATCGCATATCAGCAACTGCATGAGATCTAAATCGCAAGCAGAGCAGCTATCCAATTATATACACCCCCTATTATTCCTCTAATTAGTCTAATACTATATTCATTCCGTAAATGGAGGAGGAGGTTAAAGCAGGTATGGAGGATATTATAGTAGGTATCGATTTTGGTACTACATGTTCGGGAGTTGCTCTGGTACGTCGTCAGCCCCGCCCACTGAGATCCAAATAATATGCTAATTGCTTTCGGTACACATACAGGCACGGGTCACCCCAAGACGAAAGTTGGAGATTTCCTCTATCAGGGGATGGCCGGGAGTAAGTTACCTTTCATGGCACATAGATATGATATACACAAACTGAACTGCCCCTAATATCTTTGTTTTAATAATGCATAGGGTAGGGCTGGTGGGCATAAGGTGTCATCTGATATGGTTTATCTTCCTGATGGAACTTTCAAATGTGGTTTCCAAACGTCACCAGGAGAGGAGGGTCAGCTTTTGCAATACATAAAGTTGACCCTAGACCCACATCAGAAGTTTTTGAATGATCCATTGGGCCTGGAAAAAGTTCGCTCTCTTATACCAGAAAGAAAAACGCTGGTAGATGTGATAGTTCAGTACCTCCAAGCAGTCAAGGACTATGCTCTGAAATACGTGGCCAACAAAACCCAGGGTGGTGAATCCCAGGAGAGTATCAATATTAGATACTATCTCACAGTTCCAGTGGTAAGCCCTCAAATACATATACCTTATATTCATAGCCGGGTTGCTATATAGATTTAGATCTAACAAGAGCCTTGCTAGATATGGAGCGACCCCGCAAAAATGCTGATGCTAGAAGCAGCTACCGCAGCGGGTATAGGTGATGCGGACTTGGTTATTGAATCAGATGCCGCAGCTTTGTACTGCTTGAATGAATATTGCGCTAGTTTGCCCCAGGTAATTAATCCGTCTTATACATTTGGTGCGTTTACGAGAAGGGGTCCACATTTAGTCTAACACTAAATTAGGTTGGCGACACCTTTATAATAGCAGACTGCGGAGGAGGTACGGTGGTAAGTATCTCAGAGCTCGATAGTGCAACTGAACTTCGAAATGAAATGCTTATCATGTACCATGTGGCTACCAAAAAAATAGGACCTCGTTTCATACAGAGTCATAAAAGAGAAACCTAGTGTCGAATACGAGAAGGTGGCCGTTGGAGGGAGTATGTGCGGTTCCATCTTCCTCAACCGAAAATTTGAAGCATTAATCAAAAGGCGCCTCGAGACAGTAACGTGAGCCCTCTTTCCTCAGAAAGTAGGGCTTAGTACTAAGCAGCATCACAGGGTGGATATGAAAGGCGGTCCATACTACAAACTGATTGAGGAATTAAAGTGCAATTTTATGGACACAGAAGCCCAACTGCCTATGTACTTTCCAATACCGGGCCTACCTGATTACCCTCAAGCAGGTGTGATAAATGGTTTTCTTAAGATTGATAGCGCGGAAATCCGAGGAATATTCGAGCCTATCATCGAAGAAATTCTGCGGTTGATTCAAGAGCAAATTGATACCTTGAACAAGGAGCATGGCTCTGTTTCCGTAAGATTCTATTGCTACTTCCCTCAATCCCCTATTTCTGCTCCCCTTCCAAGATCCCAATATTCTATACTATGTGGCTATTCTCTAACTTACACTGCACTAGACTGTCTTCCTCCTTGGAGGGCTTGGGTCTTCTTCATATGTCTACAAAAAGATTCAGGAGAAGCTCAAGGAGTCAACTTGTGTTTCAGAAGTCCTACAACCTCCAAATGCGTGGGTGCCAGTACCATGTCCTTTGAAGTGGCCCTGCTGATTCATTGGCCGGGATACCATAGCTGGAACGCGGTTGCACGGGGTGCCGTAATCTATGGCCTTCAGAAAAGATCAAAACAAGCATGTGCAAATTATGGGGTAAAGGTAACCTTCGATCTAGGGGCACATTTGATGAAAAACGAAACATGGCACAACAATCCTGTGAAATGGTTCGTTAAAAAGGTATTCCTATTCAACTATGTATCTCAAGAGGGGAGAAGCTCACAGACATTTGTAGGGTGATATTATTCCGCAGCTAAAGGTCATCAAATTCAAATTCTGCACTAGATTTCAAGTAGACAGTACATCGTTTAAGATGACTATTGACTTATTATTTAATTCCTCAAACCGATTTCAACTAGGGAATGACTCTTGTAGGCCACCTGCTACAAGTCGCACAGACCCTGATATCTAACTAGAATTTGTCTACAATAGATTTACAGTCCCTACGCAATCTTCAGTGTAACCTGGAGCCATTCCTTCAACTCAAAGAGGACTCGGATGGATGGAAATATTATGAGGCTAACTACATTATCGTCATGCGCATTGAACCGCCAGTACTAGATATCAGGCTAGACGACACGTCTGGTAAAAGTCATGGTACCACGACGACGACGTCTTTTAAATAAAATTCGGGGACATTGATATACCTTCTCATTGCTAAAGTGAGAATTTGTTTTTCTTTACGGACCCCAAACATTCTGGGGCGTGTCTAATTCTGTAAGGCTTGAGGAGTCCTGAGATCCTGGAGTTGCATCTTTAAGTACAATCTTGAAAACGTTGCTGCGCAAGAAAAATGTTCTAGTCCATAAACCAATAGATCAGCTCCCTATGTATGAGTGCAGCACAATTGCAATCTAAACTAGTATATATTCTTACCCATTGGATTGTCAAACTTAGAACTTGCGAAGGAACGTGGGGAGTGTGATCACGTGATTGTAATGAGGTATCGTGGTTGGAGGCGGAGGAGGAAGAAGTAATGTGCTCTTTTGCAGCCGGAGATGTACTGGGTAGCGCTGACTCAGACAGCAGAGTGCAGGAGGGTGCAGTGAATATGTACATCTTTGTGGTCGATCCTTACAAGAACAGTCGATCTGGTGGAGGGAGCTGAAGGACCCATGGCCAAAAATTGTTTGCGTCGGGCATATCTCTGTTTACTTATTGTAGAGTGCTCAAGTCAGGGAAGAAACATATACAGATGATCTCCTTGCATGGCTCTGTGCCACTACCCCGTTTCTCCAGCAATCAGATATGTTCAGATATGTATTGACCGCACGAGAATGCGGACGTACTCAGGAAGTATGGCGCATACTCTAGGTGTATGTACAGCGTACTACATGGAGTATCTAAGTGTCACATCTGTGGTAACGTATTTGACGGGGATCCGGCGCACTTCCCGGATGCATGTATTTAATTGTTAAAAAGTCGAATTATAATGTAAATAGGCTCAAATTAAAACCAGAGGTTTAATGTATACTTAGAAGCCATCTGCAAGTGCCGCCCTGGGGTGAGCATTGATATATG
>Ga0307511_10005669_pt1 | contig 12665 bp, 9 predicted proteins | sample 13_EM_MG_FD_200266 | JGI IMG/M metagenome (GOLD analysis project Ga0307511, IMG submission 200266) | Populus trichocarpa ectomycorrhiza microbial communities from riparian zone in the Pacific Northwest, United States - 13_EM | ecosystem: Host-associated > Plants > Roots > Unclassified | place...
ACGAGGGCGTGCATCCCCGAGTGGAAACTCGGCTTGATTGTCCAACCTCTAGGCCACGCCAGCCCCTCCGTCTCAACTTAGATACATGACTGCTTCCCATCCCCCTCCTATCACTCCCTCCCCTCCTTTGTCTCCTTCCGAAGCTCATGCAACATCCTTCCCTTGATTCCTCAAAAACCTTGTCACTTCTCCGCACAACTCCCTATTGTCCCATATCTGTTCCCACTGTCTCTTCCTGCCCCCAACGAACCCGGACGTTAGTAGGTGTGCTTCGTTCTGTACTGCTCCGCACCCGCACCGTGGGTCCTCCGCCCTCCCAATCTTGAACAGCCAGTGCCTCATTGGTCCCTTGTCTGTGTGCAAGTACGTGAGGCCTCTCACCTCTTCTCTGTCCCACTTCATGTGTTTCTTCTTCTGGAAAAGCTGGTATGTTTGTCTGATGCCCGCTGGTGTTGCTAGGCTCGGATCCGACTCCCATACCCCACTCGCCACTCCCTCCCGTGCCCTCCTGTCTGCCTGTTCGTTTCCTTCCACTCCACTATGTCCCTTCACACATTCCAATTTTGGCTCCCCCTCCCTCCTCTACGCCGCTTTCACCACTCCTTTATCTATCCACGACCTCGCCTCCTGTATTGCTGAAATCAAGTTTTGGCACTTCTTCATCATTGCTTGGCTGTCCGACTTCACTACTCTATACTCCTCCTCCCATGCACCTGCTATCCCCAGAACCTCCGTATCCATCACCGTCGCCAGGGTTCCTAGGCATATTGCCATCTCCACCATCGCTGCTGCTGCTACTCCCTGCATCCTTGAGCCAGCCATGTACCCCACCCTCTCTTGCGGCTATCTCTTCTGTTTCCTCTCCTTCCATCTTTTTCCGATCTCTGTTCCCTCCATCTATCTTATTATGATATCTTCTTCCCCTTCCAGTTTCTCTGTGAGAATTATCTCTGCACATTGTATTAACTCCAGTTTGTTTCTTGCATATATGCTCAGAGCCCACTTTATCCTCTTTCTCTGAATTAGGACATCCAGCTTGCCTATCCCAGTTATGTTCTCTTTTTTATTTTTGTTACTAATCTAATAGCTGATTACCACGCAGCTTGCAAACTACCTTGTTACTCTTGAAGCTTCCTCTAGAGAGTCTTGTTATAGTTCTGAACCATAGATCACAATTAGTAATAGTTGTACTATTACTATTTTCCTTTTATCTTCCTATATATAATGGGTAATACCAATAGTAGCACTATGGGCCATTTAATAGAGTCTATACTATCATCAGAGTAATAGTGTATATTGGTTATTGGTTCTGCTACGTCTAAGACTCAGAGGGTCTTTGAGAACATATAGGTTTTCAAGTGGGAAAAGAATTGGCAAGTGTAATCTCTCAGTATTGGAGCTATCTAAGAGTTGTCTGAACTCTGTCTGAAGTGATCTGATTTAAGAACCCTCCTTCAGAAGAGCGGAATGGCTCAGTACTTATACTAGTCGCCAAGGCTTCCTAAGTCTAAAAAATCTGTTTTCTGGCCTTTCCAGAAAGACCTTTTCCATGACTATAAATACAGGTATGAGAGGTCAGGCCCTCAGTACTTAGAAATATAGGTGTGGATGCGACTTGTCTGGCAGACCATGTGGAAAATATAAATATTCACGGCATAAAAACAAATCGGTGTCCTATTTGTACTGCAACCCAAAGCCAACTTGGCACGCTGCCGAAAACACCATATGCAGTGCACCAGCTTAGGGACTATCAGAGTCTGTTTGAGGCTGGTAATATAGATAATTATGAACAGAAAAAATCCCGTGTTGTGGCTAGTGATAGATAATGCAGAGGAGGCTGCAAACCCAAGGGGTCAAACCCATTCCAAATGCTCTGTAGACACTGAAGGGCATAATGCCACCACTCATCATCCGAGGAGACCTTCTTCATAATATCCGAATTGGAATTCTGAAGTACTTGATGGATTGGATAGAAGGATTTTTGCAAAAACATAAGCGACTGGAAGCCTTTGACAAGATAAGGGGGACCCTCCCACCATATCATGGGTACCAAGCACCTCAGAAACAATATCAGCAAGTCACAATGTGGAGTGGCACGGAGATGAGAGGTATCAACCATGTCACTTTGGCATGCTTCGTAGCCACTATGCATTAGAGCACAAACAATACAATGCTTTCGGCGGCTATTCAGTAGGATAGCAAACTTGCCATAGGATGTGTGCGTGTGATCACGGATTTCTGTTTGATGGAGACATACTGGTGCCATGCGCGGGAAACAGATGGCTATATGAATGACTATCTGCAGCAGTTTCATCAATGTTTGCATGTATGTGGGGAATTTCGAGCAACTAAGGGAGATCGTCAAGAGGTGGCAAGGGCTGTTCAAGAGCTGAGGAAGTGGTAGGCGCAGCAGTCAAGTATCAATCAGTAGTTTAAGCTCCCGGCTACTTAGGAAGCAAAACGAAATCTGGAAGACCGACAAGAGAGACAATAGGTAGTCAATGACATCCTCCAGCAGGCTATGTTCAACTTTCCGAAGATACATCTTTTATCCCACTATGGTTCATTAAATATAGATTTCGGGACAATCCAACAGTATTCTACCGAGGTTACAGAAGCCCTTCACAAGCCACTGAAAGACGCTTAATGATGCTCAAACCGAGTTTATGGAGCGGAGCAGATCCTGAATAGTATCACAAGGGACTATGCGATCGGGATCCAGGAGTTGTCTCTGATTGAGTGGAGCCATAATGTGAAAATGCCTGCGGAGGTGCAGAAGATGTTGCAGGATATGGTCATGGACAGGTAGGGTCCAGGAAATAATAGGGAGCTCAAACTAGGAAGGAATGGTCCTGGTTTGGGAGGGAAACAAGGTGGAAGGAACCTGAATAGCATTCCACTCTCATCACTAGCGGAGGAATTGGGGGCACTATGCTTGACCGAATGATTCGCTGTTTACCTGAAGTTGAATATAGGTAGAGGAAGGCCAGTACCAGACACTGGGAAGATATGTAACTACAGGGAACACTATTACAACACGCTCATGGTCCCTGTCACCCAGTTTCAAGCTGAAGGAGAAGTTGTTTATCGTGTGAGATGCACTAGGAAACAAGCATTCAGGAAGAGGGGCAAACCAAGAGCGGATTGGGTCTAGGTTCATCGGTGAGAGCAAGTGAGGGAGGAATTGCAAGTGGGTTAGCTGGATGGGAAGACAGTGGGAAGACTGGAAGGGCTGTTTAGTGTCCGAGACGATGTGGGGAAGAATCATGAGGTTGTACTAGTGGAACTTCTACGACTCCGGGGACCTGCTAAACCAGGTGGGGAGGAAGGAATGATACGTATGAAGCGACGGGAGGAGGGGAAGAGGACCCATGTAGTGCAGATAGCGGACATTGAGGGGATGGCACATGTAATCTCATTGGAGAAGGGAAAGTTGTGGTTGGTCAATAATAGAATATATCTAAGGACGTGGAATGAATTATGTGTATAAAAATAAATGTAAGTTACACTAGGATTTTTTGCAACGTTTTGTGAGGACTGTGAGGAGACTGTTGGAAATTGTGATAGTATGGGGAGACATAGGAGTTGGTAGATAAAACGTTGGAGAGGCAGAGAAGAGAGTAGATTGAGGGTAGGAAAGAAGAAGAAAGGAAACAAGGAGTCATATTCAAAGGCAGGGAGCAGTTAGCAGAGATCAGGAGGTACAGGATGGCTTGGACACCAAAGAGATGAGGGCAGATTGGGAGTCACTTCAGGAGGGCCACGAATGGCTGTGAGTACAACAGGAGACATGTGACAAACCAGGTCATCGGGACACACGCATAGTGGCATCGGGATGCTACATAAATTAGTAGTGATGAAGTCCTTACTTTTAAATGGAATAGCCATATTCCATAGGAAGTGTTTGGTTGCTGCTTTAAGTAGCAACTAGATATCTTTTTGATGAAAGCAGTAAATGTATCCAAGAGTTTGCATATATACAAGGATACTATATATTTGTTGTTGTACTTTCTTCTAGTTTGGGTCTGTCATAGGACTTGACCTGAATTTACATGTGGGAAGGTGGGAGTCTTTTTCCAGTTTTATAATATAGATAGTGAAAATAGTAAGTTCTGGTGGTTTTATAGATTCCTTAAACTTCTCTGGTGCAGGAGTATATCTTTTCTTTGATGTTGTATTGGAGATTAATTTCTTGATGTCTTTGGGAATCATGGTTAATGTTTATAACTTGTTGTAGCTATGTAGCTGGTCCATCTTAGAAGCTATGATGTCAGTTTCTTGTTCTGATATTACAAGTTATTTTTCCCCCTTATCCTTGAATAGTGGGGACAAGTTTGTAGCTTCAGACATACGTGATTTCTGTTCAACTTCAGATGAATGTTGCTTAGCTGCCTGTTCAATATGTAGGTAAAATAGTGGGAATAGGTAGGGATCAGATACTGGTTCATCATTTTCTTCTGGTCTGCAAATGGTAGGTATTCCTGACGCATGGGTTATACCAATGATGCTTACGATGTACTTCCTGATGGAGGGATTAGGAGATAGTGAGGGTGGCAATAGGAACATTGTGAGGTGGTCTACTTATATGGAAGAATTAGATAGCTCAAACTCCTTGAGTTTGGAGTTGATGTTAAGTGAAGATGGTTCTGCTGGCAAAGAGGTTAGGAGTACCTTGCCTATGCGGAATCTGGTATTTGATGGAACAGGAAGTAGCTATATAGTTCCTACTGTATTTTCATTTGTCTCTTTTAAGGGTGAGAAGAATGAGGGTGAACCTTGGAATTGGTAATGCGTTCTTGCATACTACAATTATTCCTAGGACATATAGTGTAGTGATGTCTTATAATCTCTAGTATGGGAAAATGAATGGGGATTGTAGTTGCAAGGAATGCAAGAGTTAGTATCGATATTGGTGGAGTAAGGTGATACAATGTGGGTGGAATCGTTTAATGTTGTATAGCACTGCCCATTAGAGCTCTGCCTCATCTTGAACAAGTTCCTCAGTTGATGGTAGGTTGAAATTATTTCTGTCTCGATAGTGGATTCTAATTTCTAGCTTAGTTGAATGTAGAATCTTTTTGTTTTATGGATTGATGTCAGATAGAGAGGATACCTGAAAAGGTATTGTTAAGATCCCACCTGGTGATCAGTCTATAGTAGTAGTTTTAAGACTTCATTTATGTAGTGTGTTAAAAAAAATATAATGAGTGATGCCAATAGTAGTACTGCGAGCTGTTTAACAGAGTCTATACTATCACTATGGTAATAGTGTATTAGAAGAAGGGAACAGCTCAGTACTTACAGTAGCCACCAAGCCTTCTGAAGTCTAAAAAACCTGTTTTCTGCCTATTTCGTAAAGTACTCCTCTATGACCATAAAGACAGGTGTTGCCTGATAGCCCTCCCGTACTCAGAAATATAGGTGTGGATGTGTATTGCATTATGATATAAGAAAATCCATAAGGACCGGATATGCTTAGAGCAATAGTATATAATGTACTATACTCGAGCTATCTAGTAAATATGATAGCTGCTAGAAAATGTGTACTAAGACAATTATAAGAAATAGTCTTCCATTGCAATATGGGAGCCTCGTTAGTTTTCGTATCATTTTGAAGGCCACGATTGTTTTCTCTATCCTAAATTTCCAATCTTTTCTCATAATAATATTTACTCCCAAATGAAGCCCACTGTAGGAATGTTTAGAGCTCTTCTATTTCAACCTGTACTTTACTGCTATAGCTTCGATAGTATTTTTCATGAGTTATACTTTGCTTACTCATAGTGAGTTGTCATGATATATATATGATAATAATAGGTATAGTTTCTCTATTCTCCTCTACCATCTTCTAGTACTCATCTGGCATCTTTCTCTCTTCTTGGCCTTATTCAGTTTCTTATCTCCTCTCAATACAAATGGCGACATATATACTGTAAATAGTCATCAGCAAAGATTTTTAGGAGCCCTGACGCCCTGCTGTGGGGCCAGGGCGCTAGGCCTTTGTACCATTGCTATTAGTGCCTCTGGTGCCTCCAGGGTGCCCTGGCGCCACTGTCCGAGCTTGTTGCCTCCTAGGCATCCAAATAGCAGCAATTGCAGGCCAAATTGTACCGATGTTTCGCGGAATTATGGTGCCCATCGCACCCTGACGCCAGCGTTCTGGGATAGCGGCGTCTGGCCGCCCTCGATCCGGACTGTGGCTTTCTAGATTGTTACCTTGTCTTTGGGTGGTGCCGGTGGCGTCTGAGGTAGCAGGGGCCAGCTAGATTCTTTGCAGATGGTGTTAGTGAATATAGGGAACCCTGTGAGGTTCCTACTACTTATATTCCACTCCCTATTACTTTCTCACATAGCTTTACCTTAAGAGTCCTTAGTCTATAAAAATTCTATATATATTTCTATATATCTTCATTTTTTATTTGTACCTCTCTAAATAGCTTCCCGCTTAGTAAGTTGAATACTGACTCAATGCCCCATCTATATACTTCTCTCTTAAGCCTTCTTCTAATCTTATCCCTTATTATTACTAAGTCTATTATTCCCCTTCCTTTTCTTCTCTCAAAAGCTCTCTTGTAGAATAGCTTTCTTCAGCTTTTATCTCTTATACTTCTATCTCGTCTCTTAGTTTTGTAACTACATTTAGAAGGACTATTAGTCTCTACTATTTCACTTTAGAATAGTACTTCCTAACTTTGGGGATCAGTATTTAAGTTATGTCTTTCTACTTTTTCTTTCTATAGTATCCACTGTTATGCTATACTATTTATCCAACATCGTCCATGACTACGTCTTCAAATCTTATGTCTTGTATCATCTTTATTAGTCACCAAGTTACTGCGTCCGAAACCAGAGCTAACCGATTCTTTATTGTTGTTAGAGCTCTCTCCACTACTACTATCATTTCTTTGCTTTGTGAACCTTTCTTTACATATATATCTATAGTTATCTCTGGATATGCAATAATTAAATAATATTGTTTTTCAAAAATGCCATATATATCTGCAAAGAATCTAGCTCGCCCCAACTGCCTCAGGTACCACCGGCACTAACCAGAGGCAAGCTGACAATCTAGAAAGCCACAGTCCGCACCGAGGGCGCCCACACGGCGCCATTCCAGAACGCTGGCATTAGTGCGCCACGAGCGCCATAATTCCGTGGAAAATCGGCACAATTCCGCCCGCAATTGCTGCTATTTAGATGCCCAGGAGGCAGCATTCTCGGACGGTGGCGCCTGGCCGCCCTGGAGGCACCAGAGGCACTAAAGGCAATGCTACAAAGGCCTGGCGCCCGGGCGCTACAGCAAGGCGTCAGATCACCAAAAACTCTTTACTGATGTATTTTCCCTGCTCCTCATCCTCCTCTACTACTTGTACGTCCTTCTACCATAGAAATCAGTACCTTTCTTTCAAGCTAAACAGGGTTACTTTAAGGTTCACTATTTTCTAATATTCTCTTCTTTCTTAATAAAGCTTATTCAATACTACTTTTTTGCCTTCATTATGTACTTTTCAAATAACCTTCTTGACTCCTTATTCTTTGCGGCTTCCTTTGACTAGTGTTTAAACTCAGAGGCCTACTACCTCTTTGACCTTAAGTATATACTTACTATTCTTATTCAGTTCTCTTTTAACATCTATTAAACTATCTCTGCCACTTGCCCTACCAATTTCTATTTGTATTTCAATGCTTCTACAGCATTCTTCTTAATTTCCATTTCTATTTTTATATTCTTTTCCACCTTTCACTAGTTTATCTGGATAAACTATAATATTTTCTTTTCTCTCACAATTGTTTTCACTCTTATTACCACATGATCAAGTAGGCACCCTTAGTCTTATTTTATTACTCATAGTCTCTCTATTGTTCTGCACTAAACCTTGTCTATTCTATATTTATACTGTCTCTATTCATATATCTATAAAGGGTTGCTGATATCTTTATACTCTATTTTTATTATTTAGTTTTTTACAATTCTATTTTTCGATTTTCTACTCTAGCTGAAGTTCTATACATTTCTGTCAATTTTACTCATTATCTCACTTATCATATTTGCAACCTTATATTATTTCTACTAGGGTAGGATGTATGCTACTACTATATTCACTCCCATCTTGACCTATTCTACTCCTTTCCTCTCCATGAATTTTATCTCTTTGTCCTTTTATAGATACAATTTCAAGTAGTTTGTCTGCACCTACAAATTATAGACTACATATTGATTCTTCTAATCTGTGTCTCCTGCTGACACTACTATTACTACCACATCTGCCTCCTGCTCTGCCCCTAACTACTACTCCAAGTCCACTTGTACCCTTTCTCTACTTTCATTCTGATGGAGAATCTTTTTCCATATCTGATTGCTTTCGAGCTCCACTTTACTTGCGTTTCCTATATATCTTTCATTGTTTTTATCTTCTTACAACCAGATACTTCACCTATATCTACCTCTCCACTCTTTCTAAACCTCTCATCTTTTTATGCACTTCCATGATCAATATTTCAATTTCCTCCTTTCTCTTTTCCCACTATAATATTATCATTACCCCTCTTATTAATTCGCTGCCTAGGTCAACACTTCTATATAAGTTGCATACTTGATGTCCTTAGTTTTGATTTCTTCTTTTGTGCCTCTAGTTACTACAGGAACAGGAAAAAAGATTTATATCTGAATGATAAAGAAAGATCTGGATTCCATGGCATTATATAGGATTGTAGTAGTTCAAAACACTCTAGTCTATCTACCTCAAAAGTATACAAGCTACACTGGTAATATTCTTATCCTTCTATATCTCTTGATCCTTCAACAACTCCTACCTACAACCAAACTTCTAGCCATCTACCATAGTCCTGTATAAGATATAGTAGGCATGCTCAAAGCCCCATAACTACATTAGTAGAGCCGAGTTCCTCACAGAACTCCTCTACAAACTTGGCCTACACCTATATTATTTTGACTTATAATTTATGCTTTAAAAATTTTTCAACCACCTCTTCTAGGGTTTGATCTACCCTGGACCTTCTTGAACATTATCTAGATAATCTAGCACCTTATTCAGCACTCCAGACATGAGCTTCCCAAGGCTAGTGAAATAGCGGTCCGTGTACCTCTCTTGTCAAAAGAATAAATGTCAAAAGAATATCACATCAGTAGTAGTTAGTCAGCACTAGTCCCTACTTAGCAACCAACACATATTTAGGCTTGCAAATGAAATTAGCAACCTACCATGTCAGCACTTGAACCCTCTTACTCCAGAACCTCCAGCAGACTCTCACGATAATGTTTTGAATTTGGACTCTTGTAAGTAAACCCACCTATATGTCCATCCATATTTGCCTTCAGATAATCTATAAGAGGAGATACAGAAGGGCCTAAAGAAGAAGAGATCTCTGAATGAGAGCAGGATCTCCCTTCTGAAACAGAGGATGAGCCAGACTCTGTTGATATAGAAGCAACTCCTACACAAGACTTAAAAGATAAAAGACCTGAAGTAGTAATCTACCACTCTACTCTCATTAAGCCTATTGTCATTTCTAAAAGAAGATAAGAAAAAGAAGAATGTGAAGGATATTCCATTATTGATAGTATGTATAGTATCTATTATTTTCTCATACCGAATAGACCCAGGTTTAAACTAACCTCATAAGGTCTATTAGCACTAGCCAAAGAAATCATAAGGCTAGTGCAAGAATTACTACATAAGCCTATTTCAGGGCAGTTTCCTGTCACCTTACAAAAATCTGCACTAAATGTAGGTACTTCTGCTATTCCTCTTACTGCTCCCCAAAAAGCTAGGTGTAAGTGTGGGCCAAGTTGGTAGAGGAGTTCTGTAAGGAACTCAGCTCTACCAACTTGGTTATGGGGTCTTGAGCACGCCTACTATGTCCTATACAGGATTATATTAGGTGGCTAAGAGGTTGTAGAGTGTAGGGTTGGCTGGGGATTAAGAGGTGCAAGTGGACAAGAATATTACCAGTATAGCTTGTGTATTTCTGAGGTTACTAGATTAGACTATGTTGAACGGAACTGTCCTATCTAAGGACGTGGAATTCAAATCTTTAACAGATACTGAGTTCCTAAGGTAATAAGGCCATTTGGACTCACTCTAGGAAACAGTAAAGACTTATTATGATTGTAAGGAACTTGTTTTTTAGTACATGTTTTCTCTATACATGTTTTATCTTTGGTAGTTTTGGTGGATTTTATTGGGTTATATCAAGGTACATTTTTGGCCTGTTTTGGCAGGAAGTCTTTTTGGACATGTTTGGATTAGGAAGGATTATATTGGGATTAGTCTTGTTGTTTTTTCTTTGTAGTTTTCTCGTCATATTTCTTTATTATTATCTATCATATTCCTGTATCATTCTGGGTTAGTTTCATGTATGTCAGCTTGCTGACCACCATATCCTGTTATGCCTGCCTAATTGGTCAGTAGCTTATTCTGTTTTCTTGTTGGTTGTTTATCTCGTTAGCAGCCTTGTTTCTGTTACCTTCTTAGGTATCATCATGATGCTGGACGTGTCTATAATAAGTCTTTACTGTTGCCTAGTATGACTCCAAATAAACTCATTGCCTTAGGAACTCAGTATCTATTAAAGATCTGAATTCCACGGCCTTAGATGCGATAGTTCTCATTCAACACTGTCTAGTCTAGTGACCTCAGTAATACACAAGGTACACTAGTAATATTCTTGTCCACTTGTACCTCTTGATCCCCAACCAACCCCACACTCAACAACCTCTTAGCCACCTACTATAATCCTGCATAGTACATACTAGGTGTGCTTAATACCCCATAAGCACATTGGTAGAGCCGAGTTCCTTACAGAACTCCTCTAATAACTTGGTCCATACTTATAATGATACTAGATCATAATGAATACATGAAGGCTCATTATAGACACATCTAGTGTTATGATGATGCCTAACAAGGTAACAAAAACAAGGCTGCCAATGAGATAAACAACCAACAAGAAAACAGAATTAGCTACTGCCAAATTAAGCAGTCATAACAGGAGATAGTGGTCAGCAGACTGACATAGGTGAAACTGATCCAGAATGATACAGAAATATGACAAGTAATAATAAAGATATATGACAAGAAAACTACAAGGAAAAAACAATAAAACTAATCCCAATATAATTCTTATTAATCTAAACATGTCCAAAAAGGGTAGGTGCCAAAACAGGCTAAAACATGCCTTAATATAACCCTATAAAATCCACCAAAACTACTATAGATAAAATACATATTGAGAAAACTTATACTAGAAAACCAGTTCCTTATACTATGGAAGATCCTAGTATACTATTAAAGCTAGGTTCAAAATTTGGCTAATCCTTGAAAGATATACTTTTATCAACTATGTTTAGTAACAATTTTGTACTATCCAGACAACCCTCCAGATGCCGTGCACTGCTAGCACAACATGGAATTTCACCACAAAGATCCACCTCAGTTCCTTTTAGCCAGGTTAAAACTTTCAATACACTTGCCGTTCATTTGGTAGAACTAGGGCCAGCATCCAGACCTCCCTCACCTCCAAATATTGCATATGTACCACTACATCAGCAACAATCACAGCAGCCTCCACTAGCCTCAAAACAGCGCCTCTACCTCTAACACCCAAAACTCTAAAACAAATTAGGTTATCATCTTCCACAGAATCTAATCTTAGTGATACAGATCGCAGTAGCTCTAGCTTATCTGAAGGTGAATTCAGACAAGAGTTCAAGGAAAGCAAGTAGCAGCTGTAGAAAATGTCAGAGCGTGGGATCAACTACCAGCTCTATGTTTGAAAGTAGGAAAATTAAATGTCTAAAACTTGAGACAAATATGGAAAGTGGCAAATAGAAGTAAGCAGCCATTTTTGATATTTAGGTCATTTTTACCGTTGATATTCTAGAAGTATGAGAACTCAATACAGAAGACAGATCAGTAATGATTTAGCTAGGTTGGTACCTAGCAGGAGAAGTAAAAATCATGTATATATCATACAGAAAAGATCATGAAACCAAAAATAGTACAGTAACAGAATTTCTCAACATACTTAGAAAATTCTGTATATCCTGTATTAGTGATAACAAGTTATGGACTGAGTTTCAAGCTATCAAACAGACCCAGAATAGTACAATGAAGTTAATTTAATAGGTAACAAACAAAATTAAACTGGAGATCCTTATAAACAAATTATGGATTCGTACTATTACAACTAACTGTTGGAAGCCCTAGACCCTACACTTCTGCCTGAAATAATGGGTACATCAGAAAAGATTTTTGTGGCATCTGGATGCATATATGGATATGTTCAAATATCCTAGTTTGTCACATGTCTCCAGTAGCATGACGGATCTTGTTATGTCTCTAATGACATCCTGGTATCATCCTATGACATCGATACTCCCCTACTGTGCCTAGTGTCTCTACAGCTTCCCAAGTGGTCTGACCTGCGTAGTTTTCCTAGGTCCTAGTGTCAGCCACATAAAGCTGGTTTCTGCATGCCTAACGGTTAGTTAAGTGGCTGCAGAAGATGAGGTGCTAAGGTAGCAAAGGTGGGGGTCTCCATATGTGCTACAGAGTGCCACTGCAGAACCAAGTATGTTGAAATCTACAGATATGTATATGTGTTATGATTAATATTGAATTCTATTAAACTATATATATAAT
>Ga0307511_10005670_pt1 | contig 12662 bp, 13 predicted proteins | sample 13_EM_MG_FD_200266 | JGI IMG/M metagenome (GOLD analysis project Ga0307511, IMG submission 200266) | Populus trichocarpa ectomycorrhiza microbial communities from riparian zone in the Pacific Northwest, United States - 13_EM | ecosystem: Host-associated > Plants > Roots > Unclassified | place...
GTCAGAGATGATTGTGAGTAGCCCGAAGTCTGCGAGGCGGGCATTGCCACTTTGGTCAATCAGGATGTTGGCCTTGACGGGCACCGGTATCAATGCAGCGGAAAAATAACTCCAGCAACCAGAGACGTACACCCTTGAGATCCCCATGGATCATCCCCCGGCTATGGACGTAGACCAATCCATTGGCAACACCTCCCAGCTGGAGGATCGCACAACTGTCAACGAGATGATGACAACGAGACTTGGGATCGAGAACGTACAAGCCTGAGCCGATTTGCTTCCGGATTTGCCTTCACGAAGTCGTTGATATTCCCGTTTACCATCCACTCCGACACCATCGCAAAGTGAGCCTCCGTCATCGTCACTCCGATCAGAGGCAACACATTGGGATGCCGAAGGGTTTTCCACGTAACCACCTCCTTGCAAAATTTCTATACAAGATTCAGTCAGCGCGTCGATACATGGGAAGGGGCCACAACCTGAACCTACCCCAAACACTTTTTGTAAGTCACTGTTGGAGTACGTTCTCTTACTGCGACAGCCTGGCCGCAGTGTTCCCCCTTCCACACATCCGCGAAACCACCCCTGCACAATGCGACGCTCGTTCGGTCATAGCAAAATGGGACCTGCAAGGCTCTTGGGAGAAGTGCATGGGACCGGCAAACCCTGTACAATGATTTGATGCACTCCTTCTGCGTCTGTGGTGAAAGGTCGGGACCGCCAAGCGCCTAGTCGACAAGGTGTGTCGATGTCAATTCAGCTAACCGCGTTTCGCGATTAGGAAAGGATGCGGAGCGTGCCTCATCTATCACATCGATGAAGGTCTGGGCGTCGTCACTACGAAGGGAACTGACCATGCCACTTTCATCTTTGTTCGAGAAGATTGCCTCAATCAGGGAGGGAAGCTCGCACGGGACGAAGGCGCGCCCGACCAAGCGTTTAAAGGCTGGAACGTTGAAGGAGAGAAAGAGTGACGAGTTTGGGAACAATTAGTATTTCACGCAAGATCCGCGGACGCAGGGCTAAAAACATACCACCCCCGACCACAGAGGTACCGACAGTACCGACAGTACCGCCAGGAATGACGGAAGCTACGACGGTGGTCTCGATTACACTGAGGTTTCCACCGAGAGGCGAGCTCTGCGAGTTAAGGCCGTCGAGTATCTCTCGGATCTTCAGTTTGTGTTCCTCAACCTCCCCCTTGTTATACTTGGTGTGTGGCGTGCTTGCAACCTTCCTGAGAGCCCGTTGAATTTCCCGAGTAAGCCTGCAGTTTGTTGGCGCGGTCAGTAGAAGGCAAGGCTAGGATTAATTGACACACCTTTCCAAATCCTCGATTGCCGTCCTCAGGGATTCGCTGAGATCATCTGCGCTCCTTCCTTGTATCGCGGGTTCCAGCGCCATGCATATGTCGAAACAGTGTTCGGAAAGTTGCATACAATCCTCGTTATCAACCACCTTGTCCTTGTTGGGCCGCCAGTGAGAATCTGTAGGCGGAACCAGAACGAGAATACACACCCTTGTGAGAGCTAGGATGGCACTCACGGTCCTGAAGACTTGCTGTGCGGGCGAGGCATAGACTGCGTTCCTGTCAAGGGTATCGATTCTATCATCGAGAAGTTTGCGTGTACGTGTCCTCATCGTGTGAGGGACAGTGGGAGGGGAACGGAGGTTGGGATTGAAGGCAGCAGGCAGCCGGACGGAAAACATGCGGCCTCCGCCAAATATATACCGTACGGCCGCACATCCTCGAATCGATCAGTCGGTGCGCGTTGGTGCAGGCGAAAGTAGAAAACGACGAGCGCCTGCGGACTGATCCGGTGACGAACTTTGTTTCATCCTCGATGGGAAAGAAAGAAAAAGGTTGCAGGTGACGAGATACTCCGAGTAGACAGCGTCCGTCTCTTGAGCCTACCGACTCGCTGAAAGGTTTCGAGCGCTCCGGCCGACTAAAATCTCCTTCCCGGTTCCGATCCCCTCACCTCCTTCCAAAACCACTGACATTCCGGACCCCTCACTCTCTACAAAAGATCGTACAAAGGAGACCGGTAGATACCATCGTTTCACCGAGACCAACCCGCGGCTCGCGTTGCGGCCCCACGATAGGTTGACGTGTTCGACTCCAGCATACTCACTTACAGGGTAGGCATTTGGTGTTGCAGTAGGCGGAGGGTAGTGAACTGGATGCGGATACATTGGGGAGAAGAGTGGGTGTTGGGAATGAGGGTGGTGAGGAAGTACCTGGAAAGAAAAGGAAGTTGGTCATTGAGGATGATATTCAGGACGACTATGGAGGGTCTGTGAATAACGACTCGTCGGCGATGGTTCCCCCTTGTGTACCGGATTATTCGCAATCGCCTTGTTGACGGACCTGTTCGTTACCCGCGTAGTCGTTCGACACGATAGCACCGAAACTCAAGAACCTCTATTACAACAACCCAAAATGTGTAGAGTCAAGGCCACCGTACACGTCAAACCAGCTGCCATCTATCCTCTGGGCTCACCGCGGCTTCACGCAGGCAAGAAAGAATAGCTTCGAGTGTCGGTCGTGCGTTCTTGTCGGCCGACCAACACCGTTCGAGAATCCCCCACACCCCATCCGTAATTCCAAGACTGGCAGCGTTCTCCGGTTTCTTGGGACGTGACCCTTTTGCAATCTCCCCCACAATCGTTGCCGGATTCTGGAGATCGCAAAAGGGAGCTCTCCCGCACAACACCTGTTTTCTTTTTCTTTTGAGTTTCCCGTCGCAGTAGCCGCGCCGAAAGCTAAGCCGTGACCACGAACCTCGTAAATGAGCATCCCTAGCGCATATACATCCGACTGCTTCGTCGGCCCGTGCTCGCAGGTATCACCCGGGTCCAGGAGTTCGGGACTCATCCACGGATAGCTTCCTCCATAAATGAAAGACATCAAAGAGTCCCTCTGACTCGCGACCAGGAGGGCAGAATCAAGGTGTGTTTCCACACTGACGATGGTGGAAAGGCCGAAGTCTACGAGACAGGCATGGCGGCTTTGATTCACGAGGACATTTTCCTATGGTCGTCATCGTATCGCCGAGCGGATGGTTTGACTGAACGATTACGCACCCCTTTCAGATCACCATGCACGACATGGAGCTTGTGCATGTACGTCAAGCCATTCACGACGTCGGCGAGCTTCTCAGGTGCTGAGTGAGCCTTTGGATTATCGTGATAATGCGACAACCTACGAGGCCCATGCGGTTCGCGTCCTGATTGTTCCCGACGAATTTGTTGATCGTCCCGTTCTCCATCCAGCTCGAAACCATCAAACACCGTTCTTGGCCAAGCGCAACACCAATCAAAGGAAGGATGTTTGGGTGTCGGAGGTGCCTCCAGATCACTGCCTCTTTGCAGAACCTCTGAGTCGTACGTAAATGAAATCGTCGGTAGGAATCAGAAACGAAGACACTAACCCTGAGGATTGCTTTGTGATTACTGGAACAGACCTGCACGACCTTGATAGCCACTGGATGTCGTTGGTAACTTCCTTTGAACACGCTCGTGAACTCTCCCCGGTATACAGGGTCCGTCAAAGAGCCTTTATAGTGGTCCACGATTTGGGCCGATTCCGGGACACTCTGGTGACGGTAACACAATTTACACAACCTGTTCAGTGTTCTTGCTCGCTCCTGTTCAGCTACGGAACCTCGCTCTAGAATCTGAACCCGACATCAAGCTATAGTCAAACTAGGCTACTCAAGGGCTTACACTATCCAAACGGTTGATCAAAGCTTCGTCTGAGGGGCTCCCAGACGGACTAGGGGAGACGGGGGATGGGGGAGGGTAAAACTCTTGCATGGGATTGGAGATATTTTCATCAGGTTCGACAACCCTAATGGCGGGTGTGTTCAATCTGAGATCGGAAGCGCCGGAGTTCCTTGTTTTAGTTGAGCTGGAACGGGAAGGGGTTATGAAGGTGTCCTGGGAGTCCCAAGGACGAGAGGGAAAGGGTATAGGGCCACTGGACGACACCGGTGTTTCCGACCGTGTAGCAGCGTCACCAACTTGAACCTCGACATCTTGCATTCGCGGCCGCTGCGTCCTGTCCCCACTCCAGCAAGCCTGGAGAAGCTCCCACAGTGGGTCCGAGAGACCGATCACTATGGCATCCTCCGGTTTCGGGGGGCGAGTACCATTGACGATCGAGAACACTAGGTGTCTACCTTTGGTCCCGTGAAATGGCACTTTTCCTGTAAGAACCTGCGTTGGTTAAACAACAGTTACGCGGTAATTCGCTGAGATCACCTCAAGTACGAGGTGCCCAAACGCATAGACATCCGTTTCTCGGCTCGGTATCGCATTGGGTAACCCAAATTTCGAAGGGTGAATCAGCTCTGGAGCGAGAAATCGCCAATTACTCCCTTCAGAATCCTCCGAGTCCTCCGACGTTGGATGCTCGTGGTAGGGACCGGATATGGATCCAAAGCCTGAGAGACGTGCGCGGGGCGGCGATCCACTCGAGATCAGGATGTTGCTCTGTTGTGTGTCAGAAATGTTTGGTTGAGGAGTGGTGAGAATACCAACACCTTTGATACCCCCGTGGACAAGATTGGCATCATGCATGTACTTCAGGCCTTGAGCTACTCCGTGTAACTAGGTCACCCGAGTTCAAGACCAAGTGAAGGAAGAAATCTGCAACGGTGCGAACCAATTGTAGACGATCCACATCGGCCGTCTTGGTGTATTTCATGATGGTCTCGTGTGTCATCCATTCAGACACGGTAGAGAAATTAAACGTGTCAATGCTTCCGAGGACTCCGGTGAGCTTGAGGATATTCGGGTGGGACAAGGAATTCCAGAGAATAACCTCTCTGCAAAATCGCTGAACGGAATGTTTGAACCACATCGATAACAAAAAGGTGAGTATCCAACTCACTTCTCTTATCTTCTCCACGTCGGTGGTCGTGGTAATCCTTGGTGTCTTGATTGCGATGGCGGAATTGTTCAAAGTCCCACGCCGCACATCCCAAAACCCACCTGATGTGTACACATTCTCTTCAGCCATCGTCTTCTCGGTGATCATGATGGAATCGGGGAGTCTTCTACGGCGCTTGACCAACTCGATGAGTACGATAAGGAACGATTGTCTCGTTTGTTGGTCGAGCGAGTGTCTCGTCAGTCCCTGTAGCGTAGCTTCAGTAGGATGATGACGAGAGACGATGGAAAGTAGCTGCGTACACGATCCAGGAGCTCTGCGCATAGACCAGCTTCCCCGCGTTCCAGGTTGTTGAGAAACTCCCGACCTCCAGAAGATCGCGAGATCTGGGCCAAGGTCTGGACGGCCTGGTCCATAGACGCCAGTGCGTCCCCCCAGGATTTTTGAAACTCTTGAACCATCGGGAGATAATGTGACGGCCACGAAGTGTCCTAGCGGTTGCCGACCACGAGCATGGTCGGTTGGTTCGGCAAAACCCGTGTGTATACTCAGGCAAACGTTGAGTCGGCTTCTGCGAAATTTGAAGTACTTAAAAGGATAGGAGTACTGCCCTAGCGCCGAAGGGTTCCTGTTAATGCTGACATGGAGGGTCAGTTCCGTGCGTAGTAAATTCCGTGGAATCGTGACCAAACACTTTTTTCTCTCACCGACTTCCCTGTCAGGACCGGATTCAGGCGAGATGGGACGGTCGACGCTCGTGTTCAGAATAGGCGCGGGTTTATTCAATTGTGTACCACAAAGCTTCGAGGAACCATTTTGAGCGAATCGCATGGAAACGCACGAAGCAGACCGCCATTCCACTGAAACGCATCGGTTGCACACACGATCACACAAAATCAGACCCTCGGTTTTCTGGGGATGGCTGCCAAGGCCTATATCTCCCCACGCGAGAACTGGTTCCCCCACCCGATAAGTGGTGCGGTCGTATCGTTGAGTTTATACGGTCTGGAATGGCCGGGCCATCCCGGAATCAACTTATGGGCCGATGCATGCGTCCCGCACTGGGGTAGAGAAGAGGCCAGCGGGTCGAAACCATGTACGATTAAATATCAACTGCTATAACGATTCCATCCCGTACAGCACCGGCGTGGACCCACTCTGACGCACGTCGGCGGCGGACGGCGTATTCACAGGATCCTCTCGTGCGTCGCTGAAGCGGGTGGGAGTGGGTCCTGACCGGCCGAAGAGAGCAAGGGGTCCCATAGACAGTCAACGGGGTTGGCCATACGAAGTTGAAACCATGGCGCTCACTTAGTCTAATAAATTTGAATCTTCTGATCCATTTCTCTCTTGTCAGGGGAACCCCACGGCGTGTGGCCGTTCGGGGTGGGATGGACTTTGGGCTCCCACGGCTGTATATCGGTGGCCCTGAGAAGGGTGTTACACTGCGAGCGTAAACAGGGAAAGCTAGAAGGACGCACAAGTGTCGGAAGCGTTACGACTGGCAGTATCCCAGTATACAGGTTCCACATCCTGCGTGGGCTCCAGCATAGAGGCCAAGAAATGGAACCGAAACAGTGAGAGCATCTTCACGAATCCACCTTGGCGATAGAGAAGGGAGAACTTGCAAAGTACGTCGACTGCCACCACCACCCCAGTGATGCTGGGGAAGGTACTCTCCAACTTCCCCTCCTCGACGCCGTGCGGGAAGGCCGCAATTGCCTCGAGCACTTCCCGAGCCGTGGTCCCCAAATTTTGGATCGTCGGCGAGGTAAATGATCGCCCCATGACATCCTTCAAACTCTTTTGATACTGTGTCTTCAGTACGCCATTCTGGTCACCCTCCCACACCTTCGGCAACGTCAACTCGTCCCGCACCTTCAACAACGTTAATTCATCCCAATCGTTCTGGCGCACCGCAGTAGCGAGAAGATTGATTGAAAGCGGGTGGAAGTCCAGGCTCGCGATGAGGTTATCAACCACAGGTGACCGGTCCAGATTGCAGAGGCCATAGAAGATATCCCGCGCATCGCTACCAGAAAGGGTTGGTACCTCGACTCGATGGAAGTCTGAGACCTCGGGAGACATCCTGCTGGTGGTGAGCAAGCAGACGTGTTTGTAACAACCGAATTCTTCGATCGTTTTGATGATATCTTCAGCTTCGGGGGCTAGTGGATCAAGAATAGAATCCACACCGTCCAGTAACAATATGATCGGGGGTGAAGATTTGAGATGTAATCGAAGTTGTCCAATGTCCATGGTATGGCCGATGCCAATTGCGTCAGACAGACGCTCAAGGAAACCCTCCAGCGAATTCGGGAGGTTGTCACAGTGCACGTGGTGTCGGTTTCCACCAAACTTAACTTTGGTTCGGTTGTGGTGAAGAAGGGTAAGTCCCACGAAGGACTTTCCGACGCCAATCGATCCAAACAGAGCAATGGATGCAACCTGATCCGTGAGATCCAAGATACCGTTCACTATTTCTTCCCGGGAAAACCGATTCGCAGGAACTAGCGGGAGGGCGTGGGACGGGGAATTTTTCAACGGGGATCTCAACACATCCCTTCCAGTCTCTGGGGGGCCGTCCAAGGCCGGGTCTTTCCACCACGGTGCGTGTTCTGGATTCCAATGGGACCGGCTGAGAGGTTGATCTCGAGGGCTGCGTCAGCAACTTGACCCCACATTGTCACAACGCTCGTGGCTCACCGTGGACAGGGCCATTGTTAGATTCCAATATCGTGACACCCCGAAGTCTCCCCGTACGCTCACTAGCGTCCCCCGAAGATTCCCCGCCTATCGTAACTCCATCGTTTACACCACGTGGTGTAGGCCCTCCGCAGGCACGTAACGGAAACATACCAAGGGGGGTCGGTTCGAGAGAAAATTGGTCTGCAAAGCCCTATGAGCTCTACTTTCCTGACTAGTGGGGAAGCGACCCACCAAATATGACAGGGTCTGACTCGGGGTCTTCATCCCTTCGGGGTATACCTCCAAGTGAGGGGAGTACACCGCAGACTAATGCAGCTGCTTTGATACGGCCTAAGACATCCTTCGCTGGAGGTCGAAGTGTACGCTCGGCTGTCCAGCAGTCTTCCAGCAGTTTCCATACCCCATCAGAGAGGCCGATATCGAGTGCATTCGTCGGTTTTGAGGGTTTCCCCCCCGTCAGGACCTGAAGCACCACCTCGCACAGGGGCAGTTGGTGGAAGGGTCGTGTTCCAGTGAGCACCTACACGAAAGGAATTGGTAAACCCGTGTATTATCCATCGCGTGGTACGCACCTGGTAGATTACCATTGCCAGCGCGTATATGTCGGCTTCTTTCGAAGGAGTAGACCCGCCCAGTCCGGACTTGGGTGAAGCAAGGAGTTCTGGTGCCATGAAAGGAATAGTTTCTTCGCACAATGTGGACTGCGACGATTCCATCCCAAGGCTTGGGTCACGGACGACGGTCATAAATCCGAAGTCCGCGAGGCACGCAGTGACAGGGATGGTATTCGTGATTAGGATATTGGCCTAAACAACATGAGAGCGGTTCATTAAGTCCTGAAGGGGGGCTTACACCCTTCAAGTCGCCATGTGCGATATTGGTCTTGTGAAGATATTTCAGTCCTTCAGTGGCGTCCGAAAGCTGAAAAGTGATCAGAGGTAGCAAAGGTATATGCGACTGCAGCCTACAAGTTCCAGGTGATTGCCCGCATTATTGCGGACGTACTCCATGATGTTCCCGTTGGTCATCCATTCGGAGACCATTGAGAACCTTCCATCCTTCAGGGTGTCAGGAACTCCGATAAGACCGAGAACGTTGGGATGGGACAACTTCTTCCACAAGAAAGCTTCTTTACAGAAGCGCTGTAAGGTCTGTGAGCGAGCCGGCGTGAGAAGATGCGGCTTGGTTTCCGACCTTGCGGATTCTCGCCTCGTCATCCACTTCCGAGACTCTCAAAGTCTTTACGGCAACATCCTTTCCATTGGCCACTCCCACACGAACTTCAGCAAAGCCACCGGAAACTCGAATCAACCCAGAAATGTCAAGCTCATTGAGTAGCAGATGGGATTTTGGAAGGTACCCTACCCTCCCACATAATTTCCTGAGGACGCTAAAGGCGAGCCGACGAAGTTCAAGTTCCAATCGTGCAGCTCGAAGTGCCTTGATATCCAGGGATGGAATCAATGAGCAGGAGCCGAAGGCTGTCTGAGAGAAACGCACCCTGTCAATTATTTCAATGACAAGCTTCGCATCTTCCTCAGGCAACGCCCAAATATTCGCGCGCTCATCCTTCAACGACAAGAAGGACCGAAATAACTCCGCAAATTCTGCCGACTTGGGGTCGAGAGTTAGAAGAAAATTTAGCTCCGGCGATACGTTATTCGAGAGTTCTGGGCCATGAGTGCATCAGGCAGTGGTTCAGTGACAGAATCTGCAGGATCTCACTGCTATTTGATATGTCGTTTCGCGCTGTCTGTATTTGGCTGGCTTCAATCATGGTGGGGGAGTAGAAGAGTAGAACGTGTTGACCGACCATTTCAGGGCCGCAAAATATGCGTGCAGCGACCACGGGGTGCGTCATGTGTGTATTTTAACCCTCGTTAGCTTTCGATTTGGTCCTGGGAGAACCCCGACCGCGCAACGAAGCAGTAGCTATCAGGAAAACCCGCCTATGTACTAATATCTACTTACTTTCGTAGATTTTGTAGCGTGTCGACCAGCGCTGGGAACCGAGCCCCGGCTCCGGATAGTGGCGGAGCGCGGTCCGCCGCGCTTCCAAACGCGTGGCGGGTCGTGTGGGCGGCTCGGGAGGCGGCCTGCCCGTGACCTTCGAGCCCTCATTGAATGTTATCCGTGACCTGGATTCCAACTCTCATCAAGGGAGTGTAGGGCCAGCTTCCAGTTTCCACGAAATCGAAAGGGTTGGAACGATGGGAGTGGCACAAGCGCTCGCACGACAATCCAAGAATATATTGACCACCAGGCGACTTTGTACATGTTTGTCTGATCGGAATTCCCCGTCCGCTGCCCGTCTCAGATTCTCACTGGTGCGGCACACTCACAGTGAATTGACTTGCTCCCTGGCGTTGCTGCTGTGGCAAAGCCCGGCGAGGCTTGCGGTTTGGTATCCAAATTGCAGTTGCGTGTCCTTTCCCCCTCTGTGAACTCACCAGAAACCTTAGATTTCGTGTTCCCCTCCGTTGTGCGGGCTCGGGCCCGAGGCTGGATGTTTCAATCTGGACAAGTTCAGTAGGGGATTGGCGAAAGTGTGGGCTGGATGGTCCCAACGGAACCAGATCCCGCTGTGATAGCCAGAACAATGCTGGTAATCTGAGCGTCCAGACAAAACGGGCCCACACTCTGAGCGATCAACAGCGGTCATCCTTGACTGCGACCTCCCGGCCGTTGGGCGTACGCAGCCATCGTCTTCCCGGCAATCGTGATGGGATCTGGGAGTCTTCTGCGGCGTCCGGCTAAATCGATGAGTACGATAAGGAGCAAATTACCTTGTTGGTTGATCGGGTGGGTGTCTCGTCGGTCCTTACGACATAGTTTCAGTGGGACGGAGTGAAAAGGCGACGGAATGTAGCTTCGTACATGGTTCAAGAACTCTGCACACATACCAGCTTTGAAACTCTCGATCTCAAGAAGATAGTGAGATTCGGGCCAAGGTCCGGACGGCCTCGTCAAGAGACGCAAGAACGTCCCCCCATGGTACCATCGGGAACGAGGTGATACAACGTCCACGAAGTATCCTAGTGGTTACTGACTACGTGCATCGCTGGTTGGTTTCCGCAGAAACCACACGGACATGCAAACGCCAAAGGCTACCATGGCCCGTCTCCGCCACACAAAAATCATCGGATTTCGCTAGGCACGCTGATACATCGCGGAATTTGCATGGTTGAGAACAGTCGACCCACCCAGAGTCCACTTATGGTCGCTTGCATGTGGGATAGAGAAGAAAGGGTGGGACTACGTATACATCTTATTGCTATCATGACTCTACCCCGCATGACCCCGGCACAGGTGCATTTTGTCGTATATTTGTAGAAAGGGTATTTATGGGATCCTACAAAAACGGGCAAGGAGTTCTATGAGGGAGTCAACAGGGACAACCATCAAGAGTCAGAATTGCAGTGCTCACTTCTCATCACGGATTGAAACATTATTATACCATTATCTCTTGTCGGGGGAACTCCACCACGCGAGGCCGCATGGGATGTGCGGCACTTTAGGTTCCCGCGGGTGTGTATCGGCGGTTCTTCAAACGATGTTACCCTGCGAGCGTAGCACATGCAGGGCGACAAGGACGTACGTGATTTGGTGCCGTCCCAATTTGTGTCATCCCGTTGGGTAGAATCCAGGAAATAGAACCGGAACGGTGAGAGCATCCTCACAAACCCATCTTGACGATAGAGAAGGGAGAACTTGCAAAGTACGTCGACCGCCATCACCACCCCTGTGATGCTGGGGAAGGTGCTCTCCAACTTCCACTCTTCAACGCCCCGCGGGAAGGTTGCGATTGCCTCAAGCACCTCCCGAGCCGCGGTCCCCAAATTTTGGATCGTCGGCGAGGTAAATGATCGTCCCAAAACATCCTTCAAACCTTTTTGATACTGTGCCTTTAGTACGACATTCTGGTCACCCTCCCACACCTTCGGCAACGTCAATTCGTCCCACACCTTCAACAACGTCAACTCATCCCACCAGTTCTCACTTATCACAGTGGCGAGCAAATCAATCGGAAGGGGGTGGAAGTCCAGTCTCGCGATGAGACTGTCAATCACAGGTGATCTGTCCAGGTGACAGATGCCATAGAAAGCATCCAGTGCGTCGGATCCAGAAAGAGTTGGCACCTCGATGTGGTGGAAGCCCGGGACCCCCAGATACATCCTGCAAGTGGTGAGCAGGCAAACATGTCGATAACTACCAAACTCTTCGATCGTCGCTAAAATGTCTTCGGCTTCGGTTGCTAGCGGATCAAGGATATAATCCACACCGTCCAATAACAATATGAGCGGGGGTGAAGATTCGAGGTGTGACCGAAGCTGTCCAATGTCCGTCGTACGACTGATACCGATTGCGTCGGACAGACGCTCGAGGAAACCCTCCAGCGAATTTGTAAGGTCGTCGCAGCGCATGAAGTGTCGGTTTCTACCGAACTTGACTTTGGTTCGGTTGTGGTGAAGGAGGGTAAGGGCCACGAAAGTCTTTCCAATGCCAATCGATCCGAAGAGAGCGGTGGATGCAACCTGGTCCGTGAGATCTAAGATGTCGTTCACAATTCCTCGGGGAAAACAATTCGTGGGGGCTCGTGGGAGAGCCGGGAACGGGGAGGGTTCCAGTGAGTACCTTGGTGCCTCCTCTCTGACCTCCGGGAAGTCACCCAAGGCGGACTCGTTCTCCTGCAGTGCGTGATCATGGCTCGCATGGGACTGACTCCGAGATTGAGCTATGTGGTCGCGTCAACGACTTCATTCCATCGCCACAACATCCTTGGCTCACCACAAACCGCGTGGACATTGTCAGATCCCAATGCCATGACATCCCATGGTCTCACCGTGTGCTCACTAGCGTCCCCCTGAGATCCTCCCACGACCATATCTTCACTATCTGGAGCACGCGGTGTGAGTGCTCTGTCAGCACATGAAGGGAGATTGAAACACACCGAAAAGAGTCGTTTCAAGGAGCAGTTGGTCTACAAAACCCCGTGAATTTTTTATCGCTTGGTGAGTAGAGAAACGGCCTACCAAACTCGGCTAAGTATTCCTCG
>Ga0307511_10005671_pt1 | contig 12662 bp, 15 predicted proteins | sample 13_EM_MG_FD_200266 | JGI IMG/M metagenome (GOLD analysis project Ga0307511, IMG submission 200266) | Populus trichocarpa ectomycorrhiza microbial communities from riparian zone in the Pacific Northwest, United States - 13_EM | ecosystem: Host-associated > Plants > Roots > Unclassified | place...
TTTGATAATTCGAATAGATTCGAGTGTAATTATTTTTAAAAACTTTATATCAATTTTTTTATTATTGTTTTTTATAAAATATTTAAATTGTCAATTTAACAACATTGAAACTTAAATTTTTTTAACCTATTATGTTTTTACACGTGTAAAAATGTTTATCAAGCCCCCCGCAAGCCGCGGGCAACGCATAGTAGTCAACAAAGGATGGCAAGTACAAGTTGGCAATTCTTATCCACAAAGCATGCTCATTTTCATAAAAATATACTTGTCACTCCAACCTTACCAGATTTTTACACGTTTCACCTCCACCCAATCACGTCTCTTCCTTTTCTAGGAAATATCGCTAAAACGACAAAAGACAACTCGCGTAGAGCTTTCATGAACCGGGTCCACATTTATCAAAAACAAAAATAGCAGCGCACGTGTCCATCAGGTGACAGAGGCACCACATGATGCATCTCCTCCCACCCAAACAATGCGAATTACGAACCAACCCTCCATGTACTTCTCATTTGAAGGGTACAGTAGTCATTCTTGTAGCCACCCAGTTCCCATTTAACCGGAATGAACACGTGCCGATCCTATTCGGGCACGTAACTGCCACAACAGTATAAAAAAGAAACCGAAATTATTGTTGTTTCAGCATAGAGTTTTGGATGAAGAAACGAGAGAGCTTTCGTTTCTGTTAGTTAAAGAAGAATCAGAGTTAACCCACTGAGTTTATAAAAGGGTAGGATTCAGATGGTTCAGTCAATGAGTTCCTTAAGCAGAAAAGCATCAGTGAAGCTGGAAGCTGATGATTCCTTGGAGGATCAACTCAGTCCACTTCACAAACGTTCAAAACTTGATCCTTGTTTACAGGTTTCTATCTATCTCTCTCTTTCACTTTCTCAATAACCAAACACAACTAAATTTGTTGTCTTTTTTGGTGTGTTTGAGTTTCTGTGATTGGATTAATTATGAGGTTTTGTTTTCTTGGTTGGTTGATTGATTTGTTTGAGGGCAGGTGATAATCCCAGATGCAGTACTGTATAATCCACTTCAAGAGCCAAGTCCAATTGGCTTGACACTGAAAAAGAGTCCATCTTTTTTGGATTTGATTCAAATGAAGTTATCTCAGCAAAACACTAGTAATACTATGTTGTCAAAGAAACCTAGTAGTGCTGCTGCTGATAAGCTTAAAGCTTCAAACTTTACTGCTTCACTTCTAAAAATAGGGAGTTGGGAGGTATGCAAATTGATCTCTTTACTTTTTTAATTGAGTATTCGGTGTTTATACGTTTCGTATTTTTAAATTCTGATTTTTTTTTAATTAGTGTAAGTCAAGATACGAAGGGGATTTGGTGGCAAAGTGTTATTTTGCTAAGCATAAACTTGTTTGGGAAGTGCTTGATGGTGGTCTTAAGAATAAGATTGAAATTCAGTGGTCAGATATTGTGGCTATCAAGGCAAATTTTCCTGATGATGGACCAGAAACCTTGGATGTAGTGGTATTTTTCTTCTCTTTTGATCAAAATCATATGCTTTTATAATACATGCCCCTTCTTACGGCTCAAACACACATGTAATCTTAATAATGATGGTGGTGATGGAGGGTTGTATGTGTTTGGCGCAGCTGGCTAGACAACCCCTTTTCTTTAGAGAGACAAATCCACAGCCTAGGAAGCATACTTTGTGGCAGGCAACATCAGATTTTACTGGTGGACAAGCTAGCACACACAGGTACTGATACTATGCTTAAGCTGTCAATTTGAGGGGGATTTACTTATTCTCATTGCCTCATGGATTGAAATATCTGGTGGTTACAGTATTGGTGCTTTTAATTATAACATCTAGTGTCTACTTTCTTTTCCCTTTTATCTTTCTTGGCAAAAACGCTAGTCTATAAAATGAACACGTTGTCATACATGGCTTTAAATATTCATCACGATTCTGCTATTCTGTAAAGGGGTTTCAAGGTTTCAATGTTTTTCTTTGTTAGGACTATAAATTAATTTCGTCTTATAGTCTGGGGATTTATGGTTCTATTCTTTCATGTTTTATGTTCATTTCCACGACATGTGGCAGGGGTTTGTTTAGGGGGTGCTTTTCACCCTAAGAAGCAACAAAACGAACCCTCACGATGAGGCTTCTCAATAAGGTGCTCTTGAAAATGAGCTTGACCTTATGTCTTTTTTTTTTTTTTACAAATTGTTTTTTTTTTTTGTCACAGCCACCTGAATTTGTTTCTCCATTTCAATAATGTTATGGGAGGTGCTAGAAATTTTCAACATTCGACTGAATAGGATGAGCTTGGTTCAGGCTATTGGAAATCTAGCATCATGTAAGGCTATTGGATCTGGAGCATTGATGGGTCCATCTAGTAAATTGATTTCTTGGTTATATTTTGGATGGTTTCTTAGTGTTCTAAGATGATTTGAAATCCAGTCAGATGGCAATGCACATTGTGTAAGAGATTTTATAATTTTCTTCAAACCTCTGTTTGACTCCTCGTGTTGGTTAAAGTAGACTTCTATGCCCGTCTGATGTGGAGGGATCACCCCTTCTGTTTGAGACTTCTGACATACTGTAAACATGATCAAGTCTTCCCCTCTGTACACCACATGGTGTGGCTTCGACCATGAAGTGTCTTTTTCTTACTACGACATTGCCTAGATGTGAACTAGAGCTTTTTTACTTCATTGTTGGAAGATTCAATTTGTTTATGATGTGTAGAAGACACTACTAATGATTAATTCCTTAACTTTTTGCTCTTTCATTTGATTCAAACCTTGAATGCTGATTTTCTGACTTCTTACTTAGGCGGCATTTTCTCCAGTTCCAGCAAGGCTTCATGGGCAAGCATTATGAAAAACTTATTCAATGTGATCCTCGTCTCAGCTTTCTTAGTCAACAACTAGAAATTATATTAGAATCTCCATATTTTGCGCAAAGAGTTTCTGCATTCAGTGACTTGCATGAATCTGGCAAGGGGCTTGATTCAGAAGTTGAGGATAGAACAGCTGTTTTTGCTCTGCAGGAAGCAGGGCCACCATCTGGAGTTCTTTCATCTTCCTTGAATAATGAATGCCAAGGTTTAACGTGTCAGTCTCCTGAAAATATTTCCCAGCAAACTTCTTCAACTACCTTAGGTAAGATATAATCCTAAATCTGAATAAATTGATGAAAATGATGGTAAAAGCTTTTCTGCTCTTGTCATCTCTTGTCATTACTGTTCTTAATCCTAAGAACCCTTATATGTTTGCTTTAGAAGCAATCGGATGTATCTGATCTGATTTAATGTCTATTGTTTAACAATTAATGGTGGACTGCAACCGCCAATATATCTTTTGCAGTTTGAATGAACAATGATCACTAACTGATACAGTTCCAGCAGTGCATTGATAACTGTGAGGAGCCAGAGTTGCCTCACAGTCAGTAGTTCAGAATCTGGACTAGTTGGGAATAATATGCGTATTGTTGATGGAAAAATTGATCACGTATCATGTGAATCTATAGCTGTAAACTCTGAAGGAACTAAGGCGCTTTAGTTATACTAGCTGCTACAATTAGTTACTTGTTGGACAAAGGTTCCAAATAATCAGTCAATCAACTATATATGATCTAGCTTTTATAGAAGCTGGGAGTAATTCATCTGTCAAACTAAAGTGAAGTTTTCACAAAAAGTTTGTGGTCCATCATAGTATGAAATGACATACTCCTAGTACAGGCATGTAAGCTACTCAGGCGACCTTTTTGCTAAGCCTAGCTCATATTAAGCATCATTGGTATCTTCAAGAACCATCTTTTAATCTTGTTTAGCTGTGTGATAAAATTGCTTTCTGCTCTGTCAAATCTTTTGATCTATATTGCCGTTAAACCTTCATGGCTGACATTATTAAGATCAGTATCTGGAATGGAACACTTGTGGATTTATTTGCAATGTTTTTAAACTCTTTATCTTGCCTACTGTAATCTTTCTAACTTGCCTCTCATTTCTAGTAATGGAAACCCATGCATTTGAAGAAACCAGGAGCAACAGAACAGGAGAACAGCAGTTGCCAAGCAATTGTGATCAAATTAAAGTGCCCGGACTTCATCCATCCATTTCAATGAGCGACCTTGTGAACCACATTGGACATTGCATTTCAGAACAGATGACCTCTGGAAATTCTATCCTCTCTGGTGGTGACATAAAGAGCAGTGACATTCTAGATGAAATTACTCAATACTTGCTTGGAGACTCTCAAGTTATGTCAGCCTCGGATGAGCAATCCGTTGTGTCAACGGTCAATTCTCTTTGCTGCCTACTGCAGAAGGATCCTGCAACAGCTCGGGACTTGCAGGCAAAGAGTCTCAGCGATCTTGATGTGGATCATGATAGGAGAATAAACGAAACTAATTCCACTGCATCTGCGTGTCAAAGCAAATTTATAGAGAGTTTTCCCGCACCTGAGGGAGAGGCCAGTAATGTTTCCATTTGCAAGCAGGCACCAGCCATGTCAAGGAAGGACTCGGTTGGAGAGCTACTTCTTAATCTTCCAAGTATTGCTTCTCTGCCACAATTTTTATTCAATATATAGGAAGATTGTGAAAATGAAGCGGTATAGTGATATAATTTGCCTCTTTCAACTTGTACAGCTCGGGGATTCAGAAATGGATATTGATGAAGAATCCTCGGATGTTCATATGGGGATACTGGTGTCCATAGTGTTTGAACTAGTGTTTTCTTTGTTCAACCTTTTGCAATCTTAACAGTTTATGTAAAGCTTGGTGTTTGTAGGGGATCACAACCTTTTGTAGCCCTAATAGTGCACGTGGAATGTGGTGTTGGCAGCGTTTTCAATCGTAGAGCACTTTCTATGCAACCTTGTCCAAGGGGCACATAAATCAGGATAACAATTTCTTGCTCATTTTTCTAGGACTTTGAGAAAAAACATCCTTGATGGCGGCTATAGTGGCAGCATGCCTTTTACTGGAAACCAGGAGATAAAAATATGCCACATGAAACCACACAGAGCGCATGCCAAAATGGGTAGGACAGGATTTGCTGTCAAAGTAACCAGCGAAAGATGAATCAGAATTGCGAGCGCAACAAAAGGGCAGAAGAATTGCTAGCCACATAATTGATCTAAATATTGTTAGCCACGAGGCATCAACACATGAACAAATTACCAGAGGCCTGTATGCATTTACAAGATAGGAAGGAGACACGACTACAAACAGCAACAAGCGTGCACAAGGTGCGCCCATTTCAACAGATACAGTAACATGACCTCCAACAAATATTTGGACAAAACCGCGTGTATGTTCATGTATGAATTCTTCTAACTTTCCCCAACAAACCTACAAAAAGAATAAATAATCAAAACATATTTAAGGTTCATCAGGACCTTCATTCCCCAGATCTTCATCGCCCATTGGCTCATTTTCCTGTAGCACGTTCATAAGCATTGATATCTGGTCTTGCAGCATAGCATTCTCTCTCTCTACCTCAGCACGTTTACTTTTTTCTTGCAGAAGTTGGAGTTGGAGATGTTCTAGACACCGTGCATCTTCTTCCAACTGCTCATTTAGGCCATCAATTTCTCGGTCCTGCAAGAATCATCCAATGCTAGTTCAATCTGCACATGCTGCTGTGTAAGCGATGCATAAGAGGTTAGGTTTATGAAGCCAATACCTTTCTGTTCATTTCCTGCACGGCAATCCTCCTCATGCTCTCAACAACATCTACATTAACAAGCTTTCGCTTCTTTCCAATTAGCCAGCCCTTGGGATAGCTTGCAGCATCAAAATCTGGAGGAGGGAGTAGGGATTCTGCAGATGATCTCTTGCCATTGATATTTGTTACAGGTTCCAACGGTTCAAAGAGGGCCTTTCGACGCTCAGAAAGCTCTGGAGTTAGATTTTGGTCCTGCATCTTTTCATCATTGGAAGATTCCTCCTGTTTGTTGGGTGTTTCATTAACATTGTCCTCGGTTACCTTGTCTAAATTCCTCCCGCTAGCTGTTGGAAAGAAGTTACCATTCTAGTTCCAAATAGTTTTAGAAGCATGGAAGATCTATATTATACATACATGGCCACTAAAAGATGTAACAAGTCACATATAAACTACAACTATCTGCAGTGCTCATCATTTTAACCTTGAAAGAGAGCCATAAACAATGAAACATTTATGCTTTTATGTTCATTGACCGTACAAAACTGTAAACCTATGTGGCCAAACCATGTATGGTGGAATATATCACATTTTTTTATGCTCTATAGGAGCATAGGCAAACATAAAGAGAAATGCATGGAATCTACAATCCACACTTGCTCTTTTGCAACCAACTAAAACCAAGTTTTAAGTAAATTGGATTTTACTCGGGCATAAGGATGTTTTTCCTTTTTGGCATTGATATACTCGAGCAACGGGCATTGCAATTTACCAAACTAATCAAAGAAGAAACAAAATGGGATAGCATCAATGTCTCAACGCTGTTTACATGTCCATCATTAAAAAAGTGTTTGATAGTGGATTTTAACTTGTTTTTTTTATTAAAATTTGATTTTTTTTTGCTTGGAATTAATTTTTTTTTAATGTTTTCATGCTGATATAAAAAATAAATTTTAAAAAATAAAAAGATATTATTTCCAAGAAAAAACACTTTAAAAATAATAATAATCAGTTCTACATTCTCAAACTTACTTTAAAACAACTATTCATTTCCTAAGAGCCATTTCTTCTAGAACAGTTACCTTCTGCGAATTACTGACCTATTTGCCAAGAACTCAATTCATCTTCTTTCTAAATGGTAACAATACAATTACTTTATCTAGGAAACTATTGAAACAGTACCTCTCCATACCCTCTTTCTTGAAAGATGTTAGCACAGTTGGGAATAAAAAAAGAACACAAAATCATTATATCCTAGTCACCATGTTTTTCCATTTTCAAAATATCTGAAGAGAGTGTTAGCTTCTCTTTGTAGTTGCTTTTTAAAATACATTTGTAAAAATATCAAATTAATATTTTTTTGTAGTTTTTTATATGTCAATATTAAAAAATTATTTTAATATATTTTTAAATAAAAATACCATGCAGCATAGTGCCAAACCAGCTCTAAGAAGTCTAATAAGGGCTAACACAATACCATTGACAAAGCATAAATCACAGGTTCATCAACCAAGATTGTTACAATTATTAAGTACGAGTAATAAACCAAAAATGGAGCAAGATAGTAACCTTTGCCCCGACAAAAATTAACGACCAATTCCCTAGGAGAGGTAGGCCATGGGTTAGTTGACTAAGAAATTGACTAATTATAAAATCCACACCAAAAAGTTGAAACACAAACAGGATACCATCCTTAATAATTGGAGATGTCTTGGTGTGATCTTGTAAGAAAATAGTAACAAAAAAGAAAATGGATGTAATAATAATAGTAATAATGATAATAATACTAGGAAAGAGAGCAATTGGTAATCCAAAGCCAGTGAATTCACTTACAAGCAAAGTAAACAAGTCTTGTGTAAGCAAACAACAAGTCATCACAAACTGTTCTTTCTCTCCCTGTCTCTCTCCCTCTACCTCTAATTAACCAACAAATGTCAAAGCTATAATCTTTGCCTCCTTAGAGAGGGAAGGTTATGGTTAATAATCATAATTTAGTTCTCTAATCAAAGGATCTGTTCTTGTTCTCATGGGGAATGTTAGAATTAAGCTTCTAAATGTCTAAAAATGAAACCTTTGACACAGATCTTTCTACACCAAGCAACAAGAACTAGGATTCTTCACTAATATCAAATTTCAAGACATGGGTTTGATAGATATATTTGTATACCATGCAAACATAACAAACAAGACTGGATTCAAGCACCTTCCTTCACTTTCTCTCTCTTATTTTCCTAGAAAGCAAACAGAAAGAATAAAAAAAGGCCAAAAAGAAGAAGACAGCTTAAGTGGTACTACCTGATCTTTTTCTAGATTTCCAAAAGATCCTAGTTGAAGAGACTGGGGAGAAGCCATTCAAAGGTTCAACTTCAACCATCCTCACATCCTTGGTTTTATTATTATCGTCCTCCTTTTCCATTGAAGAAGATGAAAACTTTCTTCAACTTTCAAGAACTATGAACACCAAGGTCTCTCTTTGCTTATAGAGAGAGAGACAGACGGGGAGAGGTTCTTGTGGAAATGAAGATAGATAACAAGCAGAGTGTCCGTTTCAACTTTCTTTCTGTTATTTGTACTTCTAAATTTTTGAAGTAAACTACATTCCAATCCCCATGTATTTCATAATGTTCCTTTCAGCCCTCATAGTCTTAAAAAAACTCCAACTGTCAGTCTCATAGTTTTTTCCAATATAACTTTTTGGGATGATTTAGATTTGTCTTAGTATTTTAGGGTTTTTAAAGATGGAAAATGCTAACCTACACACTCCTTGGACAAGTTAGCACCGTGCCCAAGTTTTCTTAGACACAATTGCCTATGTATAACATATATTTTGTTAATTTCCTGGTATGTTTATAATTAATGTTTACTAAGATCCACTTTACTTTTAAGAAAATAAATATTTAATAATTATAAATAGTATTAGCATGAGAATAATAACATTGCCATTGTCCGGAGATATTAAGAAATTCTATGCATAAATCTTGAAGGGTATAACTCAACTGGTCAGATCCTAAGTTTGTTCCCTAGAGGTCCCCAGTTCGAGTTCCACAAACCTCAAGGCCACTGGAGACTTACATGGTCGTTAATTTCAAGGCCCGTGAGATTAGTCGAGGTACGTGCAAGCTGGTACAAACACCCACGTTAATAAAAAAAAATTCAATGCATAAGGACAATTGTGATAAAAAAATATTAGACACAATGTTAACCTACTCAATTAGATTAACATTTTCCTTTAAATATTTGGTGAAAATATTAAGAAATTCAATGACAATTGTGTTAAAAAAAAACTAGGCACAATGTTAACTTGCTCAACTAGGCAAGCATTTTCCTTTAAAGATTTGGTGGATTACTATCACATAAAAAAAAAACATGATTTATAGAAGGAAAGGTTGAGAAAATAATCAAAGAAAAGGTTAGAAAAGAGTGACAAGCTATTTTATATAAGGACCAAATTATAATATTAATGAAATACAGGGATTAAAATACAGTTGACCCATCTTGGGGGACAATAACTAATGACGGTAGCATCAAGGTTGATTCTGGTTGTCGTTTATTTGAACGGTGGGGATTTTAGCTATAGGGTGGAAGATTTTAAGCTAACAGTTGTCTAATGTGGGTCCCATTATCTATTTTCTGAGTGTTTTATTTCTTCCATGTGTTATGTTATTTAGCCTGTCTTTATTTGCTTTGTTTTATTTTATTTTTTTTTGCCTCTTGTTTTGGGTTTGTTTTAATCCCCTATTTTAATTTCTAAAATAGTTGTTGCAAACACTATTAGGTTCAACTCTTAACTCGGAAAGAGAGTTGATTTAATATAATTCAATTAAGAATACAGATTGGTTCGGTTTTTTTTCAAATAAGTGTTTTTTTAATTTAAAAATGGTATTATTTTGCTTTATTTAAAAAAAATAAATCAAGTTGGATGATTTATAACCTAAAGCTTGCATTGAGTTAAAAACTCGGGTTGAATTTAAAATCTATGATCGCAAATTATATTCCAGTCCCAGTTTTGATACCAAATGTTACAAGAAAGGCATATCCCATGATGCATGGGGATTTTTTTTTTCTCGGAAAATGGAATCTTGAAAGAGAGAGCAAACTCAGAAGTCAGAAGTCAGAACCCCACAACATGTAACCGCTAATCCACCGACTGACCTTTGATCAGGACCGGTAGGCAGGCAGTAGCTCCATTTATGTTTTGTTTTCTCGTGATTTTGACTTCAGGTATTGGTTTGGTTGGTGAGTGGAAAGGGTTGTAGGGCTTAGCCTTAGGGCTTAACATGAACCATTGGCAGGCTCGGTTGGGCTGATATTGAGGCCAGTGCAGTTTTGCAGGCTTGCATGTCTTCGTCACAGAAGTAATTGGAAAACAAAAAATCTAATGGTATGGCCAAATTGTGTGATGGAAGGTTAGCATTAAAATAAAATTAAGGGCAAAAACCACTGATGTAGTAAAAAATTATGAGAAAGCAATCGCAAGCAAACCACCTTTGATGCACCCTGTCAACAGAATCTCGAAAACAAACTTCAGCTATAGAATGTTTAAAGGATGCGTTATATTAATCGTGAAGTGTCCTCTACTAGATTGATTTTAAATGTTGTAACTTGTATCAGTAATGTCATCTGCTGTACACAGTTAAAAGAATTGCAGCTAGCTATTTAATATAGTCGCTCTTCTCCAAAACTTAGAGTTTACCTCTATATGCTATATCAAGAAGACTAATGCTAGCAGGATTGAACAACAAGAAAAAAAGAAAGGAAAAAACATGGAGGACATGAATGATCATGGTGAGAGCTAGTTCTTGTCACCCATGGCACAAGGAATACATGGAGGATTCTCTGCATCGCTTCCGGTAGTAATACGCTCCAAGCAGAAAGCATGAAAGTGGTGGTGGCATGGCAAGACAGCAACAGGTTGTGGATTCACTGGTTGTTCCACTGGCCCTTCTGGCGTGAATGAGAGATCCCTCTTGCATATAAAACACTGGTGTCCACTTAGTTGAGGAGTTTTTTCTGGATCTGCAATAAAGAGAATCATCATTACTTGTTACCATCCATATCATTGCTAACATGATTAATATCAAAGCACATTTGTAGCAGGAGTTTGATTGAATTAAATAGAACACAGCCTCTGCTGTCAGGTGCCCATAACATTAGGTATTTGAAACATGTCCAGGCAAAACCAGGATGAAGCAGTTCCCAGCTGAAGGACAAATCTCCAGTGTTCAATAAACCATGTCACAAAAGGCACCACAAATATTTTGTTGCTGTCCAAGCAGGTCCTCAAGTAAATTAACAGATACAACGAGCATTGGATAAAAATAAAAATCCAGAGAATAACCTGTCAGGCCTTACTCACACAAGGCAAATGTTGCTTGCCAATACAGGCTGCTATGGAATGAACAGGAAAAAATACATCATACTCATCATAAATAAAGGCTAAATGAAAAACGACCCAGTAAAAAACAGTGTCAATTGGAAATGAAAAAAATGGGTACTCAACAACTAAAGACAACTGTCACAAAAAAATTCAGCCTAACTCTTGAGATATACCTTGCCATTTTATGTGATCAGGTGCTTTTATACTGGGCAAGGGTGGAACATGATGGGAAAGGGGTGGTCGACCAGATGTATTTTGGGCCAAGAGTTGGCGAATTGGAGGCTTCAGGGCCAAGTTTGGGCGAACAGTTTGGATTAGCAATTGGCTTGAGAGAGGAGTCCCAGCCAGAGGTGCATTGGGTGAAGCTCGGGTCAAATTCAGAGCAAACTGCGCTAGGTGTGGATGATCAGTTTGGACTAGGGCTAAGTTGGGAGGAGTCCAAGCCAAAGGTGAGTGAGGTGGAGTCATTTGGGCCACATTCGAAGCACACTGAGCTAGGTTTCGGTAAGCTGCTTGAACCGGTGGTGGTCTCAAGTGAGGAATCTGAACCAGAGCTGGTGCATTAATTTGTGACACATCTGGAGGAGATTGGATTATGCATGGGCGAGCTAGTTGGACAGAGGGCGGCCTCAAGGAAGGAGTCCAAGCCAGAGGCGGTGGTGCATGAGGTGAAGCAATTTGGGCCATATTTGGAGTAGACAAGTGACTGGAAGCTCTAGAAACTCTGAACTTTCGGTGTAAAGCCTCGGGAGTAGCAAGAGAAGATTCACTTGCACCCCTCTTACATGATGGTCTACAAGGAACACTGGACGCCTGAGCAGGTGCATTTGCTGCTGGGATTACTTGACCTGTAAGTTAAAAAATTAACACCAATAATAATAGCACATGATTCAAAACAACAGCTAAGTCAAGCTAGATGCTAATTTCTAGTACTAGAAGAAGATTCAGAAGAACTTCAGGAAAGCTCGACAGGAGCTTGAGCAAGCTTAGCTGCATGCAATAGCAAGGGAAAGTAGGCAAATGAATTAAGTAACGCACTTTACCACCCGAGCCCAATTTGTGTCCAGAATATGATATTGTGAACATGAATTCTAAGAACTACAAATCCAAAATAAATTAGCAGAATCATCATCTAAAGCTGTTTGTTATCATCATCATTCATATTCTATAGGTAAATCAGCTGCAATGAAACCATATGGCTGATAATATGAACAACATGAATCTCTCAGCATCCCAACTATGACACTTGAGGCTTTCATCAAGCCAAACGAGCATTATAAATTGATGGTTACTATTAAGGATCAAAACATCATTTACTATGAGAAAATGAGTTTAAGACACGTAGAGACATGCATGCCAAAGCTGTGATTTTAGTGCAGAAAACGAAGGATGCCTTTGCATGTTAAACTCCAAATTTCTAAGAAAATAGACTGCTTTCAGTGAATTGAGCAGCACCTCTTTAGCTCAAAAAGGCTGAATTGCTGGAAGTTCAGCAATTATCAATCAGCAAATAACTAATTAAACATCAGTTATGACTTTCTGTTAGCCTAATGGTTAGATTATGGATTAAAAAATCCATTAGAGGAAAAACACACACACACAAAAAAAAAAAAAAAAAAACAGAGTTGGGGTAAGTGTGGCAAATAA
>Ga0307511_10005672_pt1 | contig 12662 bp, 12 predicted proteins | sample 13_EM_MG_FD_200266 | JGI IMG/M metagenome (GOLD analysis project Ga0307511, IMG submission 200266) | Populus trichocarpa ectomycorrhiza microbial communities from riparian zone in the Pacific Northwest, United States - 13_EM | ecosystem: Host-associated > Plants > Roots > Unclassified | place...
CTTTAAAGTACTTAGTAGTCCTGGAATATTACTTCAGGGTAATGTTCCACCCTAAATACTTTAGGTCCCCATTTACAGGAGGTGAGGTGTTACTCGCCATGCTAAAGGGTGAGAACTATGTCTCATTCAGTTTGGACAAGTAATTTTAGGATTTCTTGAAGGTGACACTTCTTGTGTTTCTTGCAGGATTGTGATTGCTTAAAGGTGTGGGAATAGCTTCCACTCGTCTTAAAGTCCAGAATGATTTCAAAACTCTTGTCTTCGAAATTGATCCACTCAACGTCATCACTTCCATACTATTTCTAACATAAAAGGTATTGGTTTTTGCCAGCACGAGGAGCAGTACGAAATTGGAGTACTTGTTCAATTTCCCATCTACCTTCCGTTACTTCACCAGGGTGTTCATCGTAATAACCTAGAAAGTTGGTCTAGTCGTTTTCGACATATGGTTTGATCCTGCTAATATGAAAGGTATTGTAGATAAGTGAAAGTCGACTTTCCGTTGACAGCTTGGCAGGTGTATAGTTGTGAACCTTGTTCGTGAAATATTGAATGAAAAACGGTCTGACCTATCTAGGTTGGAGTTTCATAGTTGTGTTCCAGAGGTTGATGTTTTCGGCAGAGAGTAGAACCTTTTGGTCACTTGAAAGAAGTGGTGGAACGGGCAGCCCCTTGTTGCCTTGTTTTACCTGTTTGACTTTGTAGGAGCATAGGTTATGTAAGATGTCAAAATAACGTTCCTTTGTAGGAGTATAAGCAATTATTGGATAGGCAAAGGAAGAAGGCCCTAGCTTTCCCTCAAACTGTCACTGGGTGAATACTGGCCCACATATGGGTACTTGTACTATACAGAACAACCCAAGGATATGTTACATGTCTAAGGAATACTTAATAATAAGTATTGTGCATTACTAGAAAATATTACTTATAGCAGTAATACTTCTATCTGTAGTACAGCGGAAGAATAGGAATATTGCATGCTGAGTCCAGGGATACAGGAACTACTTCAGAACGTTTAGATGGAGCCCCAGTTCAAGTTTCGTGTGATTCCGACTACTAGTGATCTAGTTACAGTCAGACAAAGTTTCTTGTGATACGACTGAAGAAATATTTCCAAGTCGAAAATTATATAGGAGCAGTTACCCTGAACTTGCCAAGTTACCCTGAACTAGAATTGCTTACCCTGAACCTACTAAGTGAGCTACTTGCCAAATGTTGTTTATGTCAACATCCTCCCTATTAAGCAACTTCGGAAGTTTATTGCAGGACGAGACTAACTGCGATCGGGAAACCGTAACCATGGTTGCGATCAGCATATTTTTTGGTCCTACCTACATATCATACTAGCCACTTTCATCGCTCCTAGCCATTTTGGGTTGCCTGGGAATCTCCTTAGAGAGAAATAAACAAATCAAGCCCCCAGGGAGTAATGAGACTAAAGTTTGTCTGGTGACACTATAAGGGGCAATGCGAATATGAGCTAAAATATAAGTTCTCAGAAACTTCCGGGTCACGTTGGTTTTAGAGGTAGTTTTGCCCGCTGAATCCATTTCTGGAATCCGTTCTGCGATCGGAGTTACACTATGCGAGTTATGGCCTGTTGAAATTGTTAAAACAACTTCTGCAGGATCTAGCATATGCCCGGTTGACAAATGTATTTAACGAACCTAGTCCATTAGATTCCACGCAGGCAAAGCTTTCAAATGAGACCTTAATGAAGATCAATGGAGTCATATCCGCGGAGTTATGAGCACTTGAAGATGCTCAATGTGTATACGAGGCAGGCTCTCAATGGCCACTAGACAACTCGGATGGATTATGCCGGATCAATTAATTAAGAACTCTGAATTACAAACTGAAGAACTTTAAGTTTATTATCTTAGAGTTACTCTAGCATCGGAATAAGACTATAGTTATCTCGCTTAAGTGGTAACCAAGAATGAATAGCGTAATCTCCGAGAGATACAGTTGGGAAAAGTATTCTTAGTTGAGTCAAGTATGTAGTATGACCTTGCAGTAGCTGAAACGCTGGCAGACTAAGTGCAGAAGCCGACTGCATGAAGAAAAGCTGATGTGACAACCTTCGGACATGAGCAATCCTAAGCCCGCGAGTTATCACAATATACATCACTGCGGAATACAAATGGTGAGAGAATTGTTGAAGGTGAGGATAGTGCCCACCATAGCTATTAAGCAATCGAATCTACATGAAGTCTAGAAAGTGCAAAGTTAATGTTGAAGTTCTGACTTTATCTTGGATAAGTTAGGAGAGACCTTTAGTTTTGCTGAAGAATTATGCGGATTTCTGAATAAGTTCGTTGTGGCAATAAAACGTACGGCCGCTCTATTTCCTAGTTGGAGTATCCGCTATATAGTTAATAGAGCCCCCGTGACACAAACCCTAGTTGTGAAAAGAATGGACTTTATTGTCTTGTAGTGTTATCTTGAGGGTTCAGCTTCAGATGGATCTCAGAGTGTTTGTGCAACTATTCGTTTCCTTCGACCGTGTACTCTCATGTGGCTTGGAGGATTACCTTGTTGGCAATTTCTGACTGGCCGTCTGTCTGAGGGTGGTATGAGGTAGACGGTTCCAACTTGATTCTCTTTCTTGCAGCCCAATTCATGTAATGGTCTGACATAAAGAGATTTTATAGATCAAAAAGAATATACTAAGAGTAACTGATAACAGAAGTAATGTGTGTATCAAAGGTATTAGTGTACTTCTCTGCTGTAAGGTTATCAGAAACTAGAATGAGCAACATAAATCCTCATTGTCTACAGACAATCGTAGAAGGTCGAAAAAAGCTAATCACATAATCATCTTCCAAGGGAATCTTTAGGTATATAGTAGAACAACCAGTGAAAATACGAGACCTCTTAAGAAAATCCATAGTGATATTTGTCCCCGTTCTTGCTGCAACATAAAACATAGTTAGTTGTCCTAGTGTTAGTTTATTATTATACTTTCTCCGTTAACAGGATGTCCCAGAGTGCTCACCGGTCCACCTGCGGGTACTTGTCTATACAAAATGACGTAAGGATATGGTATACATGTTTAAGGAACACTAAATAATAAGTATTGCACGTTGTTCCCAAATATTCCTCATAGTAGTAATACTTCTATTTGTAGTACACCATAAAAATAGAAATATTGCGTGCTGAGTTTAGGATTACAGATACTATTGAAAAATGTGTAGCTGGAGCTACAGTTTATATTTAGTATGATTCCGACTGCTAGGTATCTAGTTACAATCAAACAAAGTTTGTTACTATAGGACTGATGAAAATATTTCCAAGTCGAAAATTGCATGAGTAGAGTTACTCTGAACTTTCAAAGTTACACTGAACTATGATTAGTTACTCTGAACCTACTAAGTAATGTACTTACCAATTGCAGTTTAGGTCAACACCCCCCTGGTAAGCAACTTTGGATACTTATTCTGGTACCAGACTAAGCCTGATCAGAAAACTTTCGCTATAGTTGTAATCAGCATATTTTTACAATGCTATCGACATATCATAATAGCCGCATCTAGCACTCCTATTTATTTTGGGTTAACCCAAAATCTCTATAGAGAGAATTATAAAAATCCAACCTCTAAGGCGTAATTTAGACTAAAGTTCGTCTGGTGACACTAGAAAAGGCAATGGGAATTCTGAACGAAAATAATACTGCTTTCAGAAACTTTTTGTTCGAGTTGGTTTAAGGCCTAGTTTTGCACACGGAATTCATTTCGAGAATATCTTTGGTGATCAACTTGATACTGGGTTAGTTATGGGCTGTTGAAGTTGTTTAAAAAACTTCTGCAGGTTCTAGCATATGCCTGTTTGATATAAGTGGCTAATAGACTTAGTCTATTAGATTCCACACAGAAAGAGCTTTCAAATTAGAACTTAATGAAGGTCAAGGGATTCATACCTGCAGGGTTATGATCATTTGAAGCTGGTCTACGTTTATACAATGCAGGCTCTTTATAGACACTAGACGACTCGGATAGATAATGCCAGATGTATTAATTAAAGATTCTGATTTGAAAGTTGCAAGACTTTAAGTTTACTATCGGAAAGTTACTCTGGCATTAGAATTAGACTAGAGATATCTAGCTTGTGCACTGACCAAGAATAGATAGTATAAGCGCATGGAGATTCAATTGGGGAAAGTATTCTTAGTTGAGTCAAGTATGTAGCATAACTCTACAGTAGGTGAAAAGCTGGGAGAATAACTGCAGAAGGCGACTGCAGGAAGAAAAACTAATATAACAACCTTCGGATATGAGAAATTTGAAGCTTGTTAGTTATCAGGATATATATCGCATAGGAATACAAATAGTAAAAGGATTGTCGACCGTGAGGACAGCGCCCACCATAGCTGCTAAGCAATCGAAAACGTATTGAAACAAGAGTGTAGAGGTGACAAAGACCAGCCTAGTTACAAGATCAATATGAGGACCTACTGGGAGCAATAATCCAAGATGGCAACATTGAATGTGAGGCATAATGGATAGAGATTATAAAATTAACGGATATATTGTTTGCCCAGGCAAAGACCATTACTGACCAACAAGCCGCTTATAAAATCATCTATGATGGTGCGAAAGCTACCTAATATAAACTCACTACCCTTTGTCAACATGTCAAACATGAAATCACAGCTCTGAAAGGTGAAGCAGCTAGTCAAAAAGTAGTAATCGAAGCAGTTACCGATAAGATTAAACCTGCACTTGTTATGCAGTGGAAGGCCATAATTACGAAGCTTTATACGGAAAATGCTAAGATCATTGGTAAAGGGCAAGCAGAGTTTGATCATATCAAGACTGACTTGCCGAGCCTTCAGGACTAGAGTCAGAAGGCGATCAAACAAGAGGTGGAAGATCGGTTGAAATATTGTGTAAACAATAGAAAGTCAATCGAGACTCTCTACCAAACTACCATTAGAATTAAACCCAAGGTAAATGACCTTGCGAATACTACTAGCAAGTGCAAGTGAGGAATCTCAGGGTATATTGAAGAAGAGATTCAAAGATACATAACCCCTTCCACCCTTTGTAATGGACTAGGTATACGACTAGCTGGAACTATTTCACCACCTCCTCCACCACCTTCACCTCCACCACTAGACATATACATAACTCTTTGACAACAAGTTGCTATTGTTCCTTTGGCTAAGAACGAACCTTAAAACCTTCCACACCTTCCTAGGTTCGATGGTACTTCCTCTAAGCTAGAAGAATTTGTACAAAAAGTCGATAATATTTTTGAACTTATGCCACTTTCATATAGTACCACCAGCGAATAGATACTATATGTATCGCATCTATTAACTATACAAGCTGATATTTGGTACTATGTTAACCAGCATAAACGGTAAGCAAATAAGGAAACCAAGTGGCTGTAATGGGACTTATATTGACAATTCAAAATGAAGTTCTTATAAGCTAACCAGAACCAGCACGAACAATGTGAAGCTAGGGAGACCATACTTAAGGATTACTAACAGAAGGGCGAGACGATGGTCGATTACATCTCTTGCAATAGAGCACATCAATTAATAACTTGTCTATTAAAGGAGGCGTTCTGGTAGCACCTTGTCAACTCTATCTAACCTGAGGTCAGAACCTACATGATCAGAACAAGTACTGATAAGAATGTATTAGATTAAGTCCCTACCAGTATTCAGATCTGTTTTCATGCTAGAAACAACACAGGATCAACCTTGAATTACGAACGGGGTAGAGAGACCTATACTTGGACCGAGTTCTAACATAAGGTAGACATAGCAGGTGGGACATAGGAGAAGGAGGACGCCAATAAACCCATGCAGGCTACCAAGAAGGATGACACTCCCGTGTGTAGAAAAGGTATGCAAAGCCTAAATCTCATTACAATGGTACGAAATCCGATATGTCTGATACTACTAAGAAAGCCAAAGAACCTGGCGAAAAGCTTGTCACTTATGCTATGAAAACTGCACAGATGGCATCCTCTCACTGTATCAAATGTGGTGATGGCAACTACATCAAGAAGGACTGTATGAACGCTTGGAAGCCTACCATGGAGGAGAAGAAAATGGCTAATAAGCGGAAGGAGAAGGCACCCAAGCTGTCCGCGATAACGACAATAGAGGATGTAGTTCTTAAGCCAATTTCCTGTAGGTGTATTATTTCAAAGGACAACTTGGACTTCAAGGTAGATTAGTTAGATGCGCAATAGGAACATAGGCTGCCATATACGTCGGGTCAGGTAGTCTCGCAGCATTGGTTTTCGCTTTGTATTGTTAGAGGTAGCATCTATGTTAAGGAATGCAAGTAGGAATATGAGGGAGAACTTGTGGATACACACCCGGTTTTAATTGTTTCTGTTTCTTACAATCTTCCTTTATCACAAAACACATATTGACTATAAAAACGAAAATCTGAGGACAAGTTGAGTACTTTAATCTGCGGACTTGAAAAAAGACCATGAATGGTGGTAGCGTTGGATATTAAATTGGCTCAGAATGTGATTTCTAAATTTTCAATGGTGGGAAAACCATCTGCAAAAGTTTTAATGGCTGGTGGAATTAAGTTTCATATTCCTGTTAACTTATCTTAAGTTTACACAGGAAATACAACAGTAATAACCGTGAATGCCTTTATTGATCCTGGTACCGAAGTGACCATATTAGATACGGCTTTTGATGAACAGATAAGGAACCTATATGTGAAGATCGAGAACAGACTAAGATTGGTGAGGGCCGACAGCTCCCTATTTAAGAGGTCTGGAACTATAAAAGTTACACAAGTACAGTTGTAGGTACCCTATGCATGATCGGGAAAAGACAAAATCCTTGATGTGGTTACTGAGGTTGTGTGCCTCGAGCCAACTTGTGAACTCATTTTAGGGATCAATCGGATTAGAGCACACTCCGATAAGCTCAGAGTTAGATATCTCTATGATCTGGATCTTAAGGGTGCTTTGGAAATTGAAGAGGTAACAGATCCCTCGGAATTTGATAAAATTCTGGAACATATTAAATACGTCGGTTTAATATACGTTCCCCAAATGGAATCTCCCTAAGTACCTACCTGTCAGGCAATAGATGTGAGGCGGATCACAGTATAACGGTGGCTCTATTAACTATGTAGGGGATACTCCAACTTTAAAATAGAGCGGCTGTATGCTCTTTTGCAAGCACACAACTTAATCAGAACTCCTGATAATCCTTCAGCATGTAAACTCCGTTCTAGACTTATGCGCACCTTTAGGGTTTACTCTGCAAGAGAAGACACAACTATCCAGTTAAGTCGAAATCACTAAGGTAGCACTATGAGGTCAAAACCACAGATATAGTTACAATGCAGAAATGCCAACTTAGATCTTTTTGGCTTCGTGTAGAATCGATTGCTTAATATCCATGGTAGGTACTATCCTCAGCTTCAACAATTCTTGCACTATTTGTAATCCAAGGTGATGTATATGGTGAGCACTCGCGGGCTTCGGATTGCTAATGTCAGAAGGTTGTCACATCGGCTATTCTTCATGCCGTTGCCTTCTGTACTTAGTCTGCCAGCGTTTCAGCTACTGCAGAGTCATACTACATACTTGACTAAACTAAGAATACTTTTCCTAACTGTGTTTCTAGGTGCTCACACTACCTATTCTTGATCAATGCCTAAGCGAGATAACCATAGTCTTATTCCGATGCCAGCGTAACTTTCAGATAGTAAACTTAATGATTTTCAGGTTACAACTCGAAGTTCTTAATTAATAGATCCGGTTTCATCCATCAGGGCAGTCTAGTGTCCATGGAGAGCCTGCCTCGTATACACGTAGACCAGCTTCAACTACTTATAATTCCACGGATATGACTCCGTTGATCTTCATTGAGATATTATTTGAAAGCTCTCTCTGGGTGGATGCTAATAGACTAGATATGTAAACCACGTTTGTCATCCAGCCATATGCTAGAACCTACAGAAGTAGTTTTAACAACTTCAATAGTCTATAACTCGCCCTCTCTTACTCTGATCGTAAAACGGATTCCAGATGTGGATTCAGCGTGCCAAACTAACCCTAATCCTAACTTGAACCGAAAGTTTCTGAGAACTTTTATTTTCACTCAGATATCTATTACTCCTTATAGGGTCACTGGACGCACTTTAGTCTAAATTATGCCCTGGTGGCTAGATTTTTTTATTTCTCTCTAGGCAGATTTCAGGGTAACCCAAAACGGCTAGCAGCGACGAATAAGGCTGTATGATATGTCAGTAGGACCACAAAAATATGCTGATCACAACCATGCTTACGGTTTCACGATCTGCCTTAGTTTAATCCAGTATTAAGGTTTCGAAATTGATTACTAGGGGGGGGTTGACCTAAACCGTATTTGGTAAGGAGCTCGCATACTCGGTTCAGGGTAACCAATGCTAGTTCTGGGTAACTTGGTAAGTTTAGGGCAACTGCTCCCATACAATTTTCGACTTTTGAAATATTTTCTTTAGTCGTATATTAAGAAACTTTGTCTGACAGTAACTAGATTCCTAGTGGTCGGAATCATACGAAACTTGAACTGTAGCTCCAGCTACCCGTTCTTAATTAGGTCCTGTATACCTGAACTCAGGACGCAATATTTCTATTGTTGGTCTGTACTGCAGATAGAAGTATTACCACTACAAGTAATATTTGCTAGTTATGCGCAATACTTATTCTTCAGTATTCCTTAGACACGTATAACATATCCTTGGGTCATCCTGCATAGTAATTGTACCCTCAGGTGGGGCGGTAGTCACCCCATAATACAAAGCGGCAGAGAACCTACTGGGACTGCCTTGGGGATTGCCAACCAAGGAGACGGATTTTGTACAAATCTTTGGAAAGGAGGTGTAGCCTGCCCGGCCAGCACGTGGTGGGCATGACATGACTTTGCTCTAATCCCATGAAAGCAACCACCCTCAAGGAAACTCTATCCTCTGTCTACAGATGAACTCGCGTTACTAAATAACTATCTGGATGAAACACTGAAAAATGGGAACGTTAGCATAAGCAACAGCAGTGCTAGTGCCGCAATATTTTTCTCAAAGGAGGTAAATAGCAACTTGCGAATAGTTGTTGCCTATCGTGGACTCAATGCCATCACTATTACAGACAAGTATCCCCTACCACTGATGACTATACTAATGGAACAAATTATTACATGTTAGATATTCTCGAAGTTGGATTTAAAGAATGTCTTTAATCTTCTGCTTATCCCAGGAGAAGTTGAATAGAAAACAGTGTTCAAAACTCGATATTTTCTATGCTAGAATACAGTTATGTGATTTGGATTAACTCAGAGACCATTTGTCTTTCAGCGACACCTTAATAATATTAACGCAAAAAAGATTGACTGAGGTGTTGTAATATATATTGATGACATATTAATATATTCTAAGAGAGAAGAGGAGCATATTGAATTTGTTCACTAGGTTCTTCAGCAGCTTATGGAGAATAATCCATGTATTAACATAGCTAAGTGCTAGTTCCATGTACTAGAAGTAGAGTTTGGAGGGATTCAAGTATGAAAACAGGGTATACAAAGCAGTCAGAATCAGGTTAAAGACATTATGAACTGGCCAGCCCAACAAAATATGAAAGAAGTACCAAGGTTTATTGGATTTGCTAACTTATATCACGGATTTTTATAAGGCTTAAGTTCTCTAACATTATTGATCCAAGTACTGATACATAATAGTGTGATGTGGAAATAGTCTGAGCAGTGTGAGAAAGGATTTGTTGAATTGAAGGGTAAGTTCACCACAGCACGTATGCTGTGCCATTACTATCTCGAATGAAAGAAGCAGATCGAGACAAATCTCTCGGACATATAGAAGGCTGGTCTCTAAACCCAATGTGAACCATATTGGGGTTGGGACCCTCTCTCATACTATAACAAACGTTTCCTACCTTCAAAACTCCACTATGATATTTACAATAAGGAGATGGTAGTGATAGTTAACTACTTTCAGGAATGGTGAAACTTTTTGATGGAGGCAATAAAAGAGATTGTAGTTTTTACTAATCATAAAAACCTTGAATACTTCCATACCATAAGTTGCTAAACTGCAGACAGGCATGCTGGGCGGAAATTTTGAGTCCGTTTAACTTCAAGATTGTCAACTGTCCAATTGAAAAGAATGGCAAGGTAGATACCCAATCTCGGTATGTGGATCGCGAACTTGAAGGAGTGGGGGAGAATCAAGGCCTAACAATTGGTATGTTTAAACCAGGGCATTTCCAGCTTGGTGAAAATGAAGAGGCCTTCCTAACATGCTGTGTTATAGTAGTGAAGGCTTCACAAGTTGAAGAATCTAGTTGGTCGAAGGAGATTCTGGAAAGATGGCTTTTGGTTCAATACTGCTTGGGTATTTGGAATACTTGGAAGAGAGGACAGGATTACTTAAGCCAACAACACTACAGTATAGAGGACGAAATTGTGAGCTATGTGGCCCTCATATATATCTCAGGCAGTAATACTCTCAAGTTGCAGGTTGCACACTAATACTATGATGGGAAAATGGCAGGGCACTTGGGAACTGATAAGACTCTGAACCTTATGAAGTGGAACTACTATTGGCCAACCATGGAAGAATGAGTACGAAACTACGTAGGAACCTGCAATGCCACCCAATGCAGCAAGACTACAACGCATAAGATTTATAGTCAGCTAGTACCACTCAAGATTCCATTATGAAGATAGAAACAGATCTCTATAGACTATATAACAGATCTTCCCAACCTCAAAGGCTATAACTAGTGCAAGGTTATTATCGACAGTTTCATGAAGATTGAAAATTTCATTACCCTTAAGAATAGGAAGGCAAAAGAACTGGAACTGATCTTTGTCAGGGAATTTTAAAGACTACATGGACTACTAAAGAGAGGTGTTTCGGATCGAGATACGTGATTCATGAGTTCATCTTGTGGTGAGGTTATGAGGTTATTGAAAGTCGAGTTGCACAGATCATTAGTATATTATCCTCAAACTGAGAGTTAAACAGAATAAGTCAACCTAATCTTTGAACACTACTTAAGTACGTACTCTATGGAGGATCGGGATGATTGGGTTGACCTGCTACCCTTTGCAGAGTTCGGTTACAATAATATAGGCTATACTGTAATCAAGCAGACCCTATTTTTCCCTACTTACAACAAACACCTTGAAAACAACTACAAGAATCCTAAGGATAACAGCACCAAAAGCAACAAATCTGAGGCAGTCAAGACTGTCGAGGACTTGTACATTATTGTCACGGGGTGACTACCGGCCCACCTAAGGGTACTTGTACTCTACAAAACGACCCAAGGATATGTTATACATGTCTGAGGAGTACTTAAGAATAAGTGTTGCGCGTTACTAGAAAATATTACTCGTAGTAGTAATACTTCTATCTGCAGCACAGCTCGACAATAGAAATATTGCGTGCTGAGTCCAGAGATACAAGAAGTACTTAAGAACGTGTAGCTGGAGCTACAGTTCAAGTTTGGTGTGATTATGACTACTAGTGATCTAGTTACAGTCAGACAAAGTTTCTTACTATACGACTGAAGAGAATATTTCTAAGTGAAAAATTGTATGGGAGCAGTTACCCTGAACTTGCCCAGTTACCCTGAACTAGGATTGGTTACTCTGAACCTACCAAGTGAGCTACTTACCAAATGCGGTTTAGGTCGACACCCCCCTGGTAGGCAACTTGGGAAGTTTATTGCTACACGTGACTAAGCCCGATCACGAATCCATAACTATGGTCATGATCAGTATATTTTTACGGTCCTACTGACATATCATACTAGCCGCATTCGTCGCTCCTAGCCGTTTTGGGTTACCCTGAAATCTCCTTAGAGAGAAATAAAAAAATCAAGCCACCAGGGCGTAATTTAGACTAAAGTGCATGCGGTGACACTATGAGGGGCAATGGAAATCTGAGCGAAAACAAAGGTTGTCAGAAACTTTCGGTTCAAGTTGGTTTTAGGGGTAGTCTTGCATGCCGAATCCATTTCTGGAATCCGTTTTGCGATTAGAGTAATACTAGGCGAGTTATGGGCTGTTGAAGTTGTTAAAGCTACTTCTGCAGGTTCTAGCACATGCCCGGTTGACAAAAGTAGCTAACGGACCTAGTATATTAGATTCCACGCAGAAACAGCTTTCAAATGAGTGCAAGATGAAGATCAACGGAGTCATATCCGCGGAGTTATGAGCAGTTGAAGCTGGTCCACGTGTACACTAGGCAGGCTCTCAATTGACACTAGGCAACTCGGATGGATGATGCCAGATCTATTAATTAAGAACTCTGGGTGGTAAACTGAACGACTTTAAGTTTACTATCTGAAAGTTACACTGGCATCGGAATAAGACTATGGTTTTCTCGCTTAAGGGATGAACAAGAATAGGTAGTGAAATCTCCTAGAGATACAGTTGGAAAAAGTATGATTAGGTGAGTCAAGTGTGTAGTATGACTCTGCAGTAGCTGAAACGCTGGCAGACTAAGTGCAGAAGGCGACTGCATGAAGAAAAGCTGATGTGACAACCTTTGGACATGAGCAATCCGAAGCCTGCGAGTTATCACAATATACATCACCGCGGAATACAAATAGTGAGAGTATTGTCGAAGGTGAGGATAGCGCCCACCATAGCTGTTAAGCAATCG
>Ga0307511_10005673_pt1 | contig 12660 bp, 11 predicted proteins | sample 13_EM_MG_FD_200266 | JGI IMG/M metagenome (GOLD analysis project Ga0307511, IMG submission 200266) | Populus trichocarpa ectomycorrhiza microbial communities from riparian zone in the Pacific Northwest, United States - 13_EM | ecosystem: Host-associated > Plants > Roots > Unclassified | place...
GTTTCAAATGCCGGATTTTTGTACTACGTGCAATATTCATTCTTGAAGGTTACCTTATTAAGATTTTCGGATTCTCGAAGGACTACCCTTGAAGTTACAAGGAAATCTGAACCCACGTCAGCTGTTTCGAGAGGGAAAAAAGAACTTATTCTGCCTTATTAAGGCATTCTTAAATATCAAAGCACCTGTCTTCTTAACGTCCTTGAATATATAACACATGAACACACACACACACACATATATAACTCATATATATCACTCTCAAGTAAATTTTTCAGCCTTTAATTTTTTATTTTATTTTAAGTCTTTTGCAGATTTGCAAAACTATAAAAGGTTTTTACGGTGATTGGTGCTTTTCAGCAGTGAATTATTATTATTATTATTATTATTATTATTATGATTTTGTATCAAAACATGATGCGCAGCATGTTATCTTTTAAGCATTTAATTTTGTAAGAAAACAAATTACTATTCCAAAAATTCAATTTATCTGGGCATCTTATAAGAATTTAGCACATATACTATTCCCAGCTTTCTATCTCTTTAAAGATGCCAACGTGAAAACAAATGAAGGATTACTTTTTTGGAGCACTTTCTTCGTTATTTTCGCACACTTAATTTTAATGTATTACTTTTTATTGTTATTTTTTTTTAATTTTTAAGGATTTTTAAATTTTAATAGAGAAATACACAATTTAATAAAAATGAGCAGCATAATTTTAAATTTAACTCTTGGATAGGGTTAAGATTTGACCTCATTATTTATTCATTCTATTAATTCTTTTTTCTATCTAGATTGAGACTCTTAATAATTTAAATAGGATTTTATTAATTAAGAATTTTTTTATATTTAAAATGGCAATTTTTTCTTAGGTTACCCTGGATGTCGCGCCATCCTTGCATGTGGAAGCAAGAAAAAAAAGCGTGCAAGTTGAGAAATAAATTAAAAAATAAAATGAAAGGTTTGTCTCTAAAAACCGACAGTTTGTCGAAGCTTTCAAAGACTGTTAACCACGGCTGTCAGAGAGATAGACATAGCCGGTCAAACACTTAAAATCCACGAACTTGGAGAGGTGTATGACTCTTTAACGGGCCGTGCATTCACCGGGTCATGGATTTGGGACTCAGCCTTGCTACTCTCTCGGTGGCTCGCGACTTCTCAGTTTGATTTGCGAGACAAGTCCGTCATCGAGCTCGGCGCGGGAGCCGGACTGCCAGGCTTGACAGCGGCACTACTTGGCGCCAGTCGAGTCTTGCTAACGGACATCGCGCCGCTGCTCCCTGGCTTAGTAAAGAACGTTGAAGCGAACGAGTTGGAAGACCGAGTCGAGGTGAGGGAACTCGTTTGGGGATCGGAGGAGTCGCTGAGTCGAATAGGAGAGTTGAGGCGATTCGACGTCGTGCTGCTGAGTGATGTGTTTTTTGACCTGGAGGAGATGGCGGCGCTTGGGCGGACGTTGAAGAAGGTGTCTGGGAACAAGACCAGGGTTTTGGCGGCGAGCGAGGTGAGGTTTTGGACAGGTGAGTGCTTAAATGAGTTGGTGAGTCAGGGTTTCAAAGTTGTAGAGGTGCCGATTCAAGAGGATGGGAGTGACGGTGGAAGGGATATCTTTGCAGTGTACAACATAATCCCGCCGGATGAAGAGGATTGCCATAACAACATGTCGGGCTCGATCATAAAAAGGTAATGGTTATTGCAAATTTCACCATATAAAAAGGTTATGTATGTATGATCGCAACATCATGTTTTTGCATTGTAAGCGTTCCAAGATTATACTAGAACAAAGGGAACGTGAAGAACACTTATTTTAAGATGGCTTTTATTGACTTTTATGGCTTCTTGTTAGCCGCTCTAATTATCTTTTCTAAGACATTTTGAATGTCTTATTTGTTGTATGCAAGTATTTAAGAAACAAATATTTACGTTTTACAGCTTATTTTATTTTTGACTGTCACAAAGCTCACATCAAATATCCATCAGAACATCCTCTCGGATGCATGTACTATGGTTGCCAATGTATTTAGGGTAGTTTGCCATTTAACACACTCCGGTGAAAATATTGGGAAAATGATTAGAAAAGTATTTGAAGAGTAATATTGTTTCAATACAATCACAATTTGAATATTGATTTTGTAATAATGATTGTTTATTCAAGAAATCAAAAGTAAAATCAATTAATATATATGTACATAAATCAATATAAAAATCTATAAATATTTAATAGTCAAGATATGATTTTCAAGATTCAATATCAAGAAATAAAAAAGAAAATAGGTTAACATGATATGAGAGAGAAATAAAAAAAGAAAAAGGAAAAAAAGAACAATTATGGAAAACATACCCGGGCTTCTTTTTTATACACTCGATATCGTTAGAAAAATCATACCGTTAGAAAGATCTCAACGAAATAATTTTAATCGCATCATAAAAAACCACTAGATAAAATTATAATTAGTTAGTAGTTTTGTTAGGGGTTAACCACACCCTAAAATACCTTAACCCTAAACAAGGTAAGTTTAGAAATATTCTATCCGAAATAAATTTTCAAAAAATTTGTCATAGTTGAAATTGTTTAGGAAATGATTTAATGAACAGTCTTTTCATAAGATAAGCATCAATTATTATTAATCTTTACAAAATTATGGTAATTCACATATATAAGGGTATCTCTAATGGAAAAAGCAAATGAAAAGCCAAAAATAAAAATAAAAAATCTAATTCCCTTGGTTTTGCAGCTCCAAAGAAATAGTCCTATGAAGAGCCAAAATAGTTTTTCTGTCAAAAAAAAAAATCATTTCTACAAATCTATCAAAAGAGCTAAAAACATTAAAATAAATTATTTAAAGATTTCTTATTTCATTTCCACAACATTTCTCAAAGTTTTTCTCAAAAAATCCAAAAGTATTAATATTAAATATATTAAAGTACAAATTAGTTTTTAAAATGGTTTTTTTCCCATTGAAGTACACATAAAAAATAATAATTTAGCACTTTTAAATGATTTTTTCCGGAGATGCTCAAATCAAATTTTATATGATATTACGTGTGTGTGTGTGTGTTTTGGAGTATTAAATAACTCTTAACAGCTTCCTGAAGACCTATGTTATCATGAACCTAATAAGCAACACTATACAAGAAAAGTTTACATATAAAATTACCATATAAACACGTGATAGTTTCTTTTTTATATATAGAAAACTAATCATTTAAATTCATAAAAACCTTGTTTTAATACTTACAAATTAATGCATCAGTTTATATGAAAATGTAGTATAAAAAGTTTGTTTTTATATCATTTTTCTTTTTTAAAAGCTAAGCCAAGAGAAACTTTCCTCTTTTTTATTTTTTTAACAACGGAAGTAATTTACTTTCCAATTAACCATACTAAATGATCTTTCAATTGTAAGAAGGGAATAAATTAAAATAAGGGTGTTGCTATTTTCACTTCATAGTTTATTAATCCCACTCTATAATAGATAAATCAAATTAATCACCAAATTTACTTTCTTTGCAAAAGTTTTTGGTCGTGCTATAATTCTTTTTTTATTAAATATTTATTTTGCTCTTCCAAACATTATCTACCAATAATATATTATTTCAATTTTATATACTTCTTTTTTATCTGAATTGATTTTGAAGTTTAATAATTCAAAAATATTTTTTTAATAAAATCTGATATATATCAAACTTGGATATTTAATAGTTATACTAAAGATGAGAGAGGGTAGTGTAGTCTATTAATAAATATGGATTGAGATAAACTATTTATCTGGCTAAAATTTAGTTTTAAACTTTGTTCCTGCGGTGGTAACTTTCTTTTATCAAATAAGAGAGGCTACAGGCTCATAATCCTCTAAAAAACTTCACCTGGGTAAAAAGTATGGAGACGACAATTTCTAGAGCACAATAGTTTCCCACAGCTTCCCTCTTGATGAACCTTGAAACCAGGTCCATTAATGAAGTATTTAGCAAATTGTTTGCAGCTGGATTCGCTATTTTTCTGGTTTTATCATTGCAGAAAACATCATTGTTTTCCCATTCATAAGGTGAAAACTAACATGCCCACCAATAAAAGCATATTACAAGCAGAAACCATCGCCACTATTCATTAGATATTACTCAGTCTCCAAAAGAGTACAGATCTGTGACCTTGCAGAAACCCTATGGGACCAAGAATTTAAAGCAAAGCCCATTTGATGTAAAAACCAATCCCACACTTGAAGCATACCAGCCAAGTGCAAGATATCACTGGCTGGCTGCACAGTATGAATTCCTAGGATATCATCGTCTAACCATCTAGCTGCTGATTATAGGAGTATAATTACATGTCAGGAAGAGCTGAAAGGGTCAGGCGACTTCCCCCATCGCTGTGAAAAACTCTTCAGTGGTGGTAACTGCTTTCGTATAATTAATAGGGGTCTCCCCTGTAGGTCAAGTATTATATATACCCCTCATCACGACGTCCACACCCTTCCAGCAAAGCATGCCATGTAATGCTCCTTCGGAACAACTTTACCTTCTCAAAACACTCTACTTTAAGCAGGCAATTGGGTTTTATCCTTTTCTTTCTCAGCCTCGGATGTGCAGCCCACATCTGCTCACACACCCCATAGCAGAGCTATGGCTCACTATCTTTTATTCTTATCATCCAAGGTATTCTTTGGCTACTGAAGTATACCAAAACTGACCTCAAGAGGACGACAAACTCTTCTGCGCTCTTGGCAGAGATATATTAGGGCACATGTGACGACACAAACCAAGTCGCTGAATTCAAAGATCATAACCCATCATAGCCACACACACAAAAAAAATTTACCATGCACTCTCAACCGTTGTAATGGATTTTCTGGTTTTGGGTGCCCTGACCCTGCTGAGACTGCTGTTGTGGAGCCTGTAAGTTCACCGGCTGAGTGTTGTAGTGGGCAAAGGGCTGAGAGTAAAGAGAATTCATCAAGCCCTGCATATAAATTGACCAAACTATGTTTTATATACTGGGAAGAACCACTAACAGACTTACAAACAAAAACTGCAAAATTATGCAACAAAAAAAGAAGAGGCAAAATTAACAGAGTGCTGCAAGCATTTGATAAACATGCAAACATATACATGATGCCAAATTTTCCTACATCTTGCAGTTTTGGTAGTTTTGCCTCTTGAACTTCTTTATGTCAAGAACTTCAGGTATCAGAAAAAACCTGAGATTGAAGTTGGTTCGGATTGGCTATGCCAAAGTGGCTTTGCGATGCATCATCTTGTGAGGGATCATTAAAGCCAACCTGAGTGAATAGCCCTTGTGATCCATGAGCCATGTAATCCTGCCAACAGAAATTCATCAGGGCTCAGATAAACAGCAGTCTATCGGTGATTAAGAAAAAATACATGGTGTTTTCAAAAGGCAAACCTGAGACATGAAATCATTTCCAGAACCAAAACGAGAAAATCCAGCTTGAGAATTCTGATTCAAGAAGTTGCCTGGAAACCCACCTTGGGCTCCTTGTGTAACATAATCCACAGCATATCCACTTTGAGATGCCTGCAGAGCATTTTGCATTACAAAAAAATCTTAAGACAGAAGTGCATTCTCTACTACCACTGCAAAAGGAAAGACCATATTTGGTTGAAGCAAGACTTCAAACACAGAAGTTAAATGACAAATTACTCCTCTCATTTTGCCTCATTTGCTGCTAAGCAATGCCTACCATTATATACTCGAGAAATTTTGCCAACCCCTGATTATCATGTATAAATTCAAAGCAAACCTAGACCAGAGTATGAAAAGCATTTGGAAATACAAAAAACTGAATATTCCACCAAAGAAAAAATCTAACCTCACATTCTTCGTCCATTTGCACCATATATGGAAAAAAGAAAAAAAAAAAAAACTATTGGACATATAACATGATCTCTACTCTTGCAGGGCTTATATACCTGAGTGGAGAAATCAGCAACATTGTAAGGAACATGCGATCCCTGGCTTTTGAAATCATCACCCAAGAACTCCTGATTGATTGCCATCAGAAAAGAAATTAGAGGGGGGGGGGGAAAGGAGGCAAACTAAGTCAATAAAACATAATTTTTAAGGATGACGAGCCGGGAAAATACCTGGGACATACCCCCCATGGAAAATCCATCACGAAATGTTTGGCTCGATCCCTGAACTGGAATCTATTTATGCAACAAACACATTCAGGACACAAGAATACTATGATAGCAATAAAATCATATAGATGAATCATATTGTTAAGAAAAAATTGCTTACATTATTATATCCAGGCTGAGATAATGCACTACCCACAGATGGCTGGCTATTTGGATTCTCCAGGGAAGAAAAATTGAAAGATCCAATGTTCCCAATGCCTTGCTGAGTGCCTTGCTGGTGTGGGAGATGACTTCCAATAGGTGCACCAGCATTGCCGCGCCCAGCACCAAAACCTCGAATTCCTGGCTGAGGGACTTGAGGAACAGCTCCAATTGGCCCATGCACAGCTCCACGAGTTGGAATAGCATATGGTTGAGAAGGTGGATCACCATGAAATGGTGGAATGGGGACCCGAGGCATTGGAAACCCAGCAGGATGAGCACCAGGCTTGTGGGTACCATTGGGTGGGGCAGGTGGCATATAAGATCCTATATTTGGGACAACACAATCTGACAAGTCAACATAAGGACAGCAGAGTAGCTAAACAGAGGAACTTGATTGAATAATAATGAGTGTGCTTCAGTCCTATTCTACTTTTGAGTATGCATATCCTCAGGGACTCGTGGAACTTAAATGCCATCGCTGTGTAAAAATTCTAGGATTTCTAACTAGACAGGTGAAATGTAGCATACCCCTGGCACGGGAGTTTCTTCTATCTGCATTTGGGCTAGCTGAGGCAACAGACCCAAAATTATCATTAGGGATAATTCCAGGTCCACCACCAAAGAAAAGCCTCCTATCATTATAAATCTGTATGAAAACATAGCCAACCACAATCAGTTCATATTTATTCCTGACAAGTACTTCATGATACAATGGAAAGACTAAAAAAACAACACAAAAATGGAAACTTGGACAAATTTATCCTTGGTCAATGATGCTGCCCTTTCCTAGAAAGTTGAACCCCATACCTTTTTGGGCTTTTGAAATTGAACCATACTCTGCTTCAAGTTATTCAAAGGTCCTTCAACCAAGCACTCATGTTCCTGGTGAAACAATTGTAGCAACCAGAAAGAGTAAAAATGTTTCAGTAATAAATCAAATTATTATTAGCAAGCGACAAAGGATATGTGAAACTGAAATTCATCTTTCAATCTCCGCACCATACCATCGCTAACATTAGCAAAAAGTTGTGCAAATGAGAGTAATGAGAGTTTCATAAAAAGCATAACACAACAGGTAGAGAAGACATACCTTGTAGTGAGTTAATAAGCTATTCCACAAAGGCTGCTTGCTTAGAACTTTAGGGTTTCCCAAGATGACAATACCATATCGAGCACGGGTTAGAGCTACATTCAATCTCCGAGGATCATTAAGAAATCCAATGCCCTAGAGAAAGGGACAGCGGTCAAGCACGTGATCATAAAAGAAAACCTTTTTATCTACCAAAGAGACACCTTTGATGGTGAACAAAATAAGAATGGGCTGGAAATTAAGTCTAAAAACTACACCAGTATCTGTCCGCATTTGATACAGTTGAAATGGGTGAAAAGAAAAAATGTCTAGTACAATAACCTGACACTTCCCTACACAAAAGGGATATTTCACATATGTTATCAAGCAAGTTCTGACGACCACTCAAAGATATATGGCACCAAACCCATCAAACAAGTGCTTCCACGTGAGCATCTTGTTAGAACTAGGACCCTACCTTCTAGCATACATGTGACGGGGAAGAGGAAGAAGGCAACTTCGGGATGAGCACCACATAATGAAAAGGTTAAATGCTGAATGATAGGATCACACCCAAATTCTCCCTTCTACGACCACAATTTGATATAGTCGTACGACTGGACAAACCCAAATTGTCTCTTCTAATACCACAATTTGATAGTGTCATGTGACCAGACAATGCCTTTTTTATTCATGTGATTACCAACAATGGATTTGACAATGGTCTCCATTACATGTCCACGTGCATAAATGAGGATTGAAGCCATGATAAGATGAAACAGTATGCACAAAAGAGTGCAATAAATAAATGAGCACACAACCCAAAAGGCTTGAAAAAATAGAAAACAAGATCAAGATTCAAAGCTCGGGCTCTGAGTTGAACAGCTACATTCAGACTACCCCTTAAAATTAACCACATAAGTTTTGTGATCTATAGAATTTGGGAGGGTATAGAGAACCAACCTGATGTTCGTTGCTCCTGACACAAGACAAAATAATGTAGTCCTTTTCCCTTCCTTGAAATGAATCAACACTTGCAACCTGCAAAAAAATGCTAAACCATGAAGCAATTGCAAGTAAATATTGAACAGCATCTAGACCCATAAAATAGAAGCTATGAATTACCTCAATTTCCTTGTATAGTTGCTGTCTGAGGGCACCATTTCTTGACATATAATTCACAATATATGCTCTCTGTCCCTCATAAGGTGTTATCACTCCAATCTGTAAAATGTTGTACAAAATCAAAATATTGTATCGCAAAAAAGAAATGCACCTATGAAAACAAGAAGAGAAGATACACATGCCTGGCTAGGGACTACACCGCTCCTCAAAAACGTAGTTACAATTTTTTCAACATTTGCAGCCTCGGTACGATTTAGATAGGATGTCCCACTGGCACTTATCTCTTCTTGTCCCATCTAAAGAACAGCTATTGAGTTACAAAACATAGCCTTGAAAAAAGATAACAGGATATAGACAAGGAGACCAGAGATTTGTAGTGCATTAAAAGCACTTGCTGGAAAATTCTTTTAAGTTAACAATATTAGCATATTAAAATAAATATATTGTCATAATTTCTTTCTGATACTATTCAGGTGGGAATATCACACAATTCCTATAGACTGTATCAGCCCAAAAAATGCACTAGCTAAGTAATTATCCTTTTTGTTTAAAGTATTGTAATATAATATAACCAATATGCAAATATCATACCTGGACATAAAAGAACATTGGACGATTTGGCACAGGCCAAGGGAAATCAATGCCCGATGACTGTCTCTCATTGACAGTCACACCATTTTGCAGAGTGCCTTCATAAAAGCTGTTGGATGGAAATTCAGAAAGAGATGGGTGCATGCGATATTGAACCTGAAGTATGAAAGAAGAAAACATAAGTACCAGCTTAGCAGCATCCTATGAAAGAAACTACATCAGCCTTGATACAAAGAAAGATGAAATTTAGTGCAAAGTAACTAAATTATAATTGATAACGAGCAGTTCCTAACAACCATTTCATTCCAAGCAGGATAAATGTGCTAACCATAAATACATGAGCAGACCACACACAGAGATAACTGAAATAACATTACCTGCAATCTAATTGGTTTCACACCAAGTAAAACAAGGCGCTCAAAGAGAGACTGGGCTAACCCAGCACGAGCAGCTTTCTTGCACATAATGACAGGACCAAGCTGGCAATGGTCACCAACAAAAACGACCTAGCAGATAACTACTCATCAGAAACTGAAGCATGCGATAGTAAAATGGGCATGTCAAAAATCTTGAATACCTGCTTCGCCCCAAGTACCAAAGGAATGAGACACTCTGGTTCAGTCGCCTGAGTTGACTCATCAATAAGTACCTAAAATAAGGTAAAGAGTGTAAGCTTCCAATAGTTCAGCAACAAAAGATGAGGGCAAAAACAAACGATAAGAAGACAAAACGGAAGAAAAATAAGATGCATTTCTACCTGGCGAAACCTAAAATTTGCCAACCGAGGATCTCCAGCACCAACACAAGTGCAACAGATGACATCAGCACTTTGAGAAATTTCCCTTTCTGTTGCTCGTTTCAGAGCTTTGTATTTTTTCTCATCACTACTGGACAGTTCTCCTGTTGATATAGGAACAGACAAGAGGGGAAATAAAGAAAGAATGAGAACAGTATTAGGATAAACCCTGAAGTCCACTGTAAAACTGTATATCAAGACTGGTACATCCAACCAGAACAAAACCAAATCTACAGCACCAGGTACAAAAGAAATTATGTTGTCAGGGAAGAGTTATTTGTACAATTTCTAGTAGCACCAGCCTCAAATCCAGAAGCCAAATATAGTTTCTCCTACGACTAGCAAGAATACAATAAACTTCTAAAGATTGAGTGACAAATCAACAAGGTCCCAAATCATATAATCCCACATGCTTTGAATGCATATGAAAATGTAGGGGTGTGCAGCTCTATGCAGAAGTTGAGGTAATCAAATTCACAAATGAGCATCTCAATTGCAACTTGTAATTAATAACGAAGAATTCCATTTTAAATAATTAAGAGGAAGGACACACCTTGCTCATCTTTCAACTGTTGCAACTTGTGAAGTTCACTTTTCTCTGAAGTGTCTAGATGTCTAACCTGTACCAGTCACTAGTAATTAGAATCTATAACAGGAAAGCTAAAATTGAGAAGTGCACACATGAAAAGAAAAGGAAAATGAAAGGCAGGACTCTACTAATTGACAAACCTGATAGTGAAGGGTGAGATGCTCAACAGGAGAACTAACAGCTTCCCTTGATTTTGCACATAGCCTAACAACCTTGAGGAAATACAATCCATGAAAAACAAAATTATGTCAAAATACATTTACCTATTAGTTTAAATGACCGGCATTACAAAAGATTTAATTTGAGCACCCAGATAGTAAAACATACTATCAGCAAATAAGTGTGTTATGTTACTCAGAAATATGAAAAAATCAGCAAATAATTCCTAGGACTAGTTTTCTTCTTCAAAATATTAATTTGATCCTTCATAAACTAAAGATCATCAAGGAACAAAAAAAGATAAGAAAAAAATATGAAAATACCAGCAAATATTTTTAGGGACCAGTTTTCCTTTTCAAAAATTTAATTTGAGCCTTCAACAACCATCAGGGAACAAAAGAAAATTCAAGGACATGGCTAGCCATGGACTTATCCACGCAAACAGAGATGAAGAAACAGGCCCAATGGTATAAAAACCTCACTGCCTATCCAAGATCATAAAATGTAGCCCCAAAAAGAAATATTTCCAAATGTGTAAGTCAGAGAACCACGTATCAGACAGCAAGTTGTTGAGATGAAAATGGGATTAAGAGGTTTGAAGAAGGACAAGGACAAGGCCCCTGGTCTCAATGTATCGCTATAACTTTTTCTAGTCCTGCAGGGATAAGACTAAATCTCATCAGTGAAGGAAACATGGATTCTACATTCTTGATGTAGATTCCTAAAAAATAGTTCTATCGAAGTTAGGGACTTCAAACCTTTCAACCTAAGCACCAGATTGCGAATATTCTCACCTAGCAACTAGGTTTAGTCCAACAGGACATATGCAAAGTGTTAAAATACTATTTCTTTATGTGCAACTATTTGGAGGGGCAGATGTTATTGAATAGAGTGCAGATTTGCTGACCCAATTATTAAATTTTGGGAGGGCACAGAAAGCAAAATCTTTTTGAAGGTGCTATGTTGCTCTCCGTTGGATTTTACCATTAAAGGTCAATTCTTCTCAAAGCAGCCATGGTGAGGATAATTTTTCTTAGCATCTCTCGCTTGTTGCTGTGTTGCTCTCCGTTGGATTTTACCATTAAAGGTCACTTCTTCTCAAAGCAGCCAAGGTGGGGTAGGATAATTTTCCTTGGCATTTCTCGCTTGTTGCTACCGGTATCTAGAAGAGTGTCTTTGACTAATATTTGCCAAGATTGGAAGGTCTTTCTAGTTTGACCTCAATATCTGTACTTTCAGAGGGCGGTTTATTCTCTTTCTTGAGAATCTTCTTTTGTCCATATTAACAAAACATTTTTATTACAAATACAACTCCAAAATTTCAAACTTAAGCTCAACAAATGTGAGCATAAATGACAAGAATCAATTTATACATGACAACATAGTGGCAGGAAAAAAAATGATACGAAATTAGTTATTAGGCAGGGCTTTGTGATCTCACCTTTAAGCCGGTGGCACTTATCTTCTCAGCTAGCTGATCTACAGCTACATTACTTGGGGCACACACCAAAACCTAAAGGAGTCGAAGTAAGACATGCATGCAGTCAAGTATCTGAATGAGCTGATAGTAAGCATTTTAAAGAACTTGCCTGTCCTTGTCCCTGTTTAGCCATATGATATACAATGGCGGCAGAAGTGACAGTTTTTCCTGTTCCAGGTGGACCTTGAATCAAACTTATAGGCTTCTGGAGGACATTCTTCACAGCAAGAACCTGTTAAGTGGAGAAAGATTAGGATCACTTACAGCAACACACAGTTAAATAAGGAATTCCATTAAAATGGTTAAAAAAATCACAAGTTAATAGGAGTGAAGACAACAATTTGCATTCTGATATGGAAGCACAAATATTCCGAAAAATCTCAGCTACGTTAAGATCAAAACATTGCAGCAAGGAATTCATCATAAGCCACATAATTATCCCACATGAAAGCATCAGGGAAGTTATTGATTAGTTCACAACAAATCAATCCATGAAAGAACATGGACAAGCATCAGACCATCGAACATGATGCAGTTCATGGCAATG
>Ga0307511_10005674_pt1 | contig 12660 bp, 11 predicted proteins | sample 13_EM_MG_FD_200266 | JGI IMG/M metagenome (GOLD analysis project Ga0307511, IMG submission 200266) | Populus trichocarpa ectomycorrhiza microbial communities from riparian zone in the Pacific Northwest, United States - 13_EM | ecosystem: Host-associated > Plants > Roots > Unclassified | place...
AGTCCAACAGCCACTACGGAATTCACCCACTTATACCCTTCTGGTTTGATATTCAGCCATTTCAGTCTAGCCAAGATGCCTTCTCTACGTACAGACGAGATACGGGCCGGAGAAGCCATCTTCACGCCGTCCAATCGTGAATCCAGTCCTTCAATCATTTTTACAAGGCCTGAAGGTCCACGAGAGTCTCCCTCTCGACCTATTTCACCCTCTCCGTTTGCGGATCCAATTGAGGCCATCACCCCAATATCCCTTCGTTCTCCTGCTGCTACCTCAGTTGCCAGTTTTGCACAAGCAAATCTACGAAACCGGTATTTCCACTCTCGTCGCATTAAAGATCCAAAAGATATCCAAAAACCTTGGTTAGAGAAGAAGGATCCCCGGGAAAAATGGGTTACGATAATACCATTGATGGGAATTGTAATAGGATTAGGGATCGCGGCATTTCTAGTTTACAACGGTATTAGTAGTGTAGTAAACCGGAAGTACTGTGAGGTTTTTGTGGAGGACTGGAATCAAGGCTTCAGGGAAGATATTTGGACAAGGGAGGTGGAAGTGGGGGGTTTTGGGTAGGTTTACTGGGTTGCAGATTCTCCAAGTAAAGTGCTAACATATAACCCCCTGATTTGAAGGAATGGGCAATTCGAATTTACAACGCCATATTCAGAGAACTCCTTTGTTGGAGATGATGGAATGCTCCACATTCGTCCCACCCTCACTGAAGCACGGCTACTTGAGAGCGACAATATTCTGGACCTCACTGCTCAGGGCATCTGTACCTCTAAGTTGAAGAAAGATTGTGTCACGGAAACCTCCGTAGCCAAGCGTGCAATAATCAATCCTGTTCGATCTGCTCGCATACATACCAGAAACTCTGCATCAATAAGATACGGGAGAGTGGAGGTTCGTGCTAAACTTCCCGAAGGGAAGTGGCTATGGCCGGCTATCTGGATGTTACCTGTGAACAATACCTACGGGGACTGGCCTAGAAGTGGAGAGATCGATATCATGGAAAGCAGAGGAAACAGATACACGCACAAACAAGGGGGCAATGATATCATGTCGTCAGCGCTTCACTGGGGCCCCGATGCTGAGCATAGTGGCTGGTGGAAAACAAACAACAAACGCGGAGCTCTACATACAACCTACGCGAAAAAATTCCATACATTTGGGCTTGAGTGGTCGGAAAACTACTTGTTCACATATGTAAACTCTCGACTACTCTTGGTACTCTATGTCCCCTTTCCAAATGGGGGACTTTACAAGTCTGGGGGGTTTCCTTTGACGGACTTAAGGGGAGCACGGATCATTGACCCATGGAGTCAGACTGGCAGGAGGAGTACTCCCTTCGATCAACACTTCTATCTCATTCTAAACGTGGCTGTTGGCTCTACAAATGGTTGGTTCGAGGATGGCGTTGACGGCAAGCCTTGGGTTGATGGAAGCCAAAGCGCGCGGAAAGACTTCTGGGATGCTAGGCAGGATTGGCACCCAACCTGGAAAAATAATGGGGAGATGGTAGTTGAGAGTGTGAAGATGTGGCAGCAATGTGATTGATTGAAGACAATTGGATGATAACTTATCATGGAAACCTACATCCAGGGACTTGGGGGAGGATTGCTCAAGAAAGTTTTTTATTTCAGATGTTTTGCTGCACTACAGTACTTATGTATAACGTTACACTAATAGTATTTTCAGCATGTGGACCAGGGATTTTTTCCAAGAAAACCTAGAAATAATTAATTGCGAGTTCAGTTCAAATCTTTTCTCTTTCTTTTCCTTTTCTGCACTGTAAGTCGGAGATTACCAGAACATACATCCAAATATGCAGGTATATACCTCGGGTATCACGGCACCAGCCCAGTAAAAATTAAACAAATGTACCAATACTCGAAGGTGCTTGAAAAACCGACAGGTTGTCATTGTGCTGGGTGGTACAGATAACATGCCGTATGAGCGAGAACATGAGATCGGACTCAGCGAAGTAATGATGATTAAAGTTATTTTTGGCCAGCAGTGTGGTTTCACTCTGGGAGCGAGACAAAAAGTGCTATGGCACTATACATATGAGAAACTACCTATAGTATAAAATTGCCTTATGAGGAGATATATTCTACGTGCATGCGGATCTTGAACCTCCGAGGATCACCGTTAAACTTTAGGTGCTTACTGGCAGAACATGGGAACGTTGATACAAGCGCATGTATGTATCGTATGTGCATGTGGTCGAAAAACACAGGTTCTCATGCACATTATTGGATAGATCATTGGCACAGTGGCAAGTAATTGCGCATGATCATAAATGCGTAAGGACCCTGATCTCTGGTTGGAAGATTTGATATACTATGAATCTGTCCTATATATACATCCGCTTTACTGTCGAATGATTTTTTTCGGCATGGTCACTCACGAGCCTACCTTCAGCCTAGTCTCCTTCAGCTGTACGCGTGCCGGAGACCTTGCATGTGTCCCCATTTTAGCGATGAGGAGTCTGGAAATGTAGCAGTTTCTAGAGGTAGTTTGGAGTTATCTTATCGATCGAATTGGATCCTGACTACCAAGATATGTAGGTTTCAGCTACTTACGTAGCCCATAACGTTGATAAGTAAATCGATATATGCAAGCCATACGGCGCTTTTGCTTCCGGCACTATCTTGAACCTTTTCTGTTATCTTGCAGTCGTATTTCTGCTGTACCACGATCTCGTTCCAGGCAGATTAATAAATTGTGAAGAAGCCAGCTGGACTATTTGCTGCCTCGGTAAAATTCTGCAGCTGTAGCGCTTTTCTGTGTCTCTATCTAGCTCTGTAGCACCTTTACTTGTATAGTAACTTTGGCTATTTATATATGCATACTTGTTGTACTATATCTAGTACCATATGTATGCCCCCGTGGTGCCTTACGACTATGTATCGGGAATCTAAGAAGAGATATATATATATGCCGTCCCGCAGCCGTCCCATAACCTACCCTGCCATAACCTACCCTGCATGGTCAAGATGTAAAGGGAATTAAAATTAGAGTTTGTGTAAATGAGGTTTGGGCGCCCCTAGGCCTACTGCAATTGATTGATATGTAAATAATTCCTTGTCTCGTAAGGAGTAAATACCAATATATTTTCACAGATCTGCTCAGCCGGTGTAATTTGAAAATTATTAATTCAAGTTGCGTTCGAATTAGGTGGAAAGTCGTCCGATATTAGGTTTGTTGGCCATGGGGTTGTTCAAACCACTGTGCCTCTACTAGCTACCGGCCGCGCGGCGGTGCTGTCTGATATATTTTTGTGCTTGTGTCCCACTGTATACCTGTATTACCTTATTAGATGAATTAGGAAGCTGAATAGGGCATCGCCGAAGAGTTCCAATAAGAGAAAATGGTATGATATGAATCATATTCATGGCTTCAGGTAGGGAAGCTAATCTTAGCTTACCACCAGCTATGTATGGTTTTCTTTTGGTCCTGAAGCCATGATCATGATCGATATGATTCATTGACCATTTGCATCGTCTAACTATATTAACAGATTGGCCCAGGTCGCCTCGCTAGATCCAGTCCTGATAGTTACATATAATAATCGTAAGTGTCTTTATAATCTTGTCTATTCTGAGATACTGCACCGTGACCATGATCCGCGGCCAGTGACACCTAGACTTGAATGTACATATACCTTTACTAGTCTGGTTACAACTACCTTTACATGTGCCACCTCACCAATGTTTGTACAGGTAGCTGTGCTTAAGTTCCTGAGCCGCACTAGCATTAGTCTTGAAAGGAGCTACCACGGTGATTAATTTGGGGTCGATTGGCCCATTCGTAACAATGATATCATGATATTTCGCACCGCATCTTCCATCCTGGAACATACAGACCCTTTTGATTTGAGATACTCAAGGCTGGGTTTGGGAAGAGCCTTGGTAGGCTCATTGGGGAACATTTTTCCTGATCCGCATGAAATGTTGAGAGGGCCTCTAGTTTCTTAGAAGTTTTCTGCACTCGTACTCGTACTCTGACACATGATACTTCGGGAGGAGGTATTGGTCTCTAGGTATGATCACAGCTTTAAATTCGCGTACATGTTATAGATGTGACATTACCATTCTGCCAGCGAGAAAATGCGGAATAGTGGTACTATCAGTGTGTTGTAACTCATACGGACTCTTTTGAGCGCTCTAACTATGCCTTCGAATCCCGATCCTGTTCTGCTTTTGATCCGAAGGCACAGCAAGCTCAGAAGTCGCTGTTGGTAAACTCAGGCAAGAGGTTGTCCCAGTTAGTCCTTAATTTCGAGGCTAACCCCTTCCAACAAAGCTAAACCGCTCCAGGCAGTGGAAACATCCTAATCAGGCAGGCGGATAAACAACAACCTGTTGCAAACTCATGAGCAGTATACCGGCTAGCTAGCAGTGCCGAGACTACTTAAGTACATGTAGGTACTGGTATGGCTACCGTAGAAGTATTTCCCCACAGGAGGCTAGAATATTAATAACCTAGCCTTAATGTTGTGTTGTCGACCAGTTTTGTTGCGACCTCGAAGCTCGAATATCAGCAGCAACTGCCTGTGATGGGAATGGTATCGTCATCGCGATCGTCCCTGATCCGATCTAACCCAGGGGCGCTGAGCTTGAGAACATACTTGAGCTTTAGACTTTCTGCTTGAATTGTGTTCGGGTGTGCATGCAGCTGCATAGATCTAGAATCAGATTTGTTTCGTGCTACCACCCGTTTTAACCGATGATCCTGTCCTTGTTACGGAGCGCAAGGTGGCTATTATTTTCTGCGTTTAGTTCCTTTGCTTCCAGCACTTGGAGAGTACTTACAATGATCGGTAATATTTGCCGCTCCGCGGCAATCACAGAGAGTAGAGCACCCCAACCAAACGGATATTCAGAATCTTGTGTCTCGTCCAGGCACCAATGCTTATCAATTGTGAACGCTCTGTGAGTGGCGTGTTAGCTGGCGGCAGCCTTTTTCCCGACGGGCAGCCACATGAATGTATTGATTGGTACACAGTACCGGTATGTACTAAGTCTATTAAGTGGAGAACGAGGTGCCTAATTCAAATTTGGAAGCTGTGCGTTGTCGATCGTAGAGTACCGGTACTCTGCTTCACCAGTAGTGCCGGCTACAACGTTAGCACATATAACGGCTACTAGTATGCCCTTCTATGCTAGTATTTTGCATTTCCTTAGTCTGGTTGCATTTCCTTCCAACTTCCTCCACTACAGCAGGCTTCAATTCGTACCCCTCAGCCGACCGATTTCCAGGCTAGTATCTGCAGTCTGCCAAGGTTTGGCATGCCCTTTATATCTCCCTGTATCAAAAGTGCTATGGGCTCGTATCCGGGATAAATTCTGGCGAACTCCGGTAGGGTTTCAATTCACTTTTTTGCACCTGAACTAGTATGGACAGCTCTCGATAGCAGAGGGGATTTGCTTTCAGGTACCCGATCTAATCCAGAACCCATTGAAATCACCCATAATATATCCTGGTTGCTAATATGCCAATGACCATAGTACGCAACTGCAAGATCCACCATAAGTTTCCCGACCTACAGTTCCGAGCTTCAGTAATCAGTGAGGCCCGATGCTCTTCAAAAGGCGTCTAAGTACCCACACATTTTTATGTACCTCTTCATATCTAGTAATGCATTGTCGTGCACAGTAGTGTACAATAGTATTTGGTTAGTTCATTTCTTGCGTGTGTATATAGGACCGTGGGCTTAGAAGCGATGATTGATGTTGACATTCAGCACAATTTCCGCACCGGCTAGAAACATCTATGGATAGGTACTTAAGATGAAAAAGAGCACTCAGAAAAAATATTTTAGGTTGTTTTGTCAAAATCAAGGAGTCCTCCAACCTAGTCTCGCTCCAACCCACTCTCGGCATTTCCCCAAAGCGGAATCCATCACCCACTGGGGGAGTACTGGCCATGCACCAACCAGACTAGCACCGACCAATGGTTTGACTGTCCAGATATTTCAAAAACATCAGGATAAGGTTAGGGATAGCCTCGGGGATAAGCCAGACTAGGGGATAAGGTAGTGGATAAGGTGCCACTTTCCCCTACAGTACTTGAGTACCTACTTAGTATGCGACACCACATATCCGTTTGCTCTATCTAGTACAGTACGTTCTCTCTGCACGAGAACACTCTGCGTTAAAGTCTTTACTTCTTCGTACTTACCTATCTTATGAATGATTGGTTAGGGTCTGGAGTAGCCTTATTGGGGGAACCCCTTGAATGCAGACGTGGACTCCCATGGCTAGCTCCTGTGAGTGTGCATCCTCCCGCTTTACACTCAGGGAGTGCCCTATCATGCTATCAAGTTAGTCTGGTTGCCTATCAAGTCACCACTTTTACACACTCATCCACCATCTTATCCCACCACTAGGAGTACAAGTACTTTAAGGTAACCAGACTAATAATTATCAGTCACCTCCTGCGTACTCAGTTTCTCTCGCTTGCTGCCAATGTGAATCGAAGCTCGTCAACGCATTTCAGACGTTCAATCTTTGCCATATTTTCTAAGCCTCAGTCCTGTTTCTTCAGGTAATTATCCTGGGGTGGTACGGAACTGGCCATACCCAAAGTCAAAAGTTTTTTCCGGCGAGAACACCCCTCTCCGGGCCTCGAAGCCCTATGAAGTATCAGTTATACAATACAATCCGACCACCCGCGTAGCCAATGAGTTCATACTCTGAACCAATATCTCCAAGTTCATAATCACATTCGTTTCTCAGCTGGGGCAGACTGCGTGTGGAGTCTATTTTAATCCTTTTGCCGTATTACATCTCCGTGTGCTCCAACTCTGTGGGTCTGCGAGTTCGGTGTTTCTGAAAGCCCAATTGATCAATCTAATTACTTGAGACCAATTCTTCACGGACACCCGATATCTAGCCGACAGTCCATCCACCACACCCTTGTTTAGTGGCTGATCATCGAACCTGCAAATATACATAAGTTTGGTCGGTCCGCACTCTCTATATTTTCTAAGACGTACAGGTGCCGGATCAATCGCCTTAGTTTCTGTCGCCTTACTTTTTCACTATTGGAGGAAAGAACCCACCCCAGAGAGACTACGACAGATTCCCATCCTACCCTTGCATCATTTGTTGATCATTATCAAAGCTGTAGAGGTCAGTTCTGGGAGAACGACAAAGGTCAGCTGGAAAAGTAGATACGCTTTTCCCCGTAATTCACCTTCACAGAATGGGATTCAAGGATTGTTTCGGAGCTCAACAGCCGGCCACAGACACAAATCCTCCAGTACGATTAAGTGATCCTCCTATGCGCTCACCGAGCGCGGTAGGAAATGCACTCGGAGTGCGTCCTTCCCCGATAATGTCCGTAAGTTCATCTCAAATATCTGGAACCGAAGACATCAAACATGAGGTGATGGTAAATTACCTGTACCAGCAACAATGTGGCCATATGTGGGTTAGTTCCGTGCAAGCATATAAGAGATCAACCACACCATTCCAGAGCCCAAAGTACCCTCGCACGCCTAACGAAGAGAGCCCTTTTGGAGCCTTAATGGGTATGGTGCTTTCAGTGGAGCAGGAAGGTGTTATACTGCGGAAATCAAGAGGGAATTATCTTGCTTGTCCACAAGATCTTCTTGGAACTCCACTCGAAATGGCGTGCAGGGCTCTGAATGTTTCTGTAAGTCCCCTACTCTTGCTTACAGATCTCGGACTGTGGCTAATACCTATTCCTGTCTAGGTGGCGATGACAGTAAATTCACGTGTGATAAAAACCTTCCTTGAATGGTCACCAGCTGCCGGTGATGTCCCACTTATGAATGGGCTTCGGGTGCAGATTCTCCCAACAATGTCAGACCTCCATCGAGCAAGGAAGCATCAGTTTGCAGCTTTCATTGCTAGAGAAGCTCTTCTTGTGGTTTGGGACGATGATGCTTTAAATATCGTTCAGCGAGCCCAACAAATTGAATCTGAGTTGATGCAACTGGTATGGAAAGCATCAGGGGGGGTTATGCATCCTGAAAATAAAGATGAAAGCACAAATGGCAGCAGAACAGATTTCTCAGAAGCTGAGGCAAGGGACGAGGAAGCTGGGGAAATCGCTCTGGAACGGCGACCAACAATGCTGCTAAATACCATCCTAGTGTCATTTACACTACTACTCATTTGCGTGGTTCTAGGTGCAGCCTTCAGATCCATAGCACAAGAAACTGCTGTGGATGGAAATTATCTTCGCATGGCTTTCGTCGCATTGATTCCAATACAGGTGTTTTTTACCCTGGTATGCAAGTCTTGTACGCTATTTATGTTGATATACACTAACCACCCTATAGTTCTTTGGACAAGTGATCATTGGTTGCATAGCACAGTGCATAGGGCCAGTTAGACAAATGGCAATGAACAGCAAATTCTACTCTGCCTTGCCCCCAAAGAGGCTCCGCTCAGCTGTCTTACCTCACATTACTATCCAGTGTCCAGTGTATAAAGAAGGTTTAGCAGCAGTCATAGCTCCAACAGTCAAGAGCATAAAACAAGCCATCTCCACGTATGAACTGCAGGGTGGGACCGCCAATATGTTCATCAATGATGATGGGTTGCAACTTATAAGCGAGAAGGAGAGAAGTGACAGGATGGAATTTTACACAGACCATAACATTGGGTGGGTTTCAAGGCCAGGGGATGGTCATAACGGATTCAAAAGGCGAGGGAGGTTCAAAAAAGTAAGTATTGTGCACTGCTGATAATTGGTGTCGTTATATTTTGCTATTTATTGACTTTTCTATACTTGTTAGGCTTCAAATATGAATTTTGCGCTTATGATCTCCAATAGAGTAGAGGAAAAGCTAGATATGATTGAAAGGGGTCCAGACTGGAGTCAAGCGAATGAAGGAAGAGAGTATGAGCGGTGCTTGAAGGAGGTACTAGAGGAGGATGGGAGAGCTTGGGCAGACGGGAACATACGAATTGGAGATTACATCCTGCTGAGTGAGTCATTGGCCCAACTGCTTGGGCCACACATCAGTTTAGAATCCCCTTGCTTCTACAACTATATACTCATACGTCAAAAAAAAGGCCATCTATATTAACGGCAATTGACAGTTGATTCCGATACCCGGGTTCCGGCGGATTGTCTTCTCGATGCTGCCAGTGAGATGGAACGCTCTCCAGAGGTAGGAATTATGCAGTACTCTTCGGGCGTTATGCAAGTCGTTCACAACTACTTCGAAAATGGGATTACCTTTTTCACAAATTTGATCTATTCAGCAATTCGGTATACCGTTTCTAATGGCGATGTTGCCCCCTTCGTCGGGCACAACGCGATCTTGCGATGGTCAGCAATTCAATCCGTTGGTTATACCGATGAAGACGGGTATCAGAAGTACTGGTCAGAATCTCATGTGTCTGAGGATTTCGACATGTCTTTGCGCCTCCAAGTCAACGGCTATATCATTCGACTTGCTGCATACACTGGAGAAGGGTTCAAGGAAGGGGTTTCTCTCACGGTATACGACGAGCTTGCTCGATGGGAGAAATATGCGTACGGATGTAACGAATTACTATTTCATCCATTACGGTTTTGGCTGATCCGTGGCCCTTTTACGCCGCTGTTCAGGAAGTTTTTGTTCAGCAATATCCGCTTCACGAGTAAAATTACGATCATATCATATATTGGCACCTATTATGCCATTGGTGCTGCATGGATTATGACTACAGCCAATTACTTTGCAATTGGATGGTACAATGGTTATCTCGACAAATATTATATCGACAGTTGGAAAGTCTGGTTCAGTATTGTCATCGTTTTTAACGGCCTTGGAAATGTTGCTCTGGCAATAATGAGATATAGAATTGGCGAAAGGACATTTTTCTATGCTAGTAAGTATCCCGAGACTCATCAAGCATCTTGGGCGAGGCTAAAAAGTTGCAGTCTTTGAGAATTTCAAATGGATCTTAATGCTTGGTATCTTCCTTGGTGGACTCTCCTTACACGTCTCTCAAGCTTTGCTAGCTCACATGTTTGAAATCAACATGGTACGTATCTCAACCAAACAATTATCTCATGCCAACAAAGCCCCTTGTGCTAATTCAACAGCCAGACATGGGGAGCGACGTCTAAGGAAGCCGAATTCTCAAACTTTTTCATTGAGGTGCCCAAGGTTCTGAGAAAGTTCAAGTTCTCCTTTGCCTTCTCCACATTGGCTATTGCTGGAATGATAATCCTGGCCACAGGTTCCTTCATTCCTCACACGTGGGAGATCAAAGATTTTGTGGCAATCTTGCCTATGGCTACAGTTGCTGCGAGCCACATGTTACTACCGATTGCACTGAATCCTGCCTTAATGACTTTCCAGTGGTAGAAGCTATCGGTATTTGTTTTGAGAACAATACTAGAGTTTCAATTTGTTCCGTTGATTTAACACAGCATGGTTTTTTCATGCATATACGGATACCATTTTTGTTTTCCAATTTCTGCTTTGCTACCTTTTTTAGTGTTTTTTTATTTTAATTTTATCTGGGCATTATTGTAAGCTAGCATTGTAGCACAGCATTTCTTTTTGGGCTGGCTATATTAAGAGGAAGATCAAGACCAAAATAATGTGGAACTAGGTAATTCGGGGACCAATAGCGTGGAGACATGGCAGTGGAATAGATGGAAGGGTTTTTGCGGGAAGTACGTGGCACGGAGGTGTGCCCCGGTTTATTCGGGGAGAAACTACAGGCTGCAGAAATTCTAGAGCGTGGGAGAGAATTTACATTTCGCTTTGGGCAATAGATTAACTTGACCACCCAACACCCTGAACTCGATCATGCATCCTGCTGTTACCCTGAACTATTACCAACACACTCTGATCTGGAAGCTTACGCGGCATAGTCTCGTGCCTATTTGGGTAACCAGATTACTTAAGTACTTAGTACTATTCGGTTGAAAATATGCACAGCTTTATGAGAGCTAGGGACCCACATACTTCCTAATACCTCCCTCAGTATACCTACTTATACATGGTGCCTCTACATGCCTGAGGGATGTATCCCCTTTGATTCACATTCATCGAGCACACATTCTCTGATAGTCCCCCATTATATCACCAGGTACCTTCCGAGTCCTCCAGCGGGACGTCAACACAAAGCAACGCCAATAGAGGTAGTAGCACGAAATATTGAACACGATGACATCCCTAAGCCCAGAACCCCTATTCATCAATGATAGCGATGATTCAATGGGCCTCACTTTCAGAGTCCCCACATTCACTCTGGTTCCAGCATCTCCACCCTTGATGGGTCCAGTTATTGAGCTGGAACCTGGACTCATTCGATACCCACATAACTTACACCCACTCTGTTACCTGATTTCCATCCACGAGGCGTATCACCAGGCCAGTATATGGCACAACCAAATTCACCTTACATCCCGGAAGCAAATCGAAATAGATTTTCCTGGTAAATATGATGAGAAGATAAAGCACTATTGGAAAGAGCTCAAGTTCGCAGAGCATAGGGAATGGAAAAGAAAGGGGAAAGCGAAGTTAAAAGAGTTGGAGAAGGAGTTATTCGAAAATGAGAAGCAGATTGAACATATTCGACGTTCAAACGTGAGCCGGCAGAAATTTGATGGGTTACTCAAGGAGAGAATGGTGAAAGACTGGAGGCGGAATTACGACCTTCTGCTCAATGGGCTCAAAGGGGTGGCGGGTAACGCACTGGCAGTATTGCGGGTAAGGCATGGATATTCCTCTGGGTTTAATGTCCTAACGGATTGTGGAAAATAGCAGAATAGGGCACCGCTTATTGCCTTAGATTACCTTTGGGACTTGCTCGAGGATCCTACCTGTGATCCTCCGAAAGATTCCCTATACTACTATCCTGGCCAACGCCTCACAAGAGGGAATGGACATCAGCAAGAACAAGCACTTTTAGATGTGACCGATATACCGGTTCTCATTGATCTTCCACGCTATGGCAGACCGCTTCCAATTACTCTGTCAGCAAAAGATACCTTGGCACATATATTACTTGCAAAGAAGCAAGCGATGAGTACCGATGTATATGCTGAGTCAATTGGGAATCCGGATGCACTCACGGTTCTTACAATCGACATGGTCATAGGTCCCGAGCCTCAGCACCAGTTAGATGGTAGTTCTGAATCAAGACATGCAAGGGTATCCTCTGATTACGGGCATGACTCTTTCCAGATAGTGAGAGGGGTGAGAACTCGTCGACTTCAGCTCAGTGGACCGTTGGTGCTCTCGCCTCCTGAGCTCGGCTCCGCGGAGGATGAGTACGAAGAAGCATTCAAGGAATTCGGTATTGAGTTCCTAGCCAGGATGCTGCAAAATCCGAAGTACCTTTTTGAGATGATGAAGTATGTGGATCAAGAAGAGCATGGAAAATTGAATACAGAAAATCTAGTGAGATTGATCTTCAAGGTTGCTGAATAGGATTGGCCGCCACCTGAACCGGCTTTGCGCAGGCTCGCTCAGTTTGCGAGATCAGGGATCGATGAAGTTACACAAATTCCAAGTGCTCCCCCTATGCCAGCCTCTACTGCTAGTACCACTACCAACACAGATGATATTAAAACGGAACAAAGGCTCACACCAGATATGATGTTTGAGATCTTATGCAAATCGTTTGTGGTGCCTGTGAGCGGGTATTATTACGATGTTGGAGAAGCTGT
>Ga0307511_10005675_pt1 | contig 12657 bp, 19 predicted proteins | sample 13_EM_MG_FD_200266 | JGI IMG/M metagenome (GOLD analysis project Ga0307511, IMG submission 200266) | Populus trichocarpa ectomycorrhiza microbial communities from riparian zone in the Pacific Northwest, United States - 13_EM | ecosystem: Host-associated > Plants > Roots > Unclassified | place...
CACTTTTGTTGTCACCGCTAATTATGTCTGAGCCAGGTATTGCAGCCAGAACTGGGAACTATGGGATTCGGTATCTATGCCTTGGTGTTTGGGACGGAGTTTGGGTAGCGCTAGATTTTGCCGTTTTACGGTTATTGCATAAACCTAAAATTATGTATATAGTTAATTATCAAGGAATTGCATCGAAACCATTATTTGCATATTTGAACCGGTGCATAAATCCCGGTGCCTAAATCCCGGCGCCTGTAGTAAAATTTAAGCGCGATTTTTTACGTGTGGCTATAGCTGGAGAACATGTCCCTCTGGATGCGGTGGGTGGAAGATAGGGCATTCAGGGCGCCCGACGATATACAACGCATGTTGTGGCAGATCGAGAAATCAGGAACGCAGCAGGTTTGGCCCGTGGTAACAGGGTGCCAGCGTTGGGACCACATAGCGTCATGAACTGGAGTTTTGCAAGAGGGCGTCACGGGCTCCAGATGGACCTGACGCAAACCGGATTTTTTGCTGATGTAGTACCAGTTGTCAAAATTGCGATAGATAGGGGAGACGGAAAGACACCAAAAGCACTTAACATCAGCAAGCATACAGTAAAAAAGCTGTTGTATAAGGAAGTCAAAAAGATTACAAAGGAGATGAGAACAAGCAATAAAGGGTATGAGGAAGATACAAAAGAGAATAAGTAAATGAGAGGAGAAGAAGAGGAGGAGAAGGAAATCGTATGGAACAGACCCTGCGATAACAGGACGTTGACAGATTTAATCATCTGTATCATATTGAATGGAAGTGTGATGACAGGAATAAGGGAGTTGAAAAAAAGAAAGAAGTGGTGGAAGTTGGCACAAGATTACAAGATAGCTAAGTGTCAAGTGCTAGTAGCTGTGTCCATGATCGAGGCAGAGCTATATGCTGGGGGACTTGAAGAGGGAAAGGGTTGGAAAAAATTGAAAGCAGAAGTTAGAGGTGGCAGGAGTGAGGTAGAAGCCATTGACATGGCAGAGGCAGCATTAAACTTCCATGAGGGTGCCAAAGTCAACATAGGGGACTTCTTAAGGATCAAGTCTCAACTTGAGAAGCTGACCAAGTAGGTTCCAATGCTAGCATATCTCAATGGAGGAGGGTCGACAGAATACTAGGCTCAAGCAAAAAGACAGGCGGCACAGAAGAGGGCAGAGGCAGAAAAGAACTCGGAGAAGGCCAAACAGATCCAGAAAATTAAACTTGATAAGAAAGCACAGGCGAAAATGATGAAGAAGGACCAAGAGGTGCAGAAAAAGGTACAGGAGTTGACAATTCAGGTAGACGCAGTTTAGAAGCGGAGAGTGGCTACCTGCAAAAGCGTCAACAACATGGTTGAGGAGTTGACGCTAAAGGCGAGGCAGGCTGTAACACCTGCGGAGATTGTGTCAGTGGGCAAAAAATTAAAAGTGGGGATATCGAAGAAAGAGAAGCTGGAAGCTGAAAGGAAGGTTGTTCCAGAAAATAAGGTGGGGGAGAAGAGAGTGGTAGTAGGAAACAAAGTGCTAAAAGTGGTCAAAATCATTTTAGCACATATGTAATCAATCGATAGGAGAGGAAAAGTGGAGGTGGAACACAGAGTGAATAAGGTCAATACTTTGCTTCAGGAAAAGGCAATCAGTGACAATATGATTTCATGGCACGCCTTAGTAGAGATAGGGAAAGGATCTTAGGACGATGAGAGGAGGTGGTCGGTCAGCAAAATTGGAGGGGAATGCAACAAGCAATAGGTACTCATCACAATGACGGAATACCTGACTGCCATCTTTGTAGAAAAGAGTAATATGTTTAACACATGGATGGAAGATGAGAAGATAGTAAGGATGTTGATGCCAGCGGCACTATTGAAGGGAGCCAGGGGCAGAAAAGATATTAGGAGAAAACTGAGAGAGGAAAAAAAGGAGATGAAGACTAGACATCGATTCCCAAAGACATGGGGAGGTGCCAGAACCACAAGCCTTACCTTTGACAGAGTAGAACACATGGAGATAAAGAGGTTGGTCGAAAAGGGAGTCATGTGGGAGGGAGCTCAAAGGCACATCCAGATAATAGACACTAATAAGATGGGAGAATTCAAACACTCCCTACTACCATAAAAGAAGGAGGAGAAGAAGAGAAAGACAGGTGAGAAAAAGACCCCCGTGCAGGCCAACATCAATACCATCACCAGTGGTAACGACAACAACAAGGGCCAAAAAGGAAAGTAGCAGGCCCCACAGTACTGGTCCAATATCATCTGTTACAATTGTAATAGGAAAGGACACAAGAGGGAGAGTTGTTCCACAGCTGGCAGAGCAGTATCTGCTCGCATCTCTGGAGGTCAAAAGAGGAACTCAGAGGTAGTTGAAGCAAACGAGAATGGCCAACAGACGCAGAAGAGGAAGGTTAAAGAGGTAAAGACAGACAAGGAAGGTTTTGAGAAATTAGAAAGGAAGAATGGATGGAATGTCTAGAAGAACCTAGACTTGAAGACAGCTGGAGGAGCCACTCCAGGACCTTCTAACGCACGAATCTTGGAGGTTTTGGATGATGCTGTTGATGAGTGATCCCCAGATCGCTATGGTTCAAATGTACAGAAACCACTGGTGAAATCAGACTAGTCCCTGGATGAATAACTGGGACTAGGAAAACACCTATTCTGAGGGCCTCTGCATAGCTTACCAGAATATAGCAAGATAGTGTGAGGGCACTCATATGTTACTGGCATGGTATAAAAAGAGGAGAATAGGTATAGGTTTTGTTAGGGAAGCATGGGTGGACAAGAAAGGAACTGAGACACAATCCTACCCCTCATATATACTAGGGTCAAAGGTAGAAAGGGGAAAGAGAATAATGGTTTATTAGAGAAAGAAAATGGATGGGGTGGTGTAAGGTATTAGGGATGATAAGAGACTAGCCTTTGTGGAGGTGTAGGACCACAAGCTAGGAGGAATTTATGCAGACGGAAAGCTGTTGAGAGGGAGGTGGAGGGAGTGGCTTGATAGTCTGAATAGGGCTAATTATTTAGTGGGTGACTGGAATGTGCACAACCAAGCATGGGACCCCCTCAACGAGGATGATATAAGAGGAAAAGACATGGAAGAATGGATGGTAGAAAAGGGATTTGAGATCGGAAAAAAATATGATGGACCAACTTGAGAAAGAATAGTCAATGGATAAAGATAATAAAGCTAGATCAACCTCTTTATCAGCAGAGGACCCAAGAGTTGGCAAAAAGTCAAGTCGGATAAATTCCTCTGAGACCACTGCATTATCATGGTGAAAGTAGATTGGAATGGGAAATTGGAAGAAATGGTTAGTGAAAACATCAACTGGAGTATTCTTGGGGTTGAGTTAGATATGGTAGAAGAGGATAGAAAAAAGGGGTATTTCCACTGGTACTACCAACTGGAAGAAGATACGCCATACCAAAAACTAAAACTGTTCCGACAAGCCTGTTACCGCACTATGTAGATCACTGAGAAATCCAAATGTTGGTGGGATGAGGAACTGTCAGAACAGCTAAAGATTATGCGAGACGATAGGAGAGGGAAAAGGTCAAATCGGAGCCTAGAGCAAGTGGCAAGAATTAAGAGGTGAAAGACGGAGAAGGATAAGATGAGGATATTAGTGAGGGAAAAGAAGTAGGAATATTAGCAAACCTTTTGGAAAGAAAATGGGGAAAAAGTTTCGTGAGAAATCGTTATGTGTGCTAAAGACCCTAGGGACCTCAAAGCCACAATGGGAGATATTACAGACATGACGGGAACACCTGTTAAAATGGACAATGAAAAGAAACACAGCTCGATTAGAGACCACTTCGGGTGGAGAAAAGAAGGCAGGAAAGTTGGTAAAGATGAGGAAGAAACGAAAAGATACCCTGAGTTGACAGGTATTAGCTAAGAGTGGATGGAGGAACTGGTGTGGAAAGCTCTAGCCGGAATGTCTAACAAGTCGGGACCAGGACCAGACGGAATCGGTTACAAACTAAGTAAACGAGTACTTGATCTCAAGCTAGGCAAGGAGTTCATGGGAGAAGTGGCGGAGAACCTGATCAATGGAAAAATATGAAAGGAATGGCAAAACTCCAAGGTAGTTATGATTCCGAAACTAGGGAAAGACTATAGCAAAACGAAAGGCTGGGGACCCATCAACCTAATCAATTACATTGGCAAGTTAGGAGAACAAGTGGTAACAGATAGAGTACAAGAGTTAGGTCTACTACACCAACGCTAATTCGGATTGGTTAAAGTTAGGTCGGCCATAGAAGCAGCACTAAAGGTGATTACAAGGGCTCAGAGATGCATAGCAGTGGAGGGGGCACTGGGATGGACCTTCTGTGACATGAAGGAAGATTTCCAGAATATTAGGGAGGAAGATGTGATAAGAGAGTTGAAAAAATCAGAAGAAGGCAAGAAGTGGATACTATGGGTAAAGGAGTTCTTCTAAGCAAGAGAGTTTGAGTTAGAATAAGGTGGAAAAGGAAGAGGAAGGGGAAAAACAAATATTGGGGCACCACAAGGATGACTACACTCACCAGTGATCTTCCTCATTAGGATGGCCCTGATAATAACGAAAATGGAGGAAGTATTAAAAAGAGAATGGCCATGTTGGAACCTGGAACTCCCATCATATTTGAATGACCTTCACTTGGGAGTCTTGATTTGTCAAAAGGAAATGGCACGTGGTATTGATATAGATAGGATTTTGAAGAAGGTGGATGTTATTGTAAACGGGATAGTGGCAGAGAAGCACCTCCTCCTAGAAGGTTCGAAGCATGAACGGCTACTCCTACAAAGAAAGAGAAGGAAAAAGAACTAAGGTGTAAAGTGGGTAGAGTGGTTGGAGATAATCATGGATGAGAGGTTGACATTCAAGGAACATTGGAAAGCCTGAATTAATAAGGAACAAGCCATTCTTGAACAATTCAATGGGTTAGGAAATTCTCAATGGGGGATAAGCACCACTGGTTGGAGGCAGATCTACATGGGGATGATCTGAACAATAGCTTTGTGGGGGTCAGAGCTAGGATAGAGAGGACAAAGAGATTAGGATTAGGAGTTTGAACAACTGTAGTACCAGCCTCTCAAAAAATGTCTCAAAGCGACACACAGATCCAAAATAGAGCTGGTTAGTCAGATTGTGGGGGTGAATTCTCCGAGAATAGTGTGGTATGCAGCACAAGCCTGACTTATGGGAAAAATTATGCATGACACTACTGCATTAAGAGACCTGATTTTTGATGATAGAACTGGAAGAAATATAGAAGTAGGAAGGAAATGGGATGACTTCAGACAAGAATACACTGTCAGTCCAGACAGATTTACCTCCATCCTGACAGTGATCCAAAGCAAGGCAGGGGTATTGAAAGAGGAGGGATATGAGAGATTAAGCTATGGAGGGAGAGTGGACAAGATAGAGGTTTCGGAGGTCAAACTCCAGGCTCAAGCAGACTCCAAGGCAGAGGTATAGACAAAGGGCATTAACCAAGCCAGGGAACATTGTGAAGCCACAGGACTCTACAGTGACAGCAGTATAAATGAGGATGGTATGGTGGAGGGAGGTTGGTATGTGGAGGGAGGAAAGAGACTCAGACGGGCCATATTAGGCAAGTTGGCAATGGTGTGGAATGGAGAAGTATGCAGAGTAAGCGGGGTACTGGAGGATGCACCAAGTGAAACCAATGTACTAATCATCTTGGATTCATAAACACTAATTGCGTCATTAAACCAGGCAGGACGTACAAAAAGAGCTAGGACTCGCGACCTCAGGTTTGTGATGGAAGGGATAAGGGAAAGGTAATCCAGGTTAGGTCCTAATGCAGTGTCATTCGGATGGGTCAAGGCCTATAATGAATTATACGCCAATGAAAAAGCTTACCGTTTAATCAAAGAAGGTACAAATGTATACCCCGATGACTCCCAGATCACAGAGGGAGGTTTGAAGCATGCATAGCAGAGAATAAGAGAGGAAGAGAAAAGAGTGAAGGAAGCAGGAATGAGAAGAGTGGTCCAGTGGAATAAGAAGGCAAAAGTCGTATATGTGCAATGTTGCACTGGAAAAGGCAACTTATAAGTCTGGCGCCAGAAGATCGTAAAAGCAGATGACTCTGTTTGCTGGAAATGTAGTAGATATGTGGAGACAAGCAAACACGTAGCCTTGGACTGTAAACATGGAGAAGATATAGGATGAAGGTGGAGTACTTGGGAAGACATGGATATTAGGGAGGGGTGGGCCAAGAAAGAAAAGGATGAGAAGGGATTTTATACAGTTGATTTAGTGGAGACGTTTTTCTCTAAAATAGATCTGTGCTAGTTTCCTTTTGTGCGAATTAGTTTGTTAGGAGAGGGCTGGAAGGGGCATGGAGGCGGAGGCATACTTGCATTGGGGATGGACTGGCAGAGGGTGTAGTGGCAGAAGTGGGGTATTTCTTTGAACATTTCTTTGACTTGGAAGGCTGGACGTTTAAGTAGCCCATTTTCTCATGGGTATACCACACCTTTTAAGGGGAGGGAATGGGGGCGCCGTATAGCTTCAGGCTGAATAGGCGTATAGACTCTAAAAAAAAAAATAATAATAATAATCTTGTGGATCTTGCACAGTCTCAAGGCCTCCCCATGCACGAGATGCCTCAGCTCCTCCTTGTATATATTAATTAGAACCATATCCTCAAGAGTAGTTATCAGAAGGATGCTAATTTTATCAATAAAATCAACTGGCCTATCAATAGGTACTCCAAGGTGTACGGAATTCTCTAATACACTTTTAATGAGCAGGCCCGAATTTGTGTGTCTAACACTCCTGACTGCAACTCCATCAAAATAGAATACTCTCTTAGACAAGATCTATACCTCCCTTGGCCATATAGGTTTTACAAACACACTCCATGAGCTCATAAACAACTTCTACAAGCCTAAGATGATGAGGAACATGCGAGAATACTGTAAGACATGAGCTGTATATCAGCAGGCAAATAACTCCACTCAAAAGCTCTATAGCCTCCTCCACCCCCTACCCATCCCCAGCAAGCTATTTACCTACCTCACCATGGATTTTCTTGCTCTTCCTGCCATCATAGACTACACTACTAAGGTCCAGTACAGCTATATGTGGACTATAGTATGCAGGTTGACCAAGTATACTCTTGTCCTACTACTACCAGATGGCTATACTGCAGATTCCCTAGTCATCATATTTATGTCTCATATATATCCACACTTTAGATACTCCCTAGACATTGTTACAGACAATGCCACGCTTCTCTATTCTGCAGTGTGGTTAGGGTTCTGCAAGCTCAAATCTATCTCTTAATCATTCTCCACCCTCTACTACCCTGAATCTCATAGATAGTCAGAAATTGCCATTTCAGCAATTTTAACTATCTTGAAAGCCAAGCAATTGGAATATGGTAGTAGTTGGCTTCCTGCAATTCCCCTGGTCCAAGAGGCAATCAATAATTATGTGGATGCCACCAGAAGATGCACCCCCCACTCCCTTGTATTTAGATTCTCCTCTACCTACCCAGATACCCCTGTTGGCTCAAACTTCCCTACAGTTAGAACAGATTGTCTGACTCAAGCTATATGAGCAGCAGTACAGGAAAAGATAAACAACAGCCGCATGGAAATGACTAGGCAGGCCAACAAGAAGAGGAGGATGTCCTCAGAGTATATAATTAGTGACTTAGTAAAAATTTATCATTCTAGAATAAGCAGGAATTCTTAGTCCTCCAAATTAGAACCTGTCTTCCTTGTACCCTACCCTATTTCAGGCGTGTACCCTAATACTGACAACTATGCGTTCAAATGCTCCCTTGTACTCGCCAGCCACCTCAAGGTCCATACCTCCCTCCTTGCCCCCTGGGATCAAAATGATGATACCAAAATCCTCTCCAGATCTCAAGCTAAGCTAGGACCTGTAGGGTTGGACTCTCAAGGTAACAGATGGGCTTCGAACGCATCCTCAAGGACTAGAGGAACAAGAAGAATGGGGTCGTTAAGTACTCGATAAAGTGGGAAGAGTATAGAGATAATCAAAATGCCCTGAAACCAGAGGAAAGTCTTCCTACCAAAGTTGTGAAGGATTATTGGAGAGAGCATACCTAGACTGGTAACGAGCAAAAAAAGCGTCAAGGAAGGAGGAACAAGTAGTGTATTGGGTGGATATGTCTCTAGATTATTGCAGGGTTTTATACCTTTGTCTTGATATATTTTTTCCTTATATTTTTTCATTTTCCTGTCTGCTTTCTAGTAGAGGATTTTCTAAGAAGGGAAGGATGTAAGGAACTGGTTTTCTAGTATATATTTTCTCTATATGTGTTTTATCTATATCAGTTTTGGTGGATTTTATTGAGTTATATCAAGGTATGTTTTTGGCCTGTTCTGATAAATACAGCAAATTGGTGGTGGGATACACAAGTATATTTAGGCCCATATTTTCTTGTAGTCATTAATCTAACTATTATTAGATGACACTCCCTATCGCATCCACTCTTGTTTCCATTATATTCACATCCGATGCGACCCCCCTCACAAATTTCTCTAGTAATGATAAACTCTGGCCTATTTATATGAGTATAGGAAACATTCTATCACCAATTCGGCAGAAACCTAATTAATATGCCTGGGTCCTTATTGCGCTCCTTTCAGTGAGACTAAAACGAGTTTATAAGATAGCTTGGTGGTCAACTGTAAAACAAGAGCGCAAAAGCTCGGAAGTCACATACAATGTCCTCAAATATATTCTTAGCCCTATATCTGACGCTGCGAGAGATGGCATGACTATGTAGTGTAGTGAAGGAGTAAAAAGAAAGTGCTATATTATGGTTGTAGCTTGGTGGGCAGATTATATAGAAAATTGCACCATTCATGTAGTATATAATACCCAATATAGCATTTGAGAATGCATCGCAGGCAAGTTTGGGGATTATACTTATACTTACTCTAGTTGAGACTACAAGTCCTATTAGAAGTGGGTGAAGATTTCCGACAAGGAGATGGTGAAAAGGGCAAGAGTAAAGCTGGTAGCAAATACGTTGTGGTTATTGCGGGATGTTTAAGCCTTCAAATTTAATATGCCTTAATCTTCTACACAATATATTTCTGGGGATTATTGCATATGTAATGGACTGGATTGAGGGCTTCATAACAGTAAATAACTGACTCAATGCATTTGATGAGATTTGGATGCAATTGCTGCTATATTCAGGCAACTTTGTACTATGAAAGCCATAGCACAATTTGAGCCAAGTCCTATGCAAGGAGATGTGAGCAATCTTGCATCTTTTACTTGGTGTATTTACAGCTACTCTGCGTCCGAAGTTGCATGTATTAGGGATGACTATTGGCCAACAGCGTGAGTTCAAAAAGGCTATCTTGTGTGTTCGATCTATCACTAACTTTACCTCTATAGCCTGATATCAGAGCTATACCAACAGTACGGTAAACTATATACGAACTTACCTACTAAAGTATTATAAGTCTAAGAATATCTTTTTGATGTATTATGCAAGCAAGAAATATTGACAGAGAGCTGACAATGTTTCTAAACAATTAGGCAATTTCATTAGCCAACGCCGGGCAGTGGATGTGAGCCTGCCACCAGGGCAGCATACGTAGCTCAGGGAAGACGATTAGGAGGAGAGAGTATTCTGTATTAATTATTTATTGGAGGAGGATTCTCATTTTATCTTTCCAAAATAGCACTTGTTGTTACATTATGTTGATCAGATTGTGCACTACGGGAGTTTACCATATGAATTCCACCTAAATATATGAAACATCACTTATGCTGTTAAAAGATGCCTACCGTTGGAGTAATTATTTGAATACCACCACTCAGATTATTAATACTTACACAAGAGATCACAATTTTGGAGTTCAGGAGCTGAACCTAGAACATTGGGCTGTAGAGGATTTCTAAGTAGAAGTTGCAATAGATACTGTGTTACAGCCGAATCGGAGTAGAGGTCAGGTCAGCTGTAGAAGGGAGAGGCAGTATAAATACGTCTACAAAACAGGGTCTCTCTGAAAAAGATAGTGGATTTGAATAATATAGGGGAAGAATTGATGATACCAGATATATGGCAGGATGTGGTAGATTTCTTTACACATAATATATATCATGGCTCTAAGAATCAACAAGCTGACATAAAAGCTTGTTTAAGTGGCATTGAGATTCAGACTTTCCATGCAGTGGAAATCCCAATTCCTGACTAAGACATCGAAGATAGAAGTACATACAAACTATAGCTTGTACAGAGAACTGGAAAAGAATCTTGGAGAGCAAAGAGCGCAAGAAGGAATCTGGTGTAGATCATTATGTGTAAAACTAAGCTTCACTTTAGGACTGTTACAGGATGTATACAGTTATACAACAACTGCCTACTAGGGTACCTCAATGCTCTATTCAACATATACCATGCAGATAGAGAGATATATAAGCTTGTACACCTATTACTACTACAAGTCGTCGGAAATCCGAAGCCACATAGTCCAAAGGTCATACCTGTATTGTAAGAATTTAACGTCGGGGCAAAAGTTATTAGGTTACATTCGTAGGAAGGTGCTGTACATTTGATACCAGTAGAACTAACACGAAAGTGGATTGCTAATAATAGGATAGAGTATCATACTTGGGATACCTTAAATGATCGAGAATAATAAAATAGCAATTAATACGAGAGGAGGGAGATCAAACGATGCCGGGAGGTGATAAAGAAGCTATAAGTGGCTCTACAACCAGACTAGCTTATAATATGATATATAGAGACAATGAGAGAATGAGCATATGATCAAGGTGACGGAAACAGAGTCGGTTAGTGAGAGTCTAAGTGAGAATGGGGAGTGGGTCATTATATTTTGAATTCAAATATAAGCTAGAGGTAGGAAGACTGGTATATCAGATGTGATATGGAGGGGTTAGAAGATGGAAGAAGAGGAGCATCAGGAAAATATCACCAAAATATTTTTATTGTGTATTTGGTGGAATTCAGTGGCGTCTAGGCATATTATTGTGTCTCTGGCTGATGCCCGTTATTTTGTTAGTTTGGGTCCCTAGAGGCATGGGAGACAGCCGGGAGACAGCTGGAGATATCTAGTAGACACTGAGAGCCACTAGGAGACACTGGAGGCAAAAGAGCCATTCTCAAAATATGTTTCTGATGAGAGTAAAGGGTGGTGAGTGGACCTGTAAATTGAGAGTAACAAGAATACGTTGTAATACAAATTGAAGACGGATAGAGGATTGTGACAAGGTAGTTGCAACAGGGCTATATTATGAGGTAAATAGTACCTAGAGTGCATGGTTGCATTACAATGCCAGGTGTAGCATTATAAGCTGGACTTTTTTTTGCCGATAAACTTCAGGATTCTTCTATTAATACCAACTACCTCTTTATATCCCTCATTCCAGAAGACTTTACAATGGTTTCCTGCAGGTACATCAACTTCAAGAACACAATCAGCGACTACCACAAGTGTGAGAGCCATGATTAAAGCCTTGGTCACCACCTCTCTTGTCCCTATGTTAATGACAAGCATGATGGAGACTATAGAGAGAACGATGAAGACTACAGTGATATCAAGGTAGAAGAAACGCAATCAGATGAGGTTAACCTTTGTACTATCTCCAAAGAAATCTTTGATGGGTATGATTTCAATCTTTACTTCTACATTGTTGAACAAGATCAATTAAATGTTTATTATTACATCAGCATCATCAGCAATGAAAAAATCTGCGTCAGGTGGGTCAGAAGCACCTGATGCTCTTTAGCATAACTGCGGATCCTGACGCAACTATTGCAGCCAACTTCTTCCGACGCAAACTATAGCATAGACTACGTCCGGACGCAAATTATGCTAACCAGCGCGTCCCGACGTAAGACCATTTGAACTTGCGTTCCGAACGCAAATTCTAGACAGACCACGTATACAGGAAGGCTGCAACAGTATTCTCGTTAATTACGAAAGTCAAGAAATAGGTGCTTCTGCAACTCGCCGGTCCGAATAGGAACTTCTACAGATCCACGGAGAAACTAGCTATAGCTGCAGGTAGCAAATCGCGCTTAAATTGTACGACAGGCGCCGACATTTATGTAGTGATGCAAATATGCAATTAATATTTTCTATGCAATTCCTTTATAAATAACTATATACATAATTCTGGGCTCCCACGATAACCGTCAAACAGCAAAATCTTGCGCTACCCAAACTGCGTCCCCAACACCCCAACACCCAGCCATGGCTTCCACATCCCATAGTTCCCACTTCGGGCGGCAATGCCTGCCACGAGAATGATTAGCGATGCCCACAACAGTGGTGGGGTGGCAATGCACACCTAGTGTGGTCGCTGGCGCAAGCTAGGTAGGTGATGCTGGCCTAGTCGTTCGCGCTGGGCTGGTCGCTCGCGCTGTCCTGGTCGCTCGCGCTGGTCTATTCGCTCGCGCTGGCCTAGTCCCTCGCGCTGGCAAAGTCGCTCGCGCCGAGTAGGTCGCTGCCGCTGGGTATGGGGCTGCCACTGGTGAAGTGCCTGGCACTCCGTAGAATAATTAATATTTGTTATGCGTCCTGATGCCGGGTGGGCACTTACCTAGACCTGCTTCCTGCTACCAACCGCCATTGCTTGCCACAGGTGAAGTGGGAGATCGCTGCTGCTGGTGAA